>ERZ835109.397-NODE-397-length-52173-cov-11.652980_pt1 | contig 52173 bp, 50 predicted proteins | sample MGYA00519946_ERZ835109 | MGnify/ENA primary metagenome ERZ835109 (study PRJEB31850, sample SAMEA3708771) | human gut metagenome | biome: human gut; feature: human-associated habitat; material: faeces | place: China | collected 2014 ...
TGTCCACCGTGCGTCCCGGCGTTATGAAGAAGGCTCCCTTCGATCAGGCCAAGGCAGATGCCTGCCAGATCGTGAAGCCCGCTTTCGAGCTGTCCGCTGCCGACATCAAGACCGAGGTCCTGAGTGTCGAGAAGGCTGCTGAGAAGCTGGTCGATTTGATCGGTGCCGATGTCATCGTCTCCGTTGGCCGCGGCATCAGCAAGGATGTCAACAAGGGCATCGAGCTGGCTGAGCAGCTGGCTGCTGCACTGGGCGGCGGCGTTGTGGGTGCTTCCCGTGCCGTGACCGACGCAGGCTGGATGACCGCTGACCATCAGGTCGGTCAGACCGGCAAGACGGTCCACCCCAAGATCTATGTTGCTCTGGGCATTTCCGGTGCCATCCAGCACACCGCTGGTATGCAGGATTCCGAGTGCATCATCGCTGTCAACAAGAACGAGAGCGCACCTATCTTCGGTGTTGCTGACTACGGCATCGTGGGCGATCTGTTCAAGGTCGTTCCCGAACTGATCAAGCAGATCGAGGCTGCCAAGGCTGCTGAATAAGCACCTGATTTTCCCCGAACCCTGATTGTGATAAGGCCGCCGCGCAGTGGAAACGCTGTGCGGCGGCCTTTTGTGTCTCCGGAAAGTAGCTTCGTTCTATCCTGCCTGTTCCCGGAATAAAATGACACCAAGAGCGGACAGGAAAGGAGCGCGTACCATGGAGTTGAAGATCTTTCGGGATGCCCTGCCGGCGGCGGGGACAAACTGTACCCTCAAGGCAGAGCTGCCGCTGGAAACAGAGATCCTGATCTCTGATTATCTGCCACCGGTGTTCAAGCTGGTCAAGTGCTTTGTCAGGCCGGTGGTGCTGCAAAAGCGGCTGCAGCCCGGCAAGCTGCAATTGGAGGGATATCTGCGCTGTGTGGTCTATTATCAGGGGGAGGATGGGGCGGGTCTGTGCCAGACCGAGCAGAAGCTCCCCTTTACCAAGCTGCTGGACCTGCCGGAGTTCGTCTTCACGGCATGGGCCGTGCAGGTGGAAGGCCAGACCGAATATCTGAACTGCCGCACCGTCAACCCGCGCCGCATCGAGGTGCGGGGGGCGTATGGGCTGGTGGTATCGGTGCATACGCAGGTCAAAACAGATGTCATCACGGCCCTTTCGGATGGCGGGGTGGAGCAGAAACTGGTCACCCTTTCCGGGGTGCGGCGCGCCGCTGTGCTGGAAAAGCTGGTCACGGTCGAGGGCGAGATCCGCTTTCCCACGCCGCCCGCCGCCGTTTTGGACCTCAGCGGCAATGCCTCTGTCGGAGACCTCAAGCTCCTGAACGGGAAAGCCGTTGCCAAGGGCGTGCTGGTCGTTTCCTGCGCCTGGCGTGCCGAGGGCGACCCGGCACTGCAGAGCCAGAGCGTGAACCTGAACTTCAATCAGGTGCTGGATGTGGACGGCCTGAGCGAGGACTGCCGCTGCCTCTGCGTGGCCGAGCCGGTGGGCTTTACGCTCACGGAGGGAGAAGGGGAGGAACCCAGCCGCCTGACCGCCACCCTGATGCTGCGCCTGCGGGCGTGGAGGCCCTACCAGCTGCAGTGCGTGGCGGATGCCTTCTCCACGAAATTTGAGACAGAACAGACCCCGCAGACGGTACAGACGGAATCGCTGGCCTGCACCCTGGATGAGACCGTGACCCTGACCGGCTCCGGCCCTCTGCCGGACGCTGGGGCTAAAATTCTGGCCTGCTTTGCCTCCTTTGGCCCGGCCCTGCTGGCATACAGGGAAAACAACTGGGATCTGACCAGCCGGGTGACCGTGACTGCCTTTGGGGAGAACAGCCTTTCGGAGCTGGAAAGCTATGAAAAGGTGTTGGAGCTTGCCCTGCCGCTGGGGCGGGAGCTGCCCTCGGACGCGGAGCTGATCCCGGAGTGCTGGCTTCGTGCCGAGGACCTGCGCTGTGTCTGCGCAAACGGCACACTGGAGGTCACCCTTTCCGTCAAGGCAGAAGGAGCCGTCCTACAGCGGAGCGGGAACACCTGTGTGGGCTCCATCGCGCTGGGAGAGCCGTTGACCCCGGCAGACCCGGAGATCAGCCTGCGCATCTATTATGCACAGGCGGGGGAGGAGCTGTTTGCCATCGCCAGGCGGTTCCATGTCTCCCCGGCCCAGATGCTTGCCGCCAACGACCTTGCAGAGGGCACCACGGCCATTGATGCGCCTCAAAGGCTTCTGGTGCCGGGAGCAGGGAGCTGATCTATCCGATTTTGTACTTCACAGAAGAACAATTCAAGACTAAAGTATGACTTATGAACTAAAAATGAACAAAAAACATCCCGGACCTCTCCCAATTTGAGAAAGGCTCTGCTATAATAATTTTTGTCGTGTAAAAAAGCCTTTTAGATAAAGGAGAAGTTATGATCAAAAATATCGAGTTGGAGAAGGGTGCATACCAGTTTGATGCCAAGATGCCCCTTCGCCAGGCCATCCCGCTGGGCCTGCAGCATGTATTTGCCATGTTCGTGGGCAACCTGACCCCGCTTCTTATCATCACCAGTGCCTGCGGCCTTGCAGGCGGTGAGTTTGCTGACCTGCAGGTCAGCCTGCTGCAGAACGCCATGTTCGTGGCTGGTGTGGTCACGCTGGTGCAGCTGTTCTCCATCGGCCCTGTGGGCGGTCAGGTTCCCATCATCATGGGCACCAGCTCCGGCTTCCTGGGCGTGTTCAACAGTGTGGCTGCTTCCATGGGCGGCGGTGTGCTGGCCTACGGTGCCATCATGGGCGCTTCCATTCTGGGCGGCCTGTTTGAGACTGTGCTGGGCTTCTTCCTCAAGCCCCTGCGCAAGTTCTTCCCCTCGGTGGTCACCGGTACGGTGGTGCTGTCCATCGGTCTGTCCCTGATCTCCGTGGGTGTCAACTCCTTTGGCGGCGGCAACGCAGCCAAGGACTTCGGTTCCGCGGAAAACCTGCTGCTGGCTGTATTCGTGCTGGTGGTGATCCTGCTCTTCAAGCATTGGACCACGGGCTTCCTGAGTTCTTCCTCCATCCTCATCGGCATTGTGGCGGGCTATCTGGCTGCCTTTATCATGGGCTTTGTCCTGCCCACCACCGGTGTCACTGCCGAGGGTGTGGAGTTCACCAAGGCATGGGTGCTGAACTGGGGCAAGGTGGCACAGGCCGACTGGTTTGCCATCCCCAAGCTGGTCCCCGTCAAGATCATTTTTGATATGCGCGCCATCCTGCCCGTGCTGATCATGTTCATCGTCACCGCTGTGGAGACCGTGGGCGATATCTCCGGCGTGATGGAGGGCGGCATGAGCCGTGAGGCCACCGATAAGGAGCTGTCCGGCGGTGTTATCTGCGACGGCCTGGGCTCTTCCTTTGCCGCCTGCTTCGGCGTTCTGCCCAACACCTCCTTCAGCCAGAACGTGGGTCTGGTTTCCATGACCAAGGTCGTCAACCGCGGTGCACTGGCTACCGGTGCCATCTTCCTGATCCTCTGCGGCCTGATCCCCAAGCTGGGCGCACTGGTCTCCATCATGCCGCAGGCCGTTCTGGGCGGTGCTGCCGTGATGATGTTCTCTTCCATCGTGGTGTCCGGCATCCAGCTCATTACCAAGGAAAAGATGACCCCGCGCACCCTGACCATCGTTTCCGTTGCACTGGGCGTGGGCTACGGCATGGGTGCAAATGCCAGCATCCTGGCACACACCCCCCAGTTCTTCCAGTTGATCTGCGGCGAGAGCGGCATCGTGCCCGCTGCCTTTGTGGCCATTGTGCTGAACGTGCTGCTGCCCAAGGACGATAAGGCCGAATAAACCTCTCAGTCACCTTCGGTGACAGCTCCCCTGACAGGGGAGCCAAGAAGTGCCCTTGCCTCTCCTGTCAGGGGACGCGCCATTGCGCTGCAATGGCGGAGAGCTCCTCCAGAGCTTCCGGCGTATCTGCATCCAGCAGTTCTTCCCGCCGCTGGGCGTAAACGATCTGTACCTGCTCAGGGTGAGCCTTGAGCACAACACTGCCGCCCTTGCCCTCGGGCAGGGTGCGCAGGGCGGGAAAATATCCGCATCCAAACAGAACGGGACTTCCGACAAAGGTGTCCGGGCCATGTGCGGCCCGGGCTCCCAGCCGGAAGATCGCCCGCTCTGTTTCTTTTTGTGTCTGGGCAAAAGCAGTGATCAGAGCTTCCAGCGTCTCCCGTTGCAGCAGGGGCTGATCTCCGGGCAGGAAGATGCAGCCTGCAAGACCGGGGCATTGCTCCAGCAGCGCCTCCAGCCCCAGCCGAACAGTGTCGTTCCGGCCCGGCAGGCTGTGGAGCAGGCAGGGAACGGCCTGTGCGTCACACAGGGCTTTTACCCCGGCAGAGCGGGTCACGACCACCCGGGCGGCAAGGGCAGGGGTGGCGGTGACCTCCAGCGCCCGGCAGAGCAGGGGGCGGCCCCCGAAATCGGCCAGCAGCTTGTTGGAGCCGAACCGCCGGGCCAGCCCCGATGCCATGATGACGCATCCCACCGGAGGGTGGGCGTTCTTTCTGCACAACTCTGCCATAAAATCATTCCTCCTGAATCTGCCGGCTCTGCGGCAGTCTTTCCAGTGGCATTATAAGGGATTTTGTGATAAAATAAAAGTAGCAATCGAAAAAAGAGAGGTACTGCGTATGATGACGATCCGGGAATACAAACGGGCCGAAAGCCTCGAGGAAGCCTGGCAGCTCAACCAGAAGCGAAACAATCGGGTCATCGGCGGCATGATCTGGCTCAAGATGGAGAACATCAATGTCGGCACCGCCATCGACCTGTCGGGCCTTGGGCTGGACAAAATTGAGGAAACGGCCGAGGGCTTTTCCATCGGGGCTATGGTGCCCCTGCGGCAGATCGAGCTCCACGAGGGGCTCAATGCCTACACGGACGGCGCTGTGCGGGAATCTGTGCGCCACATTGTGGGTGTGCAGCTGCGCAACCTTGCCACCGTGGGCGGCAGCATTTACAGCCGTTTTGGCTTTTCCGATGTTCTGACCATGTTCCTGGCCCTGAACGCTTCGGTGGAGCTCTACAAGGGCGGCATCGTGCCGCTTTCGGAGTATGCCCAGCGCCCGTACGACAGGGATATCCTGGTGCGGGTCATCGTGCCGAAAGAGCAGGCAGCATTCTGCTATCAGTCGGTGCGCAACAGCCAGACGGATTTTCCTGTGCTGACCTGTGCCGCCGCGAAAACGGCCGGGGGCTTCCGGGTCGCCATTGGTGCCCGGCCCGGCAAGGCAGTGCTATATACCCTGCAGCCCAATGCCGCCGAAACGCCGGAGCTGACCGCCGCCCGCTTTGCCGCTGAGGTGCGGGCAAACATCCGGACGGAGAGCAACATGCGCGGCAGTGCGGAATACCGCAATCATCTGGCCGGGGTGCTGGTCAAGCGCGCTGTGCTGAAATTGGAAGGGAACAGGTGAGACAAGATGCAGGTGAATATTATTCTGAACGGAACCAAAGTCACGGCAGAGGCCGCACCGGACACCCTGCTCATCGATTTTGTCCGCGCTCACGGCTGTTACAGCGTCAAGCGCGGCTGTGAGACCTCCAACTGCGGCCTGTGCACCGTCTTTCTGGACGATGTGCCGGTGCTGTCCTGCTCTGTGCTGGCAGCCCGTGCCGACGGCCACAGGGTGACCACGCTGGAGGGCCTGCAGGAGGAGGCTGCTGAGTTCGGCGCTTTTATCGCCGATCAGGGTGCGGAGCAGTGCGGCTTCTGCAATCCGGGCTTTATTATGAACGCCCTCGCCCTCTTCCGGGAAAAGGAATACCCCACTGAGGAGGAGATCAAGGAATATCTTGCGGGCAACCTCTGCCGCTGCTCCGGCTACGAGGGCCAGCTGCGGGGCATCCAGAATTTCCTCGCCTGGAAAAAAGCAAAACAGGAGGGTGCCGAATGAAAAACGTCAACAAAGCATTCCGCAAAAAGGATGCCATGCAGCTTGTGACCGGCAAGCCCGTTTACATGGATGATCTGGCCCCGGCAGACTGCCTGATCGTCAAGCTGTACCGCTCGCCCCATGCCAACGCCATGGTGGAGCGCATCGACACGTCCGTGGCCAAAAAGGTGCCCGGCATCGAGGCCATCTTCACCTGGGAGGATGTGGACCAGAACGCCCGCCGCTACACGCAGGCCGGCCAGACCTACCCCGAAGCCAGCCCCTACGACCGCCTGGTCATCGACCGCCACGTCCGTTTTGTGGGGGACGTGGTGGCCATTGTGGTGGGCAAGGATGAGAAGTGTGTCGAGAAGGCCATGAAGCTCATCAAGGTGGAGTATCAGGTGCTGGAGCCGGTGCTGGATTTCCACACTGCGAAGGACAACCCCATCCTTGTCCACCCGGAGGACAACTGGGAGAGCCTGAGCCCCGTGGGTGCCGACAACAAGCGCAACCTCTGTGCCCACGATGCGTGCGGCGACGGCGACATCGATGCCGTGCTGGCAAAGTGCGATGTTGTCATCGACCGTGTCTACCACACCAAGGCCTGTCAGCAGGCTATGATGGAGACCTTCCGCACCTGCTGCTGGATGGATCTGTACGGACGGCTGAACATCCTCAGCTCGACCCAGATCGTGTTCCACACCCGCCGCAATGTGGCAAACGCCCTGCACATTCCCAAATCCATGATCCGTGTCATCAAGCCCCGCATCGGCGGCGGCTTTGGTGCCAAGCAGACGGCGGTCTCGGCCATCTATCCGGCCTTTGTTACCTGGAAGACCAAGAAGCCCTGCAAGCTGATCTTCACCCGCGAAGAGAGCCAGACCGCATCTTCGCCCCGCCACGAGATGGAGATGCATGTCCGTCTGGGTGCCACCAAGGACGGCATCGTGAAGGGCATCGACCTCTACACCCTGTCCAACACCGGTGCTTATGGTGAGCACGGCCCCACAACGGTGGGCCTTTCCGGTCACAAGTCCATCCCGCTGTACGGCAAGGCCGAAGCCTTCCGTTTTGTCAGCGACGTGGTCTACACCAACCACATGTCTGCCGGTGCGTACCGCGGCTATGGTGCGACCCAGGGCCTGTTTGCGGTGGAATCTGCCGTCAACGAGCTGGCCGCCAGACTTCACATGGACCCCTTCAAGATCCGCGAAATGAACATCGTCAAAGAGGGCGATGTGATGCCTGCCTATTACGGCGCTGTGAATACCAGCTGCGCGCTGGACCGCTGCCTGAAAAAAGTCCACGAGATGATCGACTGGGACAACAAGTACCCTGTGCGCGACCTTGGCAATGGCAAGGTGCGCGCCGTGGGTATGGGCATGGCCATGCAGGGCTCCGGCATTTCTGGCATGGACGTGGGCAGCGCCACCCTCAAGGTAAACGATGACGGGTTCTACTCCCTCATCATCGGCGCTGCCGATATGGGCACCGGCTGTGACACCACGCTGGCTCAGATCGCCGCCGAGGTGCTGGACTGTGACCTGGACAATATCACTGTCTTTGGCGCGGATACCGATACCTCGCCCTATGATTCCGGCTCCTACGCTTCCTCTACCACCTATGTCACCGGCAAGGCAGTGGAGAAGTGTGCCCTGCGGCTGCGCGGCCAGATCTGCAAGCTGGGCGCGGAGCTGCTCCAGACGACCGAAGATGCTGTGGATTTTGACGGCAAGTTCGTCTCCCTGAACGCAGACCCGGAGAAGAGGGTCTCTCTCTCTGAGGTGGCCTTCGCCTCCCAGTTCGGCCACATGGTGCCGCTGGAGATCACCGAGACCCACACCTCGCCCCTTTCGCCCCCGCCCTACATGGTCGGCGCGGCTGAAATTGAGCTGGACAAGGAGACCGGTGAGGTCAAGGTGGTGGATTATGCCGCCTGTGTGGACTGCGGCACCCCTATCAACCCCAACCTGACCCGTGTCCAGACCGAGGGCGGCATCCTGCAGGGCATCGGCATGGCCCTGACCGAGAACATCACCTACGATGCCAAGGGCTGGCCGATGGAAAATTCCTTTATGCAGTATAAGATCCCCGCCCGTGTGGACATCGGCCACATCCGGGTGGAATTTGAGAGCAGCTACGAGCCAAACGGCCCGTTTGGAGCAAAATCCATCGGTGAGGTGGTCATCAACACCCCGCTGCCCGCCATCGCGGATGCCATCTACAATGCCATCGGCACCCGCTTCTACGAGCTGCCCATCACCCCGGAGCAGATCGCCATGGCGGTGGAAGAGAACCGCTGATGCTTTCGGAAACACAATTTCCGTTTCTGGCGGAAAAGGACCATGTAGTCTCGCTGGTGGGCGGCGGCGGAAAGACCACCCTGCTCTATGCCTTTGCCCGGCATTGTGCCGCCAAAGGCTGGCGGGTGCTGGTGAGCACCACCACCCACATCCGGCAGCCGGGGGCACATTATGCCGCAGATGAAGCAGCCCTTGCGGCCCTCTGGGCGGCAGGGCAATATGCCGTGGTCGGTGTCCCGGCAGAGCAGGGCAAGCTGACCGCCCTGCCGTCGGAACAGCTGACCCGCTGGATGGCACAGGCTGATATTGTTCTTCTGGAAGCGGACGGTGCAAAACGGATGCCCTGCAAGGCCCCGGCGGCCCATGAACCGGTGCTGCTGCCGGAAAGCGATATCGTGCTGGCTGTGGTCGGATTGTCCGCACTGGGCAGACCTCTGCGGGAGGTCTGCTTCCGGCTGGAGCAGGCCTGCGCCCTGCTGGGCGCTGCCCCCGAAACGCTTCTGACCCCGGAGCTGCTGGCAAGGCTGCTGGCCAGTGAGCAGGGGGGACGAAAACTGGTGAGGGACCGCCGTTTTTCTGTGGTGCTCAATCAGGCGGATGACCCCGCCCGTATTGCTGCCGGAGAACAGACCCTCGCGCTCCTGCGCAAAAAATATGAGGTGCAGGGCGTGTTGACTTATTTTGATGAAAGGGAGCGTGCATGAAATGGCAGAACAAGGCCCCATTGTATTCTGCACCGGCGGCGGATGCACCGCAAAGCTGGGTGCCGGGGTACTGAGCCGCATTCTGGAAAAGCTGCCCCGGGGCGAAAAAGACCCCGCCCTTCTGGTTGGCTACGACAGCCGGGACGATGCTGCCGTCTACCGCATCACCGAGGACATTGCCCTGGTGCAGACGGTGGATTTCTTCCCGCCGATGGTCGATGACCCCTATACCTTCGGGCAGATCGCCGCGGCCAATGCCCTGAGCGATGTCTACGCCATGGGCGGTGAGGTCAAAACGGCACTGAATCTCGTCTGCTTCCCCGAGAGCATGGACCTGAACGTGCTGGGGGAGATCCTGCGCGGCGGTGCCGAAAAGGTGGCCGAAGCCGGGGGCATGCTGGTGGGTGGGCACTCCATTGCCGATACCGGTGTGAAGTACGGCCTGTCGGTGACAGGCCTGGTAGACCCGCACCGCCTGACAGCCAACGATACCGGCCGCCCGGGCGACAAGCTCCTTCTGACCAAGGCGCTTGGCGTGGGGTTGATCTGTACCGCCAACCGGGTGGGCGAAGCCGCTCCGGAGCAGATGGAAGCCGCCGTCCGTTCCATGACCACCCTGAACAAAACGGCGGCAGAGATCGCACGCAGGTACGAGGTGCACGCCGCCACGGATGTGACCGGGTTCAGCTTTCTGGGCCATCTGCACGAGATGATGGGGGAGAAACTCTCCAGTGTCATCGATGCCCATGCGGTGCCGATACTGCCCGGTGCGTGGGAGGCCGCGGATGCCTGCCTGTACACCGCCGCCGGTCAACGCAACCGCAACCACACCGGGCCCTTTGTCCGGTTTGAGAAAGTACCCTTCCCGATGGAGGAAATTCTGTTTGATCCCCAGACCTCCGGCGGCCTGTTGTTTGCTGTGGCCCCGCAGGATGCCGCTGCACTGGAAGCAGAGCTGCAGGCGGCGGGTCTGCCCGCAAAGATCGTGGGCACCATTGGGGAAAAGCAGACACCGGAGATCACAGTAACATACGAATGATGGAGGAACAACCAATGATCAAGATCGATGCCCGTGGAGATGCCTGCCCGCTGCCCGTGGTCAAGGCCAAAAAGGCCATTGCAGAGCTGCACGGCCCCGGCGAGGTGGAAGTGCTGGTGGACAATGAGATCGCTGTCCAGAACCTGACCAAGATGGCCCAGCAGAAGGGCTATCTGTCCAGCTCCGAAAAGCTGGCCGAGCAGGAATACCGTGTCCGCTTTACCATCAAGGACACGCCCGCTGCGGATACCGCTGTGCTGGGCGAAGAGAAACAGCAGGCAGAAGCGGAAACCTGCATCCCGGATGCCCGCACCGATACAGTGGTGGTCATCGCGTCCGACAAGATGGGGGAAGGGGCCGAGGAGCTGGGCAAGACCCTGCTCAAGGCCTTCGTGTTCTCCCTGACCCAGCAGGACAAGCTGCCCAAGACGATCCTCTTCTATAACGGCGGCGCATCCCTGACCTGTGAGGGTTCGCCCATGCTGGAAGACCTGAAGGCACTGGAAGCTGAGGGTGTGGAGATCTTGACCTGCGGCACCTGCCTGAACTACTACGGCATAACAGAGAAGCTGGCCGTGGGCGGCGTGACCAATATGTATGTCATCGCTGAAAAGATGCTGAACGCCGGGAACGTGGTCAAGCCGTGATCTACCTTGATAACGCCGCAACCACCCTGCGTAAGCCCCCGGAGGTGGGGCAGGCGATGCTGGATGCGTTGCAGACAGCGGGCAACCCGGGCCGTGGAGCCCATGCGCCCACCCTGCACGCCTCCCGTGTCGTCTACGAGACCCGGGAAGCGCTGGCCCAGCTCTTCCACGCCGAAGGCCCGGCCTGCATCGCCTTTGCATCCAATGCGACCCAGGCACTGAACACGGCCATCAACGGGCTCTTTGGCCCGGGGGATCATGTCATCACCACGGTCTGTGAGCACAATTCCGTCCTGCGGCCCCTCTACCGCCTCCAAAGGCAGGGGGTTGAGGTGAGCTTTGTGGATGTGGAGGCAAACGGTGTGCTCTGCTATGCGCAGTTTGAGCAGCTGCTCCGTCCCAACACCAGGGGAGTGGTTGTGACCGGTGCTTCCAATGTCACCGGAAACCGCACAGACCTGGCGTTCGTATCCGCTTTTGCAAAAAACCACGGCCTGTTGTTTCTCGTGGATGCCGCCCAGACAGCGGGTGCCATGCCGATGGATGTGCAGGTACTGGGGATCGATGTGCTTTGCTTTACCGGGCACAAGGCGCTGCTGGGCCCGCAGGGCACCGGCGGGCTGTATGTCCGGCCCGGGCTGCAGGTTGCCCCCCTTGTGGTGGGCGGCAGCGGAGTCCACAGCTTTGATGAACGCCACCCCGTCGAAATGCCCACCGCTCTGGAAGCCGGAACGCTGAATGTGCCGGGAATCGCCGGGCTGGGGGCCGGGGTGCGCTGGCTCCTGACGCAGGGCGTGGAAGCGCTGGAAGCAAAAGAAAATGCGCTTGCACGCCTGTTTTACGAAACTGTCCAGGAAATTCCCGGTGTGCGGCTCTATGGTGACTTCACTGCGCCGCGTGCGCCCATCGTCTCGCTGAACCTGATGGGCGAGGATTCCGCCCGGGTGGCAGATGCGCTCTGGGAAGAGTACGGCATCTGTGTGCGGGCCGGTGCGCACTGTGCTCCACTGATGCACAAGGCGCTGGGCACCGTGGAGCAGGGCGTGGTGCGGTTCAGCTTCTCCCACACCAACACCCGGGAGGGGGCGCTTGCCGCTGCCCGTGCGGTGCGCAGCCTGGCGGAGGAATAAATAATGCGTGCAAAGAGACCCTATATCGTGTTATCCTTCCGCACCACAGTGGAAGCGATGGCATGGGAAAAACACTGCGAAGCGGAACACATCCCCGGGCGGCTCATTCCGCTGCCCCGGGAACTCTCTGCCGGGTGCGGCCTTGCGTGGCGGATGCCGCCCGAGGACTGGCCGCTGTGGCAGAGCCGCATCGACCCCGCTGCCTATGATGCCGCAGCGGTGGTAGAACAATAACAAATAAAGGAGAATTGGATGGGAAACCGTTCTTTTTTCAATGCACTCCATGACCGGGAGGGGGATTTTCTGCTGGCCACGGTGCTGGAGGGCCAGGCGCAGGGGGAACGTGTCCTGCTGCGGAACACAGCACCGGTCTGGCCGGAGGAACTGCCTGCGTTCTGGGGGGAGCATTTGCCTGCCTTGGCCGCTGTGACCTCCAGTGGAATTCTGAAATCAGCCGGACAGCGCATCTTTGTGGAGCGCTTTGGCGCGGCCCCGCAGCTTGTGGTCTGCGGCGGCGGCCATGTGGGCGCGTCGGTGGTGCGGCTGGCAAAGCTGCTGGGCCTGCCGGTCACAGCGCTGGAGGACCGCCCCGAGTTTGCGGAGGAGCTGCGTCAGGCCGGGGCCGATGCCGTGCTCTGTCTGCCCTTTGCAGAGGGCCTTGCGCAGATCCCCGGCGGGCAGGAGACATATTTTGTGGTCGTGACCCGTGCCCACAGCTGTGATATCGCCTGCCTGCGTTCTATTCTGCAAAAGCCCGCTGCCTATGTGGGCATGATGGGCAGCCGGAAGCGCGCGGCACTGGTGCACACACAGCTGGCTGAGCTGGGCCTGCCGCAAGAGCGCATTGATGCCCTGCACGCGCCCATTGGGCTTTCCATTGGCGCAAAAACCGCACAGGAGATCGCACTTTCCATTCTTGCGGAGATCGTCTCTGTTAAAAACAGCTGCCAACAGACCGAGGGCTTTTCTCCGGCGCTGCTGGCCGCGTTGGAACAGCAGACCGCCCCGGCGGTGCTGGCGACCATCATCGGCCGCCATGGCTCTACGCCAAGGGAGGAGGGCTCCAAGATGTTGGTACTGCCCGATGGCCCTGCCGTGGGCAGCGTGGGCGGCGGCATCATGGAGTACCGCACCCAGCAGCTGGCGCGGGAATTGCTGGAGCCGGGGGCTGCTCCATGCAGGATAGCTGCCTTCACCACAGAGGGGGCCAGCGATGCCGCTGCCATTGCAGCCTGCGGCGGCTCCATGGAAGTCTTTTTGCAGCGTCTGGAACCGGAGGAATGAGCCATGAAACGTGATGACCTGATCGTTGTCCGGGGCGGGGGAGACCTTGCCACCGGTGTTGTGCATCGGCTCTGGTCGGCTGGCCTGCGGGTGCTGGTGCTGGAAACGGCCCACCCCGCCGCCATCCGTCGGCAGGTGTCTCTCTGTGAGGCTGTTTACGAAGGCGAGATCGCTGTGGAAGGAATGCGGGGCATCCGGGTGGAGACGCTGGCGGATGCCGATGCCGTCTGGGCACAGAACGCCGTGCCGGTCCTGATAGACCCAACAGGTGCGTGTCTGCCGCAGGCAAGGCCTGCTGTTCTGGTGGATGCCATCATCGCAAAGAAAAATCTGGGCACCACCCGGGAGATGGCTCCGCTGACCATTGCCCTTGGCCCCGGTTTTACGGCGGGGCAGGATGTGGACGTGGTGGTGGAGACCAAGCGCGGCCACAAGCTGGGCCGCATCATCCGGGAAGGATCTGCCGCGCCAAACTCCGGCGTGCCGGGCATCATCGGCGGCTATGGTGCTGAGCGTGTGCTCCATGCGCAGGCCGCAGGTATCTTCCGCAACCTGCATTCTATCGCTGATTTTGTGGAGGCGGGCGAGGCTGTGGCCGAGATCGAAACGCCGGACGGTCAGCGTCTGCCGGTGGTCACACAGATCTCCGGCATCCTGCGGGGTCTACTGCGGGATGGCTACCCGGTGACCAAAGGATTCAAGGTGGCCGATGTGGACCCCCGCCGTGCGGAGCTGGAAAACTGCTTCCTCATTTCGGATAAGGCCCGCTGCATTGCGGGCAGTGTGCTGGAACTGATCACCGCAGAGTGCTGGAACTAAAAGAAACGGGACTGTTTTTGCAACAGCCCCGTTTCTTTGTTACTCTGTCAGTTTTGTGATGAGCATCTGATAGATCTCGTTGCCCTTGAGGATGAACTGCTTCTTGACCAGATCGGCACTCAGCCGGTCAGGCGTGCCGATGTCCAGACAAAACAGCTCCTGATCCAGCGCCTTGATGGTGCAGCGGATGGAGCAGTGGCCGTCCGGCTTTTCGGTGATGCGGGCGCTGTACTCGGCCTCCTTGCGGGCCCAGGTCTGGCTGCGCAGAACCGCCGCCACCGCGCGCTCCCGCACACTGCGGGGTAGGTCATAGGCAAGCTCCTGCGCGACCTTGCGTCCTTTTTCGGTAATGGAATAGCGATCTTCCTTCAGCGTGACCAGCTGCTGGCGGGTGATATCATCCAGACAGGAGCCGATCTCAAAATAGTTGACCAGCTGCTCTTCCATCAGCGCGTTCTCGATCTCCGTCCGGGTGATCGGCCCGGCATTCTTCACCAGATAACACAACAGCAACCGGATCTCCGTGCTGTCGGTCAGCCCGCCGGGACGAACACCGGCGGTAAAAGCATCGTTGGCGGCCATCGTTCTGCACATCCCCCTGTCATTTCAAATTGCTGCCCGGCACTGCCTCAGGGCAGGCCGTAAAGAATCACTTTCTTATAGTATAAAGGGTTTCAGACCGGATTGCAAGCCGCAACCGCAAAATCTGTCTCAATGCGCTTGCGGCTTTCGGGGGTGGAATACAGCCAGTGGTCGATATGCCCCTCGGTGATGAAATAGCGCAGGTCGAACCGGTGGCTCTGGCCCAGGCTGTGGTTGACGATGACCAGCTTGATCTTCATTTTATCAGGCAGGATGTTTTTGATGTAGACGCTCACCGCCTGCCCGGGGTGCAGGTCGGGGCAGGTCTCGGCAAGTCCGGCCAGATTGGGGGCGATCTCCACAAAGGTGCCGTATTCCTCCACGCTCCGCACAATGCCCACCACGGTCTCGCCTACGGTGAACCCGGCGGCGTTCTCCTCCCAGGTGCCCAGCAGCTCCCGGATGCTCAGCACGAACCGCCCCTGCACGTCCCGGTTTTTGATGGCGCACAGGATCTGCTGGCCCACACTCACCCGGTCGGCAGGGGAGGAGATACGGCTGACCGACATGCAGTCGATGGGCAGCAGGGCACTGATGCCGCACCCAACGTCACAAAAGGCACCAAACGGCTCGATGTGGGTCACAGTGCAGGGCAGGATGTCCCCGGGCTGTAAGGTGTCCAGATACTCTGCCTTGCACATCCGCTGTGCCTCGGCCCGGGAAAGCTGGTAGCAGGGCTGGCCGTTTTCCCCGGTCTCCATCCCTTCGATCACAAAGCAGGTGGGGCGGCCCACCCGCGTCAGCACCGCAATGTCCCGCACGGTGCCGCTCTCGGCCCCATCGGCGCACTGGCCAAAGGGCATCACGGCCTTTACCCCGCCCAGATCGAACCGGAGCTGGCGCTGGGTGTCAAAGGCAAGGGCAGTGCTCTGTAAAATTTCGCGGCTGGCGATGGCGGCGCGCAGTTCTGCGGGGCTGAGCCGGTCTGCGGAACGGTAATTGCCTTCAGTACGAAATGTCTGCATCATGGTTTGTTCCTCTTTCTGTGTTATTTTAGCGTTTTCCGCTGCACGTCGGCACACAAAGCAGGTGTCGGCATTAAAACTCTATGCGCGGACAATTGCATTTTATACGAGTTTGGTTTATACTATATCTGTATGTGCGGCATAGAAACCTGCTGCACAGGGTACTGCCCCGCAAAGGGGCGGCAGGAGGGAAAGAAATATGGATATCGCAGTGGGAGATACCATCCAGACCCGTAAAAAACACCCGTGCGGAGCTTCCAGCTTTGAGGTGCTCCGGGTCGGTATGGATTTCAAGATCCGCTGCACGGGCTGCGGCCGTGAAGTCATGCTGCCCCGCGCGAAAATTGAAAAAAACATCAAGAAAGTGCTCAAGCCCGGCGCTGCCGAGTAACCATTGGGTCATGTAAGGAGAACTGCACAGTATGTCAAGACTGCTTTCCCAAATGGAGGCTGTCAGCCACCGGTTTGAAGAACTTTCCATCCGCCTGAACCAGCCGGAAACAGCGGCAGATCCCGCGCTGTTCCGCCGCCTGATGCAGGAGTATCACGAGGCAGAACCTGTGGTGCAGGCCTATCAGGCCCTGACCACGGCGCAGGATCATCTTGCTCAGGCCAAAGCCCTGCTCGAGGGCGAGACCCTTGATCCGGACTTTAAGGAAATGGTACAGCAGGAGATCGGCGAAAAAAGTCAGGAAGTGGCGCAGCTGGAAAATAATCTCAAAATTTTGCTGCTGCCCAAGGATGTCAACGATGATAAAAGCGTCATCATGGAGCTGCGCGGCGGTGCGGGCGGCGAAGAAGCCGCGCTGTTTGCCCACAGCCTGATGCGGATGTACACCATGTACGTCCAGAGCAGGGGCTGGGAGCTGGAGGTTCTGAACCTCAATGAGACGGAGCTGGGCGGTGTCAAGGAAGCTATCCTTGCCGTGAACGGCGCAGGGGCCTATAACCGGCTCAAGTATGAGAGCGGAGTGCACCGTGTCCAGCGTGTGCCTGAGACCGAAACGCAGGGCCGCATCCACACCTCCACGGCAACCGTGGCGGTGATGCCGCAGGCCGAAGAGGTGGATCTTGTCATCGACCCCAAGGATCTGCGCATCGATACCTTCCGTTCCTCCGGCGCGGGCGGCCAGCACATCAACAAAACGTCCAGCGCCATCCGGGTTACGCACATCCCCACCGGAATGGTGGTGGAGTGCCAGAACGAGCGCAGCCAGTTCCAGAATAAGGATAAGGCGCTGGAGATCCTGCGCAGCCGCCTGCTGGCCCAGAAGCAGAAGGAACAGCAGGATGCCATCAATGCCAACCGCGCGGGGCAGGTGGGAACCGGTGATCGCAGCGAGAAGATCCGGACTTACAACTTCCCGCAGGATCGCTGCACCGACCACCGCATCGGCCTGACGGTCCACAATCTGGATAAGATCATGGACGGAAATCTGGACGAGATCATTGATGCACTGGCAACCCATGAACAGGCCGAAAAACTGCGTCAGCTCAACGCACAGGCCGAATGGTACTGTGATGAAAAGAATAACGTGTTTGTGTTGATTTGATGATTGAAAAGTATTTATACTTTACATACAGAAAGAACGATGAATCGCATGAAAATGAAAACTGAAATTTTACCTGCTGAGGGCGAAGCAATCGCCAAAGCAGCTGATCTGCTGCGCAGAGGGGAGCTGGTGGCCCTGCCCACCGAGACGGTCTACGGCATTGCCGCCGATGCGCGCAACGGCGCGGCAGTCGCAAAGATCTTTGTGGCCAAGGGCCGCCCGCAGGACAACCCCCTGATCGTCCATGTCACCGGCCCGGAGATGCTGCCCGGCCTTGTCAGCGAGGTGCCCGAGCGTGCCCAGCTGCTGATGGCCGCGTTCTGCCCCGGCCCTCTGACCATCATCATGCCCCGCGGCCCGGAGGTGGCCGCGGAGTGCTGTGCCGGTCTGGACACGGTGGGCATCCGGATGCCCAGCCACCCGGTGGCACGGGCTGTCATTGCGCAGAGCGGCTGTGCCTTTGCGGCCCCCAGCGCGAACCTTTCCGGCAAGCCCAGCCCCACCAACGCACAGGATGTGTTCACCGATATGGATGGCCGTCTGCCCCTGATCCTGGATGGCGGCGATTGTGATGTGGGTGTGGAGAGTACCGTGATCTCTGTGGTAGGCGAAAAGCCCACCCTGTTCCGCCCCGGCCATATCACGCTGGAAGATCTGGAGCGCGCTCTGGGAGAGGAGGTCGAGGTCTCCAAGGCCATCCTCGAAAAGCTGCCCGAGGGTGCTGTTGTCCGCAGCCCCGGCATGAAGTATAAGCATTACGCCCCTAAGGCAGATGTCACCCTGCTGGACGGCACCTTTGAGGAGTTCAAGGCCTATGTGGATGCCCATGCCGACCAGAACCCCAGCTGCCTCTGCTTTACCGGCGAGGCCGAAAAGCTCGGCTGGCCCTGCGTGGAGTATGGCAGGGAGGGCGACGGTGCCGATCAGGCAAAGCATATCTTCCGCAGCCTGCGTGCCCTGGATGAGCAGGGGGACGGCGTGGTCTTTGCCCGCTGCCCGAAAAAGGACGGCCTGTCCATGGCGGTGTACAACCGCCTGATCCGTGCAGCAGCGTTCCGGGTGATCCAGCTATGATCACGCTTGGGATCACCGGCCGCAGCGGCTGCGGCAAATCGACTGTGACGGCGGTGTTTGCCGCCCATGGTGTCCCGCTGGTGGATGCCGACCAGATCTCCCGCGAGATCCTGCTGCCCGGTTCTCCGCTGCTGCCAGTGTTGGCCCAGCGGTTCGGGGCAGATATCCTGTATGCCGACGGCAGCCTGAACCGCCGCCTGCTGGCAGACCGTGCCTTTGCTGCGCCGGAAGGAAAGGCCGCTCTGGATTCCCTCGTGCTTCCGGAGATCATCCGGCGGGTCTGCAGACTGAAGCAGGCCGCCCGGGAAGCCGGAGCACCGCTTTTTGTGATAGACGGAGCCGTGATCGTGGGCACCGATGCGGAAAAAGAGTGCGACCACCTCTGCGTGGTCACTGCGCCCTTTGCCACCAGTGTGGCCCGCATTGCGGCCAGGGACGGCATCGCCCCGGAAATGGCGGCGCGGCGGCTCAACGCCCAGACCCCGGAAGAAGTCCTGCTTGCCAGGGCCGATCTTGTCCTGCGCAACGATGCTGACCTTGCTTCTCTGGAAGCGGCGGCAGCGGCGCTCTGTGAGCAGCTGCAGGCTGAGGGTGCACGGAAAGGGGGCGCGGACACTTCGCTTTGAAAAAGTTTTTGAAAACGCTGGTTCTGCTCTTTCTGCTCTGTGTGGCCCTGCTGGCGCTGCCGCCGGTGCGCCGTCAGGTGGAACAGCGGCTCTACCCGCGGAAATACAACGACCTTGTGGAGCAGTACGCCGCCGAGTATGACCTTGACCCGCTGCTGGTCTATTCCTTCATCCGCACCGAGAGCGGCTTTGACCCGGGCGCAACTTCCAGTGTCGATGCGCGCGGCCTGATGCAGATGACGGAGGAGACCTTCCTCTGGCTCCGCAGTAAGCTGGGCCTGGGGGAGGAGGTTTCCTTTGGCGACCTGTACGACCCTGATGTGAGCATCCGCTTTGGATGCTATTACCTCCACCTCTGCCTGGTGCGTTACAACGGCGATATCTCCACGGCCGCCGCAGCCTACCACAGCGGGTGGGGCACTGTGGATGCCCTGCTCCAGAAGGAAGAACACTCGGAGGACGGGTTGACCCTGTCGGGTTTCCCCTATAACCAGATGCACCACTATGTGGAAAAGATCACCGCCTGCTATGCCAAGTACACCGAGCTGTACGGAGCCTGAGCAGGCTGCAAACCCGCTTGAACCGGCTTGCGCCGGTTTGAAATATTTAGGAATACCGAAAGAGAAAGGCAGGAGAAATTCTATGGCAGAAAAAACTCCGAACCAGCAGCTGGCTGAAAAGCTGCTTTATAAGCCTGCTTACGTCGCCGATAAGGACGCTGACGTGAAGCAGAAGGCCCACGACTTTGCCGAGGGCTACAAGAAGTTCCTGGATGCAGGCAAGACCGAGCGTGAGGTCGCCGCCGAGAGCGAGCAGATGCTCAAGGATGCAGGCTACCAGCAGTTCGACCCGAAAAAGACCTACAAGCCCGGTGACAAGATCTACTTTGTCCAGTACAACAAGGCTGTGGTGGCTTCCACCATCGGTACCAAGAGCTTTGAGGATGGCTTCCATCTGGTCATTGCCCACACCGACAGCCCCCGTCTGGACCTGCGCCCCACTCCGCTGTATGAGTCTGACCACCTGAGCTACTTCAAGACCCATTACTACGGTGGTGTCCGCAAGTATCAGTGGGGCACCATGCCGCTGTCCATCCACGGCGTGTTCACCCGTGAGGATGGCTCCACCGTCACCGTCCGTGTGGGCGAGGATGAGAACGATCCCGTCTTCTGCATCACCGACCTGCTGCCCCATCTGGGTGCCGAGCAGAACGCCCGTCCCCTGAAGGACGGCATCAAGGCTGAGGAGCTGAACCTCCTCATCGGCTCTGATGCTGTTGATGACGAGAATGTCAAGGAAGCTGTCAAGCTGAATACCATGATCCTGCTCAACGAGAAGTACGGCATCACCGAGAAGGAGTTCATGCGTGCTGAGATCGAGATCACCCCGGCCTACAAGTGCCGTGACGTTGGCTTTGACCGCTCCATGGTGGGCGGCTATGGCCACGATGACCGTGTGGACGCTTATCCCGCACTGATGGCCGAGATCGAGACCAAGAATCCCGCTTACACCACCGTCTGCGTCCTGACCGATAAGGAAGAGATCGGCTCCGACGGCGTGACCGGTATGCAGAGCATGTACGCCTTCCACTTCATGCAGGAGCTCTGCCGTGCCGCCGGTCAGGATGATATCCTGGCTTTCCGTCACAGCGTCTGCCTGTCCGCTGACGTGACCGCTGCCTACGATCCCACCTGGGCAAGTGCATTTGAGCCCATGAACGGCACCTATGCAGGCCGCGGCGTTGCCATCTTCAAGTACACCGGCGGCGGCAGCAAGGGCTCCGCAAGCGATGCCTGCGCTGAGCTGGTCAGTGATATCACCCGGATGCTGGACAACGGCAACGTTGCATGGCAGATCGGTGAGCTGGGCCGTCTGGATCTGGGCGGCGGCGGCACCATCGCCAAGTATGTTGCGAACCGCGGCATCCCCGTGCTGGATATCGGTGTGCCTGTGCTGTCCATGCACGCTCCCTTCGAGGTCATCCACAAGAACGACCTGTACATGGCTTACCGTGCCTTCTCCCTGTTCAACAACGCACAGTAAGCGCGATCCAGAATGAATGCCCCGGCAGGTTTTGTGCCCGCCGGGGCATTTTTGCGCTATTTTAAGAAAAATGCTTGACCTTCAATCGACTTTATGGTGTATTGTAAGGGCGGAGGTGAAGCAAATGAACATCAAACAGGCTTCAGAACAAAGTGGTGTGTCTGCCCCGAACATCCGCTTTTACGAAAAAGAGGGGCTTCTCACACCGGCGCGCAGGCAGGGCAATGCCTACCGCGATTACACCGCCGGGGATGTCCGCACCCTCAAGCTCATCCGAATGCTTCGGATGCTGGATGTGCCGCTGCCCGTAATACAGAGGGTCCTCAACGGGGAACAGCCGCTGAGCGAAGCGCTTCAGGCACAGCAGGAGGTACTGGAGCAGCAGGCGGCTCAGCTGGCAGCAGCCATGCAGTTTTGTGCCGACCTTGCCCGCCAGCAGCCGCAGGCAGATACGCTGGACGTGGATGCCTGCCTGACCCGCATGGAAAGCCCCACCCCGCAGCAGGGCTTCTTCTCCGGCTGGCTGCAGGATTACTGCACGCTGGCGCAGGTGCAGCACCAGAAGCACTTTTTCTTTATTCCGCAGGGCAGCATCAACACCCCGCAGGAGTTTACGGCGGCGTTGCAGACCTATGCAGAAGAGCGGGGAATGCAGTTCGCCCTGACCAAAAAGGGGATGTACCCGGAGTTCTCGCTGGATGGCATTCCGTATAAAGCTTACCGCAATCCGGGCAAATACCGGGACGAGATCTGCTGTGACACCGTGCATCCCGAGCAGCTTGACACCGGGCTTCCCTCCCGGCGGGAAAAGCTGCTGCGCATTGCGCGTATCGTGCTGCCGCCGGTGTGCGTCTTTGCGGCTATCATGGCAGCGGGGTGGGCAGTCACCGGCGGCACGGACTGGCTCTGGCTGGCGGCGCTGGCATCCGGCGGGGTACTGCTGGGGCGCTGCTTTGAAAAGTGGCTGTAAGGCGCATTACCCCAGCGGCAGCGCCTCGGCTACGGTCAAAAAAGTGTAGCCGTTGTCCGTATACCACCGTATGATGTCCGGCAGCGCCTCGGCAGTGGTGCGGGTGGTGGCGGAATCGTGCATCAGAACAATGCACTGGGTCTGCTCGCCGGTCTCACGCACTACATTCCGGTAGATGGTCCCGGCACTGGGCTTGCCGCCTACGGCATCCTCAGCGCAGACGTTCCAGTCCACATAGGCATATCCTTTTTCGGCACACTGCTGTTTCAGCTCGGCCATCACTCCGCGTCCGCCATAGCGGCGGCTGACCGTGTTGGTGCTGCCGCCCGGAAAGCGCAGGTAATGCAAAGCAGTTGTGTTGACATAGGGCGAGATGCGCTCTTTCAACAGCTCGATATCCTGCCAGTAAGCATCTGCACTCTGGTAGATGTCACTGTATTCATGGGAAGCGGAATGCAGCGCGATCTGGTGGCCTGCCGCCGCCGCATCCGCAATGAGCGGCAGGTACTTTTCATTGTAGCCCGTGGCCACCACAAAAAAGGTGGCCTTGACACCGGCGGCATTCAGCGCATCCAGAACCGCCGGGGTCGTTTTGCTGGGGCCGTCATCGAAGGTCAGGCAGACCCATTTCTCCGGCACTGGCTCCTCCTGCGGCAATGAGCTTGCAGGGGCCGCCTCCGGAGCAGGGGAGGCAAAGCCGGTATCCGGTACCGGGGTCAGGTCGCTTTCCCGGCAGCTGGACCCCGCCGGCACAGCAAAGAACAGCCCCAGCCCAAAGCCTGCCGCCGCGCCCGCCAGAAGCAGAGCTGCCCCGCGAAATAAGATCTTCCCGTTTGCTCTCAGCCATGAAACCATCTCCCAAACCTCCTTGACAGATCACATTGGATCTGCAGTATCTCTTATAGGATATGACCCGCTGAAAATTTGTAGAATACAAAAGCAGGCAGAGGAATTGACATTTCCCGCAAAAATTGATAAACTAAATAAGTTCTCCGTGCAGGAGTGGCGGAATGGCAGACGCGCTGGTTTTAGGCACCAGTTCCCAGTGAGTGAGGGTTCAAGTCCCTTCTCCTGCATACACAAAACGGCAGGCCCTTGGATAGAATCCGGGCCTGCCGTTTTGTTTGCGGCTTTGGTTGGGAAGTATAAGAAAAGCCCACGATCTATCGCTAGACCGTGGGATTTCTTTTATGCGAGGGAGGGGACTCGAACCCCCAAGGATAAACCACACGCACCTCAAACGTGCGCGTCTGCCAGTTCCGCCACCCTCGCACAACTATAAAATTGTTGCAATCCTGGATTTCTGAGGCTTGAAACCGTTGTTGCGGACTGCTTGAATATACTACCACATTACCCCGGGAAAGTCAAGCGATTTTGATAGAAATTTCCTCGTTTCATATTCAACGGTTTCCCGGTGCATACTAGAACAAATTATCACCGGGGAGGCAGGATCGTGAAACGACGCAACAGAGCACAGCGATTGTTGAGACTGACAGCAGTGTATTTTCTCCTGCTGCCTTTTCTGCTGCTGGGCTGGCTGTACAGCCGCCTGCCGGATCATGTTTATCTGGAACCCGGGCAGGCCTTGCTTTTGCCCCGCTTTGGCTGGGTGGAACCTATGGGGCTTCACGGCAGCCAGAATGCGGCCAGTACCCAGGTCGTAGGCAGTTACCAGACCACTCTGTCACTGGGCGGATGGCTTCCCATCAAGAATATCCGCACGGTGGTCACGGAGCGTGCGCAGGTCACGGTCTGCGGTACGCCGTTCGGGGTCAAAATGTTCTCCGAAGGGGCGCTGATCGTTGGCTTTTCCGATATCGACAGCCCCGGCGGGAGCACAGTGAACCCGGCAAAGGCAGCGGGACTGCGCCTGGGAGACCGCGTGATCCGCATTGGACAGATCGGGACGGAAAACAATGACGCTGTGAAGGAAGCGCTGGAAGCCGCCCGGGGAAGCGCCGCAGAGGTCATCTATGTCCGCAGCGGAGAACAGCGCAGCACCACCCTGACCCCTGTCTGGGATGCCGCTGCCGCCCAGTGGCGGGCAGGCATGTGGGTGCGGGATTCCTCTGCCGGTGTGGGTACTCTGACCTTTGTGGACCCAGAAAAGGGTGTCTTTGCGGGGCTGGGGCATCCCATCAGCGACGGCGACACCGGCGAAAGCATCGCTCTGCGCAGCGGGGAGATCGTGCCGTGTGAGATCACCGGGTGCAGCATGGGTACTGTGGGCAGCCCAGGGGAGCTGAAGGGGAAATTCCTGAGCGCCCACGCCATTGGCAGCATCCGGATCAATGGAGAAAACGGTGTTTATGGCACAACACGGACAGGCTTTTCCGGGCAAACTATGCCGGTGGCGTTTGCGCAGGAGGTCGAGACGGGGGATGCACAGATCCTGGCTACCGTCGCCGGGGAAACGCCCCGTACCTACCATGTCCGCATCGAGAAGATCAGCGATGCCGATCCGCGCCGCAATATGGTCGTCCGGGTGGTGGACAAAGCCCTGCTTACCCGGACCGGCGGCATTGTGCAGGGGATGAGCGGCAGTCCCATTTTGCAGAATGGGCGGCTGGTCGGCGCGGTGACCCATGTTCTCGTCAACGACCCGACACGAGGCTACGGGATTTTTGCGCAGACCATGTTGGAGCAGGCTGAACAGGTTGCAACGGCGGAAAAATGAGCAGATTTGGTAAAACAAAACAGGCTGATTCGACTGAAGATTCCATAATATGGCAAAAATAACAGTTGAAATCCATGGGAATTTATGGTAAAATCAGAAACGTAAGGAAAACCGCACACATTGGAGGAATGAACGATGGACAAGATCAAATTTTTGATGTCGGATACTGGCGCAGAGATCACGGCAGCCTGTCGTGAAGCTTTGGAGCAGAAGGGCGTAGAGGTGACCGTGGTGGAAAAAGACGGCCTGAAGGTCCTGCAGAAAATGCTTGCAGTGCGGCCCCAGGTGGTGTTGCTGGATGCCTTTATGCCCGGGCTGGATGCGCTGGCCGTGAAACAGAAGTACAATGCAGCCGGTGAGCGTCACACCTCTTTCTTTGTGACGGGGGCGTTCCAGAGCGAGGAAATGGTGCAGGAGCTGCTGGACGAGGGCTTTGCTTACTATTTCGTCAAGCCCTTTGACGAAACGGTTCTGGCAAGCCGCGTGCTGAAGGTGGCTGCCGGGCAGGAAAAGCGCATCCTGCACACCAGTGTGGACAGCGATGAACTGACAGTCACTGAGATCCTGCACCAGATCGGCGTTCCCGCCCACATCAAGGGCTATCAGTTCCTGCGGGATGCCATCCTGCTCACCATGAACGAGCCGGAGTACATCAACGCTGTGACCAAGCGTCTCTACCCGGAAATCGCCAAGAAAAACGGTACCACTGCCAGCCGGGTGGAGCGCGCCATCCGCCATGCCATTGAGGTGGCGTGGGACCGGGGCGATGTGGATACCCTCAACAGCTACTTCGGCTATACCATCCACAACCTGCGGGGCAAGCCCACCAACAGCGAGTTCATCGCGATGATCGCTGACAAAATGCGGCTGGATAAGCGGCAGAGAGCAGTGTGATGGATACACATGCAGACGGATTTTAATCAAGTTTTTTCAAAATCATGCACTTATGTCCACATTGACGCTTTTGTTGTACAAAATTGAGGAATTTATCCTAATAGCATTTCTTCTGTTGTGATATAATTGTATCGATCAAAAGGAGGAATGCAAAATGATCCATCTGCTGTTAGCGGTGATCTATGTTTCTTTTATCAGTCTGGGCCTGCCGGATTCTCTGTTGGGGGCGGCGTGGCCTTCGATCTATCAGGGATTTGGGGTTCCTGTCTCCTATTCCGGCGTGATCTTCTGCATCATATCGGTGGGAACGGTGCTCTCCAGCCTGCAAAGTGACCGGATGACCCGCCGGTTTGGAGCAGGCGGTGTTACGGCCATCAGCGTTGCCATGACCGCCGCAGCACTGTTCGGGTTCTCTGTCAGCAGCTCATTCTGGGCCATGTGCCTGTGGGCGATCCCTTATGGACTTGGAGCTGGAAGCGTGGATGCGGCACTCAACAACTATGTAGCGCTCCATTTTGCCAGCCGCCACATGAGCTGGCTCCATTGTATGTGGGGGATCGGAGCCTCGGTCGGGCCCTACATCATGGGCGCGGCGCTTTCTTCCCGTGCCGGGTGGCAGACGGGGTATCGGGTCATCAGTGTGATGCAGATGGTGCTGACGATCATTATTCTGCTGAGTCTCCCGCTCTGGAAAACGAAACCGGGCGCGAATGCCGAGGAGAGGGAAGTAGCTCCGGCAGAAGCGCTGACCCTGAAACAGATTTTCCGGATCTCGGGCGTAAAAGAGGTTCTGGTTACATTTTTTTGCTACTGCTCTCTGGAGCAGACCACCAGTCTGTGGGCCAGCAGTTATCTGGTGCTGAACAGGGGAATCGCGCCGGAGACCGCCGCCGGCTTTGCCAGTCTTTTCTTTGTCGGCATCACCGTGGGACGGGCGTTGTGCGGCTTCCTGACCTTAAAATTCGATGATACCCAGATGGTTCGTATGGGGCAGGGGATCATCGCGATTGGGATAGCGGCGTTTCTTCTGCCGCTTGGGGAAGCAGTGACACTGGCAGGGCTGCTGCTGGTTGGTCTTGGCTGTGCTCCGATCTATCCCAGTATCATTCATGCAACGCCGGGCCGCTTCGGTGCGGACAGGTCGCAGGCGATCATTGGGGTTCAGATGGCCAGCGCCTATATTGGCAACTGCCTGATGCCGCCGTTGTTCGGCGTGATCGCAAACCACACCACGATCGCGATTTTTCCGTATTATCTGCTGGTGATCCTGATTTTGATGGGATATATGCACGAAGCGCTGCAAAAGAAAACGAAAGCGGCGCAATAAAATACCGCTGCTCTTGCATTTGGGAAAATGCACAGGAGCAGCGGTATTTTTTTGTATGCATATCAATCCCGCACCTGCACCGGAACAGTCGGCTGCAGCACACCACGATTCTGGATGTGGCACTGGGGTGAAGAATTTATTGCTCAGACGGCCCGGATCGCTGGGGTTCTCTTGCCTGTATGCGCCGGCAGGCATCCTCCTTCACAAGCTCAATGATCACTGCCGTCAGGGGGATAAAGAAGATGATACCGATGATGCCAAAGAGCTCTCCGCCGATCATAGCAGCCACAAGAGTGTACAGCGGAGAAAGCCCCACGGATTTTCCCACCACCCGGGGGTAGATGAACTGGTTTTCAATAAACTGTACGGCAAGGTAAACAATGAGACAGCGCACGGCAAGAACAGGATCCACCAACAGCACGAGGAACACGCTGACTACGCAGGAGATCAGCGCTCCGACGTAGGGGATAATGGCGCAGATGGCGGTCAGCATTCCCACCAGGCTGCCGTAGGGGATCTTGAAAATGGAAAACGCAAGAGCCATGAGAACGCCAAGGATCACGGCCTCGCTGCATTGCCCTGTCAGAAAGTTTGCAAAGGATTGCCGGAACAGTCGGCAGAACTTCAGCAGCCAGGCGGAGTGGCTGGGTTTCAGGTAGGCACAGACCAATGTGCGGGCGTGGTGGCAGAGACTCTCTGAGCCAACGGACATATAAACGGAGATGATCAGGGCAAAGGATGCGGTTACCACAATATTTACCGTGGCAGATACGGCACCTACCGCATTGACCAGCACGGTATCGATGCTGTCGGTGACCCTGTGGAGCAGCTGCTCCCAGTCGATGCCCTCCAGCCAGCTCATCAGCCACCCCATGTCGGCATCCTGTGCGCTGAGATAGGCGGTCCAGCGGGGGATGTTTGCTTCGATCTGTACATAGAGGCTGTGAAAAGACTGCACCAGCTCCGGGATCAGCAATGTCAGCGCCAGCACCAACACCAGCACAACACCCAGCAGGGCGATGAAGAAGCTCAGGAGATGGAGTACTTTATCCGAGGGCTGTTTTTTGGCCTTGCAGAACAGGCGTTTCAGCCGTTTTTCCAGCCCGGTCATAGGCACATTGATAAATAGTGCCAGAATGCCGCCTGCCAGAATGGGCAGTACCAGGTCTACCAGCTGTGCTGCAAAGGTCAGAACGGCAGAAAACCGCAGCAGCGCAACAAAAAGCGTTACTCCTACAACGGTTATGAGCAGATATTGTTTTGTTTTTGGTTCCATGAAAAAAATCCTTTCCCGGAGCTGATGGCTGAAATATGAAAAGAGAACGTCTGCGAACTCTTTTTTTGTATTGTAATCAGAAGCAGCTGGCTTGTCAAGAAGTCGGGAACTGCGGGGTTTTCTTTTTGGGCTGGGCGTGATATAATATGTAGGCCGCAATTCCGTGAAAAAACTAAAAATAAACGGGAATTCGTGAAAAAACGAAGGAGCATAACAGAGAGTATCTTTGCTGCTTACATAAAGTTGAATGAAAATCAACTTGAGATAAAACTCCATAGTACAGCCTGTATAAAAATGACACAAAAAAAGCTGAAATTTCCTCTTGCTTTTTCTGAGATCTGTGCTATAATATTAAGGCAATCGTTTCCAAGGCCGCTCGCGGGGGTAGCCGATATTGAAGGTTGTGATGGGCACATACATTTATAATATGGCCCCAATAAGTCAGAACCAGAAATGAGGTGAAAAAGAATGAAACAGGGTATCCATCCGAACTACGTTGACTGCACCATCACTTGTGCTTGCGGCAACGTCATTAAGACTCGTTCTACCAAGCCCGAGATCCACGTCGAAGTTTGCTCCAAGTGCCATCCCTTCTACACTGGTAAGCAGAAGCTGGTTGACACCGGCGGACGTGTTGAGCGCTTCAACAAGCGTTTCGGCCGTAAGTAATTACTGGTCTTTTCAGCGCCGTCTCCTTTGGGAGGCGGCGTTTTTTGTTATTATGCCGCACAAAAGCTCTCTTTCTGTAATTTACACGCCGTTCCCTTATTTTGAACACATTTCCGGACTAAAATAAACCAGTATCTTCAAAAAGCGCTTTGCGCTGCCTTAGAAAGGAGCGTTGTGAACGTGATCGAAGTTTCTCATCTCACCAAACAGTATGGCAATCATCTTGCCGTGGACGATGTCTCGTTTACCGTGGCAGATGGCCAGATCTGTGGTCTGCTGGGGCCCAACGGCGCGGGCAAATCCACCATTATGAACATCCTCACCGGCTATCTCTCTGCCACCAGTGGGCAGGTGACGGTGGCAGGGCACCCTCTGCCCGAGGAGGCCGATGCCGCCAAAGCCTGTGTGGGCTATCTGCCCGAACAGCCGCCCCTTTACCCGGAGATGACGGTGCAGGAGTACCTGACCTTTGCCGCCGAGCTGAAGGGTGTGAAAAAGGCGGAACGGAAGGAGCAGGTGTGCAGGGCTGCCCGCCGTACCGGGCTGGAAACCGTTCTGCCCCGGCTCATCCGCAGCCTTTCCAAGGGCTACAAGCAGCGGGTGGGCATTGCACAGGCATTGCTGGGCAGTCCCAGGCTCATCATTCTGGACGAGCCGACGGTCGGCCTGGACCCGGCACAGGTCATCGAGATCCGCAAGCTCATCCGGGAGCTGGGCCGGGCACATACAGTTATCCTGTCCAGCCATATCCTCAGTGAAGTGCAGGCAGTCTGCCAGCAGATCCTGATCCTTTCCAAAGGACACTTGGCGGCAGCAGGCAGTCTGGAGGAGCTGACCGCCGATGGCAAGAGCCTGGAAGAGGTGTTTCTGGAACTGACTGACGGTGAACCGGAAGAAGCAACCGGAGAGGAGGACGCAGAATGACAGCTATTTTCAAGCGGGAATTCCGCAGCTTCTTTCACGGGATGCTGGGGTACGTCCTCACGGCGTTTCTGGTGGCGAGCTCCGGCCTGTATTTCCTGGCCCGGTGCCTGATCTACGGCCTGACCGATTTCAGTTATTACACCCTCTACCAGACCATTTTCATGCTGCTGCTCTATATCCCGGTGCTGGCGATGCGCTCACTGGCCGAGGAGCGCCACAGCCGCACCGACCAGCTGCTGCTCACCAGCCCGGTCTCAGTGTGGGGCATCGTGCTGGGCAAGTTCTTTGCCATGGCAGCTGTGTTCGCACTGCCCTGCGCTGTGGATGCGGTGATGATCTTCATCCTCTGGGCGCTAGGCGGCACCGTGTCTGCTCTGCTCGCAAACCTTGCGGGGCTGCTCTGCTACTTTTTGCTGGGCTGTGCGGCCATTGCATTGTGTGAGTTTCTCTCCGGCCTGACCGAGAACCAGATCATTGCCGCCGTGGCGGGCTTTTCAGCCCTGCTGCTGGCCTACCTGATGCCCAGCCTGCGCAGTATGTTCAATGCGGGCAGCGCTGTGGCGCTGGCAGTGTTCACCGGGATCGCAGGCGCGGCTTCTCTGGCGGCCGGTCTGCGCACCCGCAGCTTTGTGCTGGGGTGCCTGACCTTTGCGGCGCTCTGCCTGGGCCTGACGGGGCTGTTTCTGCTCCGCAGTGCATGGCTTACCGAGGCTTTCAGCGCTGTGCTGAGTGCCCTGTGCCTGTTTATGCCCTTTGAGGATTTTGTCAACAACAGCTTCTCTATCCCTGCCGTGGTCTATTATCTGACCGTGACGGCGGTGTTCCTGTTCTTTACGGCGCAGGACATTGAGAAGCGCCGCTGGAACTGAGAGGAGGGAACACAGATGAAGCTTTTTGCAAAGCAGAGCTCCTCGGGTGACGGGCGGGTGTTCCGCAGCGGGGTGTGGTCGGCAGCCATTGCCTCGGCTGTGATCGTGCTGGCCGTGCTGGTCAATCTCATCGTCCGGGCCATTCCTTCCAGATATACCGAGTTCGATCTCTCCGAGGCGGGGCTCTACACCCTGAGCGAGAGCTCCAGACAGGTGGCCGACGATCTGACGCAGGATGTGACCATTTACTATCTGGCCCAGACCGGCAATGAGGACCAGATCATCTCCAAGCTGCTGGACAAGTATGCCGCCCAGAGCAGCCATATCACCTGGGAACGGAAGGATCCGGCAGTCTACCCGACCTTTGCGGCCCAGTACGGCGCACAGGATCTGACCTCCGGCGGGCTGATCCTGGTCTGCGGGGAACAGAGCAAGGTGCTGGATGCCGCAGAGCTTTACGACTACGATTACAGCGATTATGCCGCCACCGGCGCGGCCAACGTGACCTTTGACGGTGAAAGCAGGATCACCTCTGCCATCTACCAGCTGACCAGCGGAGAGAGCCGCCATGTGTACTACACCACCAACCACGGCGAGCAGGCGCTGACTTCCACCCTGACCGATGCGCTGGAAAGCCAGAACCTGACCGTCTCGGCACTTGACCTGCTCTCCCAGACCATCCCCGAGGACTGTGACCTGCTTGTCATCAACGATCCGGTGCAGGACTTTTCCGGCGCAGGCAGTCTGGTGGATGAGCTGGGCCAGCTGCGCAGCTATCTGAGCAACGGAGGCCGCGTGCTGCTGCTGACGGATTCCTATTATAGTACCCCCAATCTGGATGCTGTGATGGCCGAGTTCGGCCTGACCCGCACCGAGGGCCTTGTGGTGGAGGGCGACACCAACCATTACCTCAATGGCTACCCGGCCCTTTACCTGCTGCCGGATTATGCCAGTACAGAGGAATCCACCGCGCTGGACGGTGTGAACACCAGCCGCCGGGTTCTGCTGCAGATGGCACAGGGCATCACCCTGACCGAGACAGAGCATGTGGTCTCGGAGGCCTTGCTGGTCAGCTCGGACAGTGCTTACAGCAAACCGGAAGGCTACGAGATGACCACCACCGAGAAGGCGGACGGCGACATTGCCGGTCCCTTCACGCTGGCAGCATACGCCCGCAATGAGGACACGGGTGCCCAGGTCATCTGGGTCAACTGCGGCAATATGGACAATGAGGGCATTTATCAGGTCATCCCGGGCAATGTGACCTTCCTGCAGGGTTGTGCAGCTTCGCTGGCCGGGCAGGAGAACGCTGTCCTCATCGACAGCAAGGCGCTGGAAGCAGCTCCGTTGGAAGTGCCCGGCATTGCCGCCTCTACGCTGGGCCTGCTCTTTGTCATCGTTCTGCCTGCGGCCCTGCTGGCTGTGGGTGCCGTGGTGGTCGTGCTGCGGCGTAGAAAGTGAGGACCTGTCCATGAAAGCAAAACAGCGTACCCTCGGGGGGCTGCTTTTCCTCATCCTGCTGGCAGGCGGCGTGTTTGCCCTGCTGACGCTGCGGAATGCCCGGGAAGAACAGGCTGCCAGTGCGGTCGCAGATGGAACCATTCCGCTGGCGGCAGTTTCGGGCAGTGACCTGACGCAGATCGTGCTTCACTATCAGGGCGAGACGAACACCCTGCTCTATACCGCCGATGGCTGGACGCTGGCTGAAGATCCAGCTTACCATCTGGACACCTCTGCCTGCAACACGATGCTCACCGCGCTTTCCTCTTTGAACGCAAAGCGGGAGCTGAGCCCGCAGGCAGGGGAGGTCTACGGCTTTGCGGAGCCTGTGCTGACCATAGAGGTGACGGCAGCGGGCGAAACGGACACCTATACCTTCGGGGCCAGCAATACCATGACAGGGGATCTCTATGTCCGCAAGAATAACAGCAATACCATATATACGGTATCCGGCACCAAAGCCGCCTGCTTTGAGTTGACCAGGGCGGAGCTGTTCGGTGCCTTCAACCCGGCGGGGCTGACGGCCTCGGAGATCGAAGCCGTCTCCTATACGCTGGCCGATGGCGAGACCGTGACCCTGAAAGCAAACTCGGAGCCTGCGGCAGAGAGCGGCAGCAACGCCTACCAGACTGTCTGGCGGCTGGCAGGGGACACCGCCGCAGACCTCGACGAGACAAAGGTGGATGCCATCCTCTCGGCTCTCTGCACCTATGTCTCGGCACAGGCAACAGATGCCGACCCGGCGGCGTATGGCTTTGATGCCCCGTTGGTCACGGCAGAGGTCACCACAATCGATGGCACAATAAATCTGACCTATGCCATGGGCACAGACGGCTGTTACCTGATGGTGGAAGGGGACCGCTCCGTTTATACGGTGGATGCTAGTGTGGTGAGTGCGCTTTTGTACCCCGCGGATCAGCTGAAAGCAGAATAAAACGTTCCTCTCCCGCGCTGTGCGAATTCTTGGTACAGCGCGGGATTTTTTTGCGCTGGATGTAAAGTTTCGGCAAACCTCGACAGAGTGATTGACATTTCAGTTCGGATTGTTTATGATAAGCGATGACAGGGCAGAATAACTGCACAATATTACGGATGTCATGGATGTTGTGCAGGGCTGGGTCGCCCTGGTACGAAGGATGGGGTGGATGCCCTGTCTTTTTTCGTATCTGAGTTTAAGGAGGAAAAGTAAAAAATGGACAACTCGGTGATCGTTTCACTGCGCGATATCGTGGTGGAATTTGACGGTCAGCGCATTCTGGATGGGCTGAACCTGGACATCCATGACAAAGAGTTCGTAACGCTGCTGGGTCCTTCCGGCTGCGGCAAGACCACCACCCTGCGCCTGATCGCAGGCTTCCTGGAACCCAACGCGGGTCAGGTGCTGCTGAAGGGCCAGGATATTACCGGTGTGCCCCCCTATAAGCGTCCGGTGAATACCGTGTTCCAGAAGTACGCGCTGTTCCCGCACCTGAACGTGTTTGAGAATGTGGCCTTTGGCCTGCGCCTGAAGAAGATGGACGAAGAGACCATCCGCCGCAAGGTGCGCGATATGCTGGAGGTGGTCGGCCTGAAGGGCTTTGAGCGCCGCAGCATTGGCCAGATGTCCGGCGGCCAGCAGCAGCGTGTTGCCATTGCCCGCAGTCTGGTCAACGAGCCTGAGATCCTGCTGCTGGACGAGCCTCTGGGTGCACTGGACCTCAAGCTCCGCAAGGAGATGCAGCTGGAGCTCAAGCGCCTGCAGCGTGAGATGAACATCACCTTTATTTATGTTACCCACGATCAGGAAGAGGCCCTGACCATGTCCGATACCGTCGTTGTGATGAACGGCGGCAAGGTGCAGCAGATCGGTACCCCCGAGGATATCTACAACGAGCCTAAAAATGCCTTTGTGGCGGACTTTATCGGCGATTCCAACATTGTGGACGGCGTGATGCACCGCGACTTCCTGGTCTCCTTCTCGGGCGTGCAGTTCCCCTGCGTGGACCGCGGCTTTGCCCGGGAACAGAGCGTACAGGTGGTGGTCCGCCCCGAGGACATTGAAGTGGTCAGCCCCGTGGAGGGCCAGCTGGTGGGCGTGGTCAATGATGTCATCTTCAAGGGCGTTCACTTTGAGATGCACGTTGAGTGCGAGGGCCGTGAGTGGCTGATCCACTCCACCCGCGCCTGCACCCCCGGTGAAACCATTGGTATGCGCATCGGCCCCAACGAGATCCATATCATGGCACGTTCGGAGGGCTGAATGGGAAATGATGAAAATTTACGATAAGAAGCTGGCCTATCCTTATTTTATCTGGATGGTGCTGTTCACGGTGGTTCCGCTGATCATCGTGGTCTATTATGCCCTGACCGATGGCAGCGGCAATTTCACCATTGCCAACCTGACCAGCGTCAGCGGCTACGGTTCCGTGTTTGCCCGCAGCCTGCTGCTGGCCCTTGTGGCTACCGTGATTTGCCTGATCATTGCATTTCCGGTGGGCTATTTCCTGTCCCGCCTGCGGGTGAACAAGCAGCATATCATGCTGATGCTGGTCATGCTGCCCATGTGGATGAACTTCCTGCTCCGCACCTATGCCTGGATGGGCCTGCTGAGCATCAATGGCCCCGTGAACGCGGTGCTGGGCTTTTTTGGTCTGGGCCCCTATACCATGCTGAATACCTCCGGCGCGGTGGTGCTGGGCATGGTGTATAACTATGTGCCCTACATGATCCTGCCCCTCTACACCAGTATGACCAAGATCGATCAGAGCCTGGTGGAAGCGGCACAGGATCTGGGAGCCTCCACAACCCAGACCCTTTTCCGGGTGCTCATCCCCATGAGCGTGCCCGGCATCAGCACCGGCATCACCATGGTGTTCGTTCCGGCGGTGTCTACCTTTGTCATCAGCCGTATGCTGGGCGGCGGCTCCAACCTGATGATCGGCGACCTGATCGAGATGCAGTTCTTGGGCAACAGCTACAACCTGAACGTCGGTTCGGCCATGAGCCTTGTGCTGATGATCATCGTCCTGCTCTGCATGAGCTTCACATCCAGCTTTGATGAAGATGAAATGGAGGGCGTGTCCTGATGAAAACGAAACATCTGCGCCTGATGCAGCGGGCCTACGTCATCCTCTTCTTCTGCTTCATGTACCTGCCCATTGCCTATATGATCGTGTTCAGCTTCAACCAGAGCAAGGGCTACGCACTGTTCACAGGCTTTACCCTCAAGTGGTATACCAGCCTGCTCCATAACTCTGCCATCCTGAGCGCTTTGCGCGTCTCACTGGAGGTGGCCCTCATCTCTGCGGTCATTGCAACGGTTCTGGGCACGGCGGCCTCGCTGGGCATTGCGTCCATGAGCCGCAAGAGCCGCCTGGTGATCACCAATATCACCTATATTCCGGTGGTCAACCCGGAGATCATCACCGGTATTTCCCTGATGCTGCTGTTTGTGGCTTACCAGCGCTTTGCCGAGGGAGTCTCCTGGCTGCCCGATACCATCATGGGAATGCCCACGCTGCTGATCGCGCATATCGCCTTCAATGTGCCCTATGTCATCTTCAACGTGACCCCCAAGCTCAAGCAGCTGGACATCAAACTGTATGAGGCGGCTCTGGATCTGGGCTGCGACCCCAGGCAGGCGTTCTTCAAAGTCATCCTGCCTGAGATCAGCCCGGCCATCCTGTCGGCCTTCCTCATCTGCCTGACCTATTCCATCGATGATTTTATGATCTCCTATTTCAACTGCGGCACGGTGGAGACCCTGCCCATTGCCATCTATTCCATGACCCGAAAAAAGGTCAGCCCGGAGATCTATGCCCTGTCCACCATCATGTTTGTGGTGATCCTGACCATCATCCTCATCTCCAATGCCATGGAGAGCCGGGAGTACCGCCGGGATCAGAAGGCACTGAGAGGGGAGGACGTAAAATGAAACGTTTTGCTGTTCTGCTGCTGACGCTGGCCATGGCATTCTGCTGTGCTGCGCCCGCCTTTGCCGCCGGAACCATTGAGGTGACCGAGGATGTTTCGGTTTCGGACGATTACGACTGGACCCGCTTTCAGGGCCAGAACCTCACCCTGAACGTTTACAACTGGGGCGAATACATCTCCAACGGCTCCGATGACAGCGTGGATGTGGTGGCCGCCTTCGAGAAGCTTACCGGCATCAAGGTCAACTACACCACCTTTGATTCCAACGAGTCCATGTACGCCAAACTGAAATCCGGTGCGGCCAACTACGATGTGGTCATCCCTTCGGATTACATGGTGGCAAAGATGATCGCCGAGGGAATGCTTGCACCGCTGGATTACAGCAACATCCCCAACTCCCAGAACATCGATGCGGTCTACCGTGATCCGGATTATGACCCCACCAACGCCTATACCGTGCCCTATATGCTCTGTACCACCGGTATCATCTACAACACCACCATGGTGGAGAATGCCCCCACCAAATGGGCTGACCTGTGGGATGAGCAGTACGCGGGCAATATCCTGATGTTCAACAACAGCCGTGATGCTTACGCTATTGCGGCGTTCAAGAACGGTACCAGCATCAACCCCGAGACCCCGAAAGAGGTGGACGAGGTGGTGGAGACCCTGAAAGCGCAAAAACCGCTGGTGCAGGCCTACGTTATGGATGAGATCTTTGATAAGATGATCGGCGGCGAGGCGGCCATCGGCGTGTACTACTCCGGCGATGCCATTACCATGATCGATGATAACCCGGATCTGGCCTGGGTGTTCCCGGAGGAGGGCAGTGTGCTGTCGGTGGACTGCATGGCGGTGCCTGCCACCAGTGAGCACAAGGAAGCTGCGGAGATGTTCATCAACTTCATGTGCGAGCCGGACATCGGAAAAGCCAATGCGGAGTATATCGGCTACACCACCCCCATGCAGAAGGTGTGGGATATCCTGGACGAGGACCTGAAGTACAGCGAGATTGCATACCCCTCTGAGGAAGTGGAAGCCAAGGAAAAGGTGTTCACCGCCCTGAGCGATGAGGTCAACAACGAGCTCGATGTAAAGTGGAGCGAGATGAAGAGCTACAATGAGGGCGGCAGCGGCGTTGTGTTCCTGCTGCTGCTGCTTGCCATGGTAGCGCTGGCCTGCTTCAATATCTGGCGCAAGCTGCGCAAAAAGACCCGGAATCAGTATTGAGAAGAAAGGGCCCTCTCCGTCAAAGCCTCTGGCAATGCGAAGCAATGACGGAGAGGGTCCTCTTTTGGAAAGGAAACGTATGAATCAATATACCTATCATACAACTGTCCTGAACGCAGACGGCGACTTCCGCCGGATGATCAAGCCCAGCGCCTTGTTCCGCTATGTGGAGCAGGCGGCGGCAGACCACGCCCGCGCCTACGGCATGGATGATGCTTTTTTCAAAGCGCACCACACGGCGTTTCTGGTGGGCAAGCAGGCGGCGCAGATCACCCGGATGCCCCTGCGCGCCGAAAAGCTGACCTTTCTTACTGCCTGTGAGCCGTGCAAGAAGGGTTCGATGAAGCGGCTGACCCGCATTCTGGACGAAGCAGGGAAGGAGTGTGCTCTGATCGACAGCCGGTGGATCATGGTGGATACCGATCGTGAGTGCATCCTGCGCCAGCCCTCCTGGCATACGCCCGGTTACTGGAACGAGGATCTGGAAGGGGAGCTGCCCCAGCTGGTGCACAAAGCAAAGGAACTGACCTGTGCAGGCAGCCGGACAGCCAGCTACTCCCTGTGCGACCTGAACGGCCATGTGAATAACGCCTGCTATCTGGACATCGCCTGTGATGCCCTGCCGCTGGAGGTGGTCAAGGGCGGGCCGCTGAAATTCGTCTCCGTCAAGTACCACCGGGAGATCCCGCTGGGCAGTCAGGTCGAGGTGTTTTATGCGCCCTCGGCCGATGGCTGGTATGTGGTGGGCCGCCGCGAAGAGCACGCCGCGTTTGAATGCTACCTGGAATTTACAAAATAAATCCGGAAAAATTACAATTATGTTACAAAATCTGCGAAAAAGGTCTTGCAAAACGGAAACAAAAGAGTTACAATATGGTTACAGAAAGCGATGAGCGCTTTTTGAGACTGAAATCTTTTTCTTCTTGTTGAATAAGAGATATCGGGTGCAGGGCCTTCTCCTCCTCCGGCTGTTCTCCTTCACAGCTGTCGGCACTGTACCGCACAGGCGGTATCTCGCTTCGTGTGCAAAAAAGTCCGTCCGGTTTTCCGGTACGGACTTTTTTGCATTCCACTTTGTGCCAGAAAACCGGCCTGTCAGGCGGAAAAGTATGACCTTGCACGTTTTTGGTGGTCAATTTTACTGTTTTTCCGCAAAGGACAGTTCTAAAGTTTGTTGCCGCTGGGGTTTGTATTCTGACGGGGTTTGTGGTAAAGTATAGTCAATCAATTTATAAGCAGCAAACATGAATTATTTTGATGCTGGCCCGTTGTTGATGCGTTAAGAAAAAAGGAGTTTAGAGTATGGCTTATTTCTATGAAGAACCTTCCCGCACCTTTGGCGAGTACCTGCTGGTTCCGGGTTATTCCTCTGCAGAGAATGTCCCCACGGCAGTTAGCCTGAAGACCCCGCTGGTCAAGTACCGCAAGGGGGAAGAGGCCTGCCCGCTGGAAATGAACATCCCCATGATCAGTGCCATCATGCAGTCGGTCTCCGGCGATAAGCTGGCCATTGCACTGGCACGGGAGGGCGGCGTGTCCTTCATCTACGGCTCCCAGAGCATTGAGAACGAGGCTGCCATGGTGCGCCGCGTCAAGAGCTATAAGGCCGGTTATGTGGTCTCCGATTCTAACCTGGCTCCCACCGCCACCCTGCACGATGTGCTGGAGCTCAAGGCCCGCACCGGCCACTCCACCATTGCTGTCACTGCCGATGGCACTCCTCACGGCAAGCTGATGGGCATTGTGGCCTCCCGTGATTACCGTGTCAACCACACCCCCGATGATGCTTCCGTTACCACCTTTATGACTCCCATCGAGAAGCTGGTCACCGCACCGGAGAACACCTCCCTGCACGACTGCAACAATATCATCTGGGACAATAAGATCAACACGCTGCCGCTGGTGGATGCTGAGGGCAACCTGAAATACTTCGTGTTCCGCAAGGACTACGATTCCCACAAGAAGAACGTCAACGAGCTGCTGGATGCCAACAAGAGCTATGTGGTCGGTGCCGGCATCAACACCCGTGACTATGCCCAGCGCGTTCCCGCACTGGTCGAGGCTGGCGTGGATGTGCTCTGCATCGACTCCTCCGAGGGCTACTCCGAGTGGCAGAGCCGTACCATCGCCTGGATCCGTGAGCACTACGGCGACACCGTGAAGGTGGGCGCAGGCAACGTTGTGGATGCCGAGGGCTTCCGTTTCCTGGCAAAGGCCGGTGCAGACTTTGTCAAGATCGGCATTGGCGGCGGTTCCATCTGCATTACCCGTGAGACCAAGGGCATCGGCCGTGGCCAGGCCACCGCAGTCATCGAGGTCGCAAAGGCCCGTGACGAGTACTACAAGGAGACCGGCATCTACGTGCCCATCTGCTCCGATGGCGGCATCGTCCACGATTATCACATCACTCTGGCTCTGGCCATGGGCGCTGATTTTGTCATGCTGGGCCGCTACTTCGCCCGCTTTGACGAGAGCCCCACGAACAAGGTGCGCATCAATGGCCAGTATATGAAGGAGTACTGGGGCGAGGGCTCCAACCGTGCCCGCAACTGGCAGCGTTACGACCTGGGCGGTTCCACCAAGCTGAGCTTTGAGGAAGGCGTGGACAGCTATGTTCCTTACGCAGGTCCTCTGGCCGATGGTGTCCAGACCACCCTGTACAAGGTCAAGAGCACCATGTGCAACTGCGGCGCACTCTCCATCCCCGAGCTGCAGCAGAAGGCCAAGCTGACTGTGGTTTCCTCCACCTCTATCGTGGAGGGCGGCAGCCATGACGTTGTGCTGAAAAATGCGACCCCCAATATTATAAACGGCTGAGCCTGAACAGGCTTGCAGGGCCGCTCCCGAAGCTTTCGGGGGCGGCCCTTTTGGCAGTACCGAAAAAAGATTTTTCTTTCTGCACGCAGGAAATTTACAAAAGCCCTTGCACCCGGGCGGCAAAGATGCTATCATGGTACAAACGTCCTGTCAAGACAGGGTGCAGGCCCACGCACTGCCAGAACAAAGGCAGGGGGAGAAGGGGCTGTTTTTTCAGCAGCGGCAAGGCTTTTTCGCTGCTGCGAAGTACAAGGAGAGGAAACTTTTCATGGACGAGATCAAAGTTGTTCCGTACATTCCGGACGAAGATTATGATAACCCTGCCATGGTGGTGGATTTCTACGAATTCACGATGGCAAACTGCCTGTTCCTGCACGGCTTTAAGAACACCACCCTTGTGTTCGATATGTTCTTCCGTAAGAACCCGGACAACATGGGTTACTCCATCAGCGCAGGCCAACGCAAGCTGACCCGGTTCCTGCTGAATTATCACTTCAACGAGCAGGATATCCGCTGGCTGCGCACCAAGGGTATGAGCGAGGAATTCTGCGAGTATCTGCGCACCTATAAGTGGAAGGGTGATATGTACGCTCTGCCCGAGGGCACGGTTTGCTACCCCCATGTGCAGATGGTCCGCATTGAGTGCGACCTGGTGGGTGCGATCCTGATCGAGACCTACCTGCTGCAGACGATGAACTTCCACAGCCTGATCACCACCAAGGCGACCCGTGTGACCGGCCTGAACACCCATACGCCCCGCAGCGTTATGGAGTTTGGCACCCGCCGCGCACAGGGCGAGAGCGCAGGCAATGATGGCGCGTATGCCGCTGTTCTGGGCGGCTGCATCGGCACTGCCAACTGCCTGGCTGAGATGAAGTATGGCTCTGAGGTCAAGGCGGTTGGCACCGTGGCACACAGCTTCATCGAGTTCTTCCCGACGGAGTTTGATGCCTTCAAGGCCTTTGCGGATACCTACCCGGATTCCGTCAGCCTGCTGCTGGATACCTACAACATCATGGAGAGCGGCCTGCCCAACCTCATCAAGCTGGACGACTACCTGATCGAGAAGTACCCCAATGACCCCAACCGCCGCGTCAAGAGTGCCCGTATCGATTCCGGCGATCTGGCCCGTGGCTCCAAGCGCCTGCGTAAGGCACTGGATGCCGCAGGCAAGCCCTATATCAAGCTGGTGGCCTCCAATGGCCTGGACGAGCGGAAGATCGCCAACATGGAGCTCTATGAGCACGCTCATTTTGATTCCTACGGCGTGGGCGAAAATCTCATCACCTCCGCTTCTGACCCTGTGTTCGGCGGCGTGTATAAACTGGTGGCAGTCAAGCTGCCGGATGGCACCTATCAGCCCAAGATGAAGTGCTCGGATTCTGCCAGCAAGGCCATCATCCCGGGCAAGAAAATGCCCTGGCGGCTCTACGATGAAAATGGTCAGGCCCAGTGCGATCTGATCGCCATGGATGGCGAGGTCATCGAAGCGGGCAAACCGGTAAAGATGGTCAACCTTGACCCGGATGCCATCGAGCGCACCATTACCATCACCCCCACCAAGGTCAAGCGGCTGCTGGTGCCCCATATCCTGAACGGTGAGCTGGCCATCGAACTGCCCGGGATTGCCGAGAAAAAGGCCTATATCGCAAAGCAGCTGACCGAAGAGACTTGGGAGACCGAGCTGCGCATCGAGATGCCGCATAAGCACTATGTCAATATGACCCCCGCTGTGGCCGAGTGCCGTGCCAAGATGTATTCGGAACTGCATGGCGGAAAGGTGTAACTTGACAAAGCAGGGTTTCTATTGTATTATAATAGCCGTTGTGTGAATCTTACATGTTTTGATACATGTTTGCAACTCCGTAACGACGGACTTGTGATAAATGTTTACCTCATCACCTGTTATTCCCGGCTCTCTGTGAATGTCCAGAGCAGCAGGGCTTTGTAAGCCGGGTTTCTATGCGCCACTGTGGTGAAATTGGCAGACACGAGGGACTTAAAATCCCTTTCTGGAGACAGAGTGCGGGTTCAAGCCCCGCCGGTGGCATGAAAAATCCCCTTCAGCGTAAGCTGAGGGGGATTTTTTACTGTTGTATCGCGTACAAAGCGTGATTCGGCGCAGGCAGAAATGCGGATGCAGCTCAGTGGTTTTCCATAGCATTGAATCGTTCCAGGAAACTGTGATCCACACCCTCAGATCGATAACCGGGCATGGTATCAATGGCAACATTGTGGATGCTGCGGAAGATGCTGTTTTCGATATTGGGATTGTCGCGCTTCAGGCGGCGGAGCAGGAGCTTGACCTCCTGCCGCTTGGAACCACCGCCGCCGTTGTCGCACATGGTGCAGTTCTCAGTAAAGCGGCAGGCGCACTGGATGAATTCCAGATCATTGTAGCGCTTCCAGGCCAGGATATCTTCTTCCCGGATGCAGTACATGGGGCGGATCAGGGTCATGCCGGGGAAGCTGGTGCTGTGGAGCTTGGGCGGCATGGCCTGCATCTGGGAGCCGTAGAACATGCTCATCACGGTCGTCTCAATGACATCGTTGAAGTGGTGGCCCAGCGCGATCTTGTTGCATCCCAGCTCCTTGGCCTTGCTGTACAGGTGACCGCGCCGCATCCGGGCACAGAGGTAGCAGGGGTTCTTTTCGGTGTTGTTGGCAACGGAAAAGATGTTGCTCTCGAAGATGGTCACCGGGATGTGCAGCAGCTCGGCATTGGACTCGATCTTCTGGCGGTTGATCTCATTGTAGCCGGGGTCCATCACCAGAAAGACCAGTTCAAAGGGAACATCGCTGTGCTTCTGCAGCTCCTGCATCAGCTTTGCCATCAGCATGGAGTCTTTGCCGCCCGAAATGCAGACGGCGATCTTGTCGCCCTCCTGTATCAGCTCGTAGCGCTTTACCGCTACGATAAAGGGGGTCCACAGCTCCTTGCGGTATTTCTTGATGATACTGCGTTCGATCATCTGATAAGGTTCAAGCTCACGTTTCATGTTGGTTCCTCTTTTTATTTAATGTATGGCGGTCAGCTCACGGTAGCAGACATCGAACGCCTGCAAAAAGGCTTTGATCTCGTCCTCGGTGGTCAGGTGGCTCAGGCTGATGCGCCAGGAGGACAGTGCGTTGCGGCGGTCGCGGCTGACCGCAAACACCGCACGCGAAGGCAGACCATCCGACGAGCAGGCTGACTTGACCGAGATGCAGACCCCTTTGGCATCCAGCTCCCGCTGGAACACGGTGCCCTTGACATTACGGACGCTCAGATTCAGCACATGAGGGATGGCGTGTTCCGGGCTGTTGATGCGCACCAGCGGATATATGCTGAGGGCGGCGCGGAGCTCTGCATTCAGCTTTGCCACATGGTCAACACGTCCGGGCAGGTCAGTGACGGCGAGATCAAGCGCACAGGCCAGCGAGGAGGCCAGCGCCACAGTGGGGGTGCCGCTGCGGTAGATGGTGGTACTCTCGCCGCCATGGATGAGAGGCTCCAGCGCCAGATTCCGCCGCTTGATCAGCATGCCGATGCCGTTCAGCCCATAGAATTTGTGGGCCGTCAGGCTCATGGTGTCCACGCCCTCAAAAGAAACGGGGATCTTACCCACAGCCTGGGTCGCATCCACGTGCAGGTGACAGTGAGGGTATGCTTTCAGGATGGCGGCGATCTCCTGTACAGGCTGAACCACACCCAGCTCACTGTCCACCAGCGTTATGGCAACGCAGATGGTATCCGGGCGAAGCAGATCCTTCAGGTGCTCAAGATCTACAGTACCGTCCTGCTTCACGTCCAGCAGGTCGATCTCATACCCCTGCTCCTGTAATGCCGTCAGGGTGCCGCTGACCGAAGAATGTTCCAGCGGAGTGGAGATGATGTGCCTGCCCGCATGGCGGGAGAGACGGGCCAGACCCTTTAAAGCGAAGTTGTTGGCCTCGCTGGCACCGGAGGTATAGATGACCTCGGCTGGCTGAACGCCCAGCAGGGAGGCGATTTTGATGGTGGCGGCATCGATCTCTGCCTTGGCGGCAGAGCCTGCCTGGTGGTGAGAGTTGGCGTTGCCGATGCAGCGGCGCTCCACGGCACAGAACTGCTCCAACACCCGCGCATCCACCGGGGTGTTTGCAGAATAATCCAGATAGATCATAACATTCCTCTTGAAATACAAATCAATTCAATAGGTTATATTATAGTGCGGACAGGGGCATATTTCAAGATGTCCGGCCAAAAAGCTGAGGGAAACTGCGGCAAACGGATTGCATCCGGGCAGGGTTTCTGGTATACTTTATAAAGTCAGACAGGGAAGGGGAGAGCAAAATGTTTCGTTCGACTTTGCGGAGCGCGTGTTTTGCCTTCCGGTCCCGTTTTTTTGAATCTGCTCCAGAAGATTGAGGCACTGCCGTTGCTGCGGCAATGCCTCTTTTTTTGGGCAGCGATGAAAGGAGAACTTCTCTATGAGTGAAAAGATCGATTACTCCAAGGGCATTTACGATGCCCGGCAGCTCGGTACCGGACGGATGCTGATTCTGGGCTTGCAGCACATGTTTGCCATGTTCGGCGCAACTGTGCTGGTGCCCCTGCTCACCGGCCTGAGCGTTTCCACCACTCTGCTCTGTGCCGGTCTGGGCACCCTGCTGTTCCACCTTGTCACCAAGGGCAAGGTCCCGGCCTTCCTTGGCTCCTCGTTTGCTTACCTGGGCGGTTTTTCCATTGTAGCCCCCATGCTGGCTGACGCAGACGGCAACCTGACCGTTGTCAATACCAAAATGCTGCCCTACGCCTGCGCGGGCGTGGCACTGTCCGGCATTCTGTACCTGCTGGTCAGCCTGCTCATCTCCACCTTTGGCATCCGCCGCATTATGAAATTCTTCCCGCCGGTGGTCACAGGCCCCATCATCATCTCTATTGGTCTGATCCTGGCCCCCTCCGCCATCACCAACTGCGAGTCCAACTGGCTGCTGGCTTTTGTGGCCCTGGGCACCGTTATTGTCTGCAACATCTGGGGCAAGGGCATGGTCAAGATCCTGCCCATCCTGATCGGTGTGCTGGTCTCCTATGCTGTGGCTCTGGTCACCGGTGCTGTCAACTTTGAGGCCATTGCTGCAGCCGACTGGTTCGGCATCCCCCTGCACAAGAGCGCCATGGGCCTGTTTGCCATCGACGGCAGCCCTGAGTTCATCAGCGCAATGTTCACCATCATTCCCATTGCGCTGGCAACCATGATGGAGCATGTGGGCGATATCGCTGCCATCAGCGCTACGGTCGGCCACAACTATATCAACGACCCCGGCCTGAACCGCACCCTGATGGGCGACGGCCTTGCCACTGCCATGGCCGGTCTGCTGGGCGGCCCCGCTAACACCACCTATGGTGAGAACACCGGTGTTCTGGCCCTGAGCCGCATCTACGATCCGCTCGTCATCCGCATTGCCGCTGTGATGGCTGTGATCCTGAGCTTCAGCCCCAAGTTTGAGGCCGTCATCAACACCATCCCCACCGGCATCATCGGCGGCATCAGCTTTGTGCTGTACGGCATGATCTCCGCAATCGGTGTCCGCAATGTGGTCGAGAACCGTGTGGACTTTACCAACAGCCGCAACCTGATCGTTGCCGCTGTCATCCTGGTCTGCGCGCTGGGCTTCAACTCTGTGGGCGGTCTGACCTTCGCTGTGGGCGGTGTCGCCATCAACCTGTCCGGCCTGGCCATTGCTGCTATCGTGGGCATCCTGCTCAACGCCATCCTCCCCGGCAATGATTACGAGTTTGATGCTGCCAACGGTTCCGATGCTCCGAGCAGCGGCAACCTGCAGGTCTGAAAAATAAATAGGAATAATTCTTAAAATTAGCCTTGACTAATCTGGGAATCGTTGCTATAATAGGCTCAGAAGCAAGGCCCCCTGTACCAGAGGAGAGGCCAAGATCATAATAAAAAACAATGGAGGATATTCCTATGAAAAAGTATGTCTGCACCGTCTGTGGTTATATCGCTGAAGGCTCTATCCCTGAGCAGTGCCCCGTCTGCAAGGCTCCTGCATCCGCATTTGTCGAAAAGACCGGCAACACCTATGTGACTGAGCATGTGGTCGGCATCGGCAAGGCTGAGGGTGTGCCTCAGGAGATCGTTGACGGTCTGCGCGCAAACTTTGAGGGTGAGTGCAGCGAAGTCGGCATGTACCTGGCCATGGCCCGTGTGGCAGAGCGCGAGGGCTACCCCGAGATCGCTGAGGCTTACAAGCGCTATGCCTACGAGGAGGCTGACCACGCATCCCGTTTCGCCGAGCTGCTGGGTGAGGTCGTGACCGACAGCACCAAGAAGAACCTGATGATGCGTGCTGAGGCTGAGTGCGGCGCATGCTCCGGCAAGATGGACCTGGCCAAGAAGGCAAAGGCCCTGAACCTGGATGCAATCCACGATACCGTCCACGAGATGGCAAAGGACGAGGCTCGCCATGGCCGCGGCTTTGAGGGCCTGCTGAAGCGCTACTTCAACGTGGAGCTGTAATTCCTGCATTTTTCTGAACCTGTTATCATAAAGCTGCCGTGCGGTTCCAAAGCTGCACGGCAGCTTTTTTTGCTTGACGGGATCCATGGCAAGGCGTACAATGGAAAAAACATTCCGAAAAGGGGAAGTCTTATGAAATCAACTTCCACACGCTGTGCGCTGCTGGACGAGCTGCGCGGGCTGGACCTGATCAGCATGATGCTTTACCATGGCATGTGGGATCTGGTTTATCTGTTTGGTGTGCGTGCACCGTGGTATGGCAGCTGGCAGGGAGAACTGTGGCAGCAATCCATCTGCTGGGTGTTCCTCCTGCTGTCCGGCTTCTGCCTGCCGCTGGGCCGCCACCCGGTCAAACGAGGCATGATGGTGTTTGGGTGCGGCGCACTTGTCACGGCGGTCACGCTGATCTTCATGCCTGCGGATGCAGTCTGGTTCGGTGTGTTGACCCTGCTGGGCTCGGCTATGATCATCACAGGACTGCTGGAAAAGTGGATGGAAAAGGTGCCGCCGGTGGTCGGCCTTGCAGGGAGCATGTTTCTGTTTTACTTCACCCGCCATGCAGCCGATGGCTATTTGCAGCTGGGCCATTGGCTCATCACACCGCCGGGCTTTCTCTACGCCAACTACTTCACGGCTTATCTGGGCTTTTACCCCTTTGGCTTCTTCTCTGCCGATTACTTCCCGCTGATCCCGTGGCTCTTCCTGTTCTGGGCAGGTTTCTATCTGTACCATCTGGTCGGGAAGGAACGGCTGGAACCGCTTCATCGTTCTGTCTGCCCGCCGCTGGGATGGATGGGCCGCCATTCGCTGCTGTTGTATCTGCTCCACCAGCCGGTGATCTACGGCGTATTGACGGTGGTGTTCCTGCTGCTGCGCCAGGGTGGAGGAGCGCTCTGAAAAATCCTGCAAAAGGTTCTTGACAAGGAGTCTGCCCTGTGGTATTCTTTTGATGGTTAGAAAAGTCTAACCAAGAACGCTCTGTCCCATGTCAGGCAGAGCGGTTTCTTAAAAGCAAAAGTTAGAAATAGCTAACCAATATTGAAAGAGAGGTTCTTCCTTATGAGCAAAGTAGCAATCGTTTTCTGGAGCGCAACTGGCAACACGGAGACCATGGCAAACTGCATCGCTGAGGGTGCAGGTGCAGCAGCCACCATCGTTCCCTGTGCAGAGATGACCCCCGCCAAGCTGAACGAGTTTGATGTTGTTGCATTCGGCTGCCCTGCAATGGGTGCCGAGCAGCTGGAGGAGAGCGAGTTTGAGCCGATGTTCTCCGGACTGGAGGGTTCTCTGAACGGCAAGAAAATTGCTCTGTTCGGCTCTTATGGCTGGGGCGACGGCCAGTGGATGCGTGACTGGGCAGAGCGTGCCAAGGACGACGGCGCACAGCTGTTCAATGAGGAGGGCCTGATCTGCAACGAAACGCCCGACGACGATGTGCAGGCTGCCTGCCGCAAGCTGGGTGCTGATCTGGCTGCGTGGTAAAGCGGAAACTTGACAAAAGAAGTTTGTTCTGATAAACTGACCGGCAGAGTGTAAGGATTCCGGCGCTCTGCCGGTTTTTGTTTTGTCAGGAGGAAAAGAATGTCAAAGACCACCCCGAAAGACCTTGCCAAAAAGAAAAACGATGAAAAACTGCTGGTCAGTGAGATGATCGCACTTTACTGCCGCAGACAGCATCACAGCCCGAAGGGAAACCTCTGCCCGGAGTGCCAGCAGCTCCATGATTATGCGCTGGCCCGGATCGAGCATTGCCCCTTTATGGAGACCAAGACCTTTTGCTCGGCCTGCAAGGTGCATTGCTATCAGCCGGAGATGCGGGAAAAGATCCGCACTGTCATGCGCTGGGCCGGGCCCAGAATGCTGCCGGTGCATCCCGTTCTCTCCATCAAGCATGTGATCGTGACAATGAAGGCAAGGCGTGAAGCAAACGCAGAAAAATAAGCACCCATGTATAATCGCCTGAAGCCGGGGCAACCTAGAGCCAAGGAGGCGATAGAAATGGAAAACACAGGTGTGACCTGCGATGTCTGCGAGTGCCGCCACAATGTGCAGAACTGCAAGTGTGATCTGCCCCAGATCAAGGTGACAGAGCACTGCTCCTGCACCACCCAGCAGGTGGAGACCCCGCACTACTGCCAGAATTACGAAAAGAAATAATCTGTAATGGCAGAAAACTCCCCGCCCAGCGCCCCAGACAGGGCATTGAGCGGGGAGTTTTTGTGTGTTGTTCAGTGGATTGCCACACTGCAGGTAGCAAGGCTGCGCACCAGTGTGCCGACGCTGTCCTTCATCTGGATGCCGGCAAAGCCCAGACGGAAAGCGGCCTGTACATTCTCCAGCCGGTCGTCAATGAAAATACTTTCCCCGGCCTTGAGCTGGTATTTGTCCAGCAGGGCCTTATAGATGCGGGGGTCAGGCTTGTTGATGTGCACCTCGCAGGAGGCCACGCCGCCGTCGAACAAGCCCTTGAGGTCGCGCTCGGTCAGAAAATCCAGCACATCCTCGGGGATATTGCTCAGGTAATAGACGCAGTAGCCACGGCTCTTGAGTTTCCGCACCAGCTCCTGCATCCGGCGGCGGGGGCGGAGGATATGCATCCAATCGTCCAGCACGCCCTGCACCTCAAACGCGCGGCCATATTCCTTTGCGCGGGCCAGCATCCGCAGGTTGGCCTCGGAGCGGGTGATAAGCCCTGCATCCAGCAGCTTCCACTCCTCGCTTTCAAAAGTCAGCTGGGAGACCTGCTCCTCTATCTCGGCATTGCAGAAGCGGTCTACCAGGTAGGTCTTGGGGTCGAAATCCACCATGACACCGCCCAGATCAAAGATGATATTTTTATACATCGCTGTTTCCTCAATTCTGTATGGATGTTTCTGCCAGAAAGATTCTGCCCACAGTATAGCACAACTGCCCGCCCTGCATCAAGCACTGTGCCGCCGCATAGGATGAAACAGGCAAACTGCGGGGAGGGGATCACGATGAAATTCCGGGAGCTGTGCGCAAAGGAGATCGTTCAGCTGAGCAACGGGGCCTGCCTTGGCCGCGCCGATGATCTGGAGCTCGATCCGGCAACGGCGCAGGTCAAAAGCCTGCTGCTGCTCGGGCAGCCTCATCTGTTTGGGCTGCTGGGCCGGGACGAGACTCTGGTCATCCCCTGGACGGACATCGAAACACTGGGAGTGGACGCGATCCTGGTCCGCACGGAGCTGCCGGAGCCGGAAGCCAAAAAGCAGGGTTTCTGGCAAAAAATGCGGCACTGGCTGGACGGCTGAAATTTTTCGTGAATTTTTCCTGCATCAGGGTTTGATTTTACAAAAAATCGGATTATAATAGAGAACCGTGAGCGGCAGAGCCTTGCCGCTCCGGCTTGAAATCTGATTTCCGGAAGTGAAAGGAACTTCTCTCTATGAACGCAAAAAAACATACGCCGCTTTCCCTGCATGGGCTGCGGCTGCTCTTCCCGCCACTGGCAACGCTGGGCATCCTGTTCCTGACGGAGTGGATCGCCCGCGGCAGCCTGACAGGGGAGACCTTTACCCAATACATTTTCCCCCATGCCGAAGCCTATCTGCTGGCGTGGGCCATGCTGTTTCTCAGCTGGTTGGCAGTGGACTGGCTGACCCGGTTTGCACCGTTGGCGACCCTGCTGGCGGCGGTGCTGGGCTGTGCCCCGGCGGCAGTCAATTTCTACACACTGCAGCTGCGCGGCGAGCCCTTCCTGCCCTGGGACCTGATGCAGGTGTCAGAGGCTGCGGGCGTGGCAGCTGCGGCCGGTATCCACATCCAGACCAGCATGGTGGTATCCATTGTTATTATCGTGCTGCTGGTCGTGGTGTCTTTCTTCCTTTATAGAGGGCGGCAGAAGCTGAACTGGAAGCCCCGGGTGGCAGGCTTTCTTGCCAGTGCGGCAGCTACCTGCGGCCTGCTCTTTGGCGTGTTCCTGCAGCCTGCCGTGACACAGGCCATTGGCATTGTGCCGGATGCCTGGATGCAGGACCGCTACTACCGCTATTATGGTGTCATCACCAGCTTTCTGACCAACCTGACCAATCTGGAGATCTCCAAGCCGGAGGGGTATTCAGAGGAAGCAGTCAATGAGATCCTGGATGATACCGAAGCTGCACAGAAATATTCCACCGCTCCGCTCTACCCGGAATCTTACGGTGCCACCACCTCTGCGGACGAGACCGTGAAAAAGCCCACCATCATCTATGTGATGAACGAGTCCTACTGGGATGTGTCGGAACTGGAGCAGTACGGTTTCCAGTTTGATACCGATGTCTCCGCCAACCTCCACGCCCTGCAGCAGACCAGTGCTTCTGGCCGGGCGTACAGCCCCAGTTTCGGCGGCGGAACCTGCGATGTGGAGTTTGAAGCATTGACCGGCTATTCGGCTTCCTTTCTGCCCAACGGCAGCAAGCCCTACCAGCAGCATGTGACCAAGCCCATGTTCTCGCTGCCCAATTACCTCAAGCTGACGCAGGGATATCAGACGGCGGCAGTCCATTGCTTCTGGGCTAAATATTGGAGCCGGGACACGGCATACCCCAACCTGGGCTTTGACACCTTCCTGAGCCTGGAGCAGATGACCCATGTCAACAAGGTGCGCAGGCACTACTGGACCAGCGGTCTGGTCACGGATGACTCCATGGCGGACCAGATCATCCAGCAGTATGAGAAGATGAAAGCATCCTCGGATGCACCGGTTTTTCTGCACGCGGTCACGATGCAGAACCATACCAATTATAATAAAGACAACTACCCGGACGATGTGCGGGTGAAGGTGACAGAGCACCCGGCGGGCCTCAAGGCCAGCACCATCGGCGCACTGGAAGATTTTGCGACCGGCATCCGGGATGCCGATGCCATGCTGGGCAAGCTGACCCAATACTTCTCGCAGGTGGACGAGCCGGTGATCCTGGTGTTCTGGGGCGACCATTACAACCCCATTGATTCCAATTATGATGTCTTTACCAGCAGCGGCTATGCCAGCGATTCCAGTGCGGACCCGCGCCTGCACCAGACCACCCTGCTGATGTGGTCGAACTACACCGACAAGCCCGTGGATCTGGGCACCATTGCCGCTTACGATATCTCGCCGGTGATGATGAACCTCTACGGTCTGGAGCAGCCGCTTTATTTCCAGCTGCTGAACCGCCAGCTGCAGGTGGCCGACCGCGCCAATACCCGGGGCACGGTGATGAATCTGGACGGCACCACCACCCAGACCCCAAGCTCCCTGCAGGAAAGCTGGAGCCAGAAGCACTGGCTGCTGCAATATGACCTGATGTTCGGCAAGGGATATGCCCTCAGCCGGATGGGCATGGAAAGCCTGAACAGCACTCAGACGGGCGAATAAACGAAAAATACGCGATTTTCTTGTAAAAAACAGAGAAAACCCCTTGCATCACACGCCTGTTTGTGCTATTATTATTCAGCATTACACACGCATCACTATGCCCTTTTGTGCTCTTTCGGGAGTGGAGGGCAGTCCAAGGCCATCCGATATGGCCGCGGATCACGGTGTGCGGAGGCAAAACAATATTGGAGGTATTTTTACTATGGCAGTCGTTTCTATGAAGCAGCTTCTCGAGGCAGGTGTGCACTTCGGTCACCAGACCCGCCGCTGGAACCCCAAGATGGCTAAGTACATCTTCACCGAGCGCAATGGTATCTATATCATTGACCTGCAGAAGACCGTGAAGAAGCTGGACGAGGCTTACAACTATGTGAAGGAAGTTGCAGCTGAGGGCGGCGACATCCTGTTCGTTGGCACCAAGAAGCAGGCTCAGGAGTCCATCCGTGACGAGGCTCTGCGCTGCGGCATGCACTACGTCAACGCTCGTTGGCTGGGCGGCATGATGACCAACTTCCGCACCATCCGTAAGCGCATCGACCGTA
>ERZ835109.405-NODE-405-length-51857-cov-5.906895_pt1 | contig 51857 bp, 39 predicted proteins | sample MGYA00519946_ERZ835109 | MGnify/ENA primary metagenome ERZ835109 (study PRJEB31850, sample SAMEA3708771) | human gut metagenome | biome: human gut; feature: human-associated habitat; material: faeces | place: China | collected 2014 ...
CGAATGGATCAATAGACAGTTTGGGGAATTTCTGCGTGAAATATTCGGCAGCCGTTTTGCTGATGAGTATTCGGAACTTATTCTGGTTTGTATCGCTGTCGTTATCCTGCTTTTGGTTAGTTGGTTTGTCTATAAGAAACGTCCCGAACTGTTCATGCGCTCCGGTAAGAGAACATTGCCTTATACGGTGGAAGAAGATACGATTTACGGAGTCGACTTTCCGGAAGGGATTAACGAGGCTCTTTCTCAAAGGAACTACCGGGAGGCTGTGCGGTTGCTTTATTTGCAGACATTGAAGCAGTTGAGTGATGCAGGTCGTATAGAATGGCAACCTTATAAAACTCCTACGCAATATCTGTATGAAGTGCGACTCCCTGCTTTCCGGCAACTGACAAACCATTTTTTGCAGGTGCGCTATGGAAATTTTGAAGCGACGGAAGAACTTTTCCGTACAATGCGGGCTTTACAGGAAGAAATAGAGGAAGGAGGCGTCTCGTGAAAGGAAGCCGTTGGTTTATTATCTTTATCGTAGTCTTTTTGTTGGTCATGTTTGCGGTAGAATATCATTTGCCGAAGAAATTTGTGTGGAAACCGACTTTCGGTCATTACGACAAACAGCCTTTCGGTTGTGAGGTGTTCGATAGCCTGTTGTCGTCTTCCTTGCCGCATGGATATGCGCTGTCGAAGAAAAGTTTCTATCAGTTGGAACAAGAGGATACGGTAGGGCAGTGTAAAGGTATATTGGCCATAGCTGATGACTTGATATTGTCGAGTGTGGATGTGAAGGCTTTGCTGCGGATGGCTGATCGGGGCAATAAAATAATGTTAGTGAGTACCTTATTTGGTACAAATTTGGAAGATACGTTGGATTTCAGAACTTACTATTCTTATTTCAGTCCGATGGCTTTAAAGAAATATGCCGCTTCTCTGTTGGCAAAAGACAGTATATGCTGGGTGGGAGATTCTACAGTGTATTCACGCCGGACTTTTTATTTTTATCCTCAATTCTGCTCGTCCTACTTTTGGATGGATTCGCTCCGGAGTGAGGTCCTGGCACAAAGGGTGATTGACTCGAACGAGTTTCGCTATGAGACCGAAGCGGATTCTTTGGTGACGGATAGTCTTTCGTGTATACCTGTCGCGATGTCCTACCGGCATGGTAAAGGAGAGATTATTTTAGTTTCCACTCCTTTGATTTTTACCAATTACGGAATGTTGGACGGCAAAAATGCAACCTATATCTTCCGTTTGTTGTCGCAGATGGGGAAGCTTCCCATCGTTCGCACGGAGGGGTACATGAAAGAAACGGCACAGGTGCAGCAATCACCTTTCCGTTATCTGTTGGCACATCAGCCGCTTCGTTGGGCTTTGTATCTGACGATGATTACCATCATACTCTTTATGATATTCACAGCGAAGAGGCGGCAACGGGTGATCCCTGTTGTTCACGAGCCGGCCAATAAATCTCTTGAATTTACCGAACTGATAGGCACGCTTTACTTTCAGAAGAAAGACCATGCGGATTTAGTTCGCAAGAAGTTTTCCTATTTAGCCGAAGAACTTCGGAGAGAGATTCAGGTGGATATTGAAGAAGTGGCCGACGATGAACGCTCTTTTCACCGGATTGCCCGGAAAACCGGAATGGATGCCGGAGAGATTGCTAAATTTATCCGCGAAGTCAGACCCGTGATTTACGGAGGACGTGTTATTGATGCGGAGCAGATGAAGGTATATATCGATAAAATGAATGAAATAATCAATCATATCTAAAGAAGAAATTTATGGAAGAGAATACAGAACAGCGAGTAGATTTAACTCTCTTTTCCGAGAAGATACAAGAGTTGAAAGACCGGATTGCTTCCGTCATAGTTGGGCAGGAGCAGACAGTCGATTTGGTACTGACAGCGATTTTGGCGAATGGACACGTATTGATAGAAGGTGTTCCGGGAGTTGCGAAGACACTGTTGGCCCGCTTGACAGCTCGTCTGATTGATGCAGACTTCAGTCGTGTCCAGTTCACTCCGGACTTAATGCCGAGTGACGTATTAGGTACGACTGTGTTTAATATGAAAACCAATGGTTTTGATTTTCATCAGGGACCGATTTTTGCAGATATTGTATTGGTCGATGAAATCAACCGTGCTCCTGCCAAGACACAGGCTGCCTTGTTTGAGGTAATGGAAGAGCGCCAGATCAGTATTGATGGAACGACTCACCGGATGGGAGATCTTTATACGATTTTGGCTACCCAGAATCCGGTAGAGCAGGAGGGAACATACAAACTTCCCGAAGCACAGCTCGACCGTTTTCTGATGAAGATAACGATGGATTATCCTTCATTGGAAGAGGAAGTGAATATCTTGGAACGTCATCATACCAATGCCGCATTGGTGAAGTTGGACGACATCGTTCCCGCTATTACCAAAGAAGAACTGCTGTCGCTTCGTGCTTTTATGAATCAGGTATTTGTAGACCGCACGTTACTTCAATATATCGCATTGATTGTACAGCAGACCCGTACCAGCAAAGCTGTATATTTGGGAGCTTCTCCACGTGCATCTGTAGCCATGCTGCAATCGTCGAAAGCGTATGCTCTTTTGCAGGGACGTGATTTTGTGACACCGGAAGATATCAAGTTTGTAGCTCCTTATGTACTTCAGCACCGTCTGATCCTGACTGCGGAAGCTGAAATGGAAGGCTATTCACCGGTGAAAGTGACACAACGCTTAATTGATAAAGTGGAAGTACCAAAATGAAAAGATTTATGATTTATGAGTTCTGATTTATGATTTATGATTTGGGCTGCGCGTTGGATGTCTGACACTATTCATAACATAAATCGAAAAAATCATAAATCGTAAATTATAAACTGTACGTAAATTGTAAGTTGAAGAAATCGTAAACCCAAGAAATTATAAATCATAAATCATAAATCATTTGTTTCTAACTCGTCGTTTCTATATTGCCCTTGTCATAGTTATCCTGTTGTTGGGTAGCGGATATGTTTTTGCCCCGTTCTTTGTTATCGGGCAGTGGGCACTCTTTGTCTTGTTTTTGGTGGTACTGGCAGACGTATATTCTCTTTATCGTATTCGTGGAATCCGTGCTTTCCGCCAGTGTGCCGACCGTTTCTCTAATGGCGACGAAAATGAAGTAAGTATTCGGGTAGAAAGTAGTTATCCACATCCTGTATCTTTAGAAATCATAGATGAGATCCCTTTTATCTTTCAGAAACGTGATGTCGACTTTCAGGTGAAGCTTGGAGCAAACGAGGGAAAAACAGTTACCTATCGTCTTCGACCTACTCATCGTGGTGTTTACTCTTTCGGTCATATTAGAGTTTTTGTGACCGGAAAAATCGGCTTTATATCCCGGCGCTATACTTGTGCAGAACCTTTGGATATCAAAGTGTACCCGTCATATCTGATGCTCCATCAATATGAATTGTTGGCAATAAGTGATAATCTGACAGAACTGGGAATAAAACGTATTCGCCGGGTTGGGCATCATACGGAGTTTGAGCAGATTAAAGAGTATGTAAAGGGGGATGATTACCGTACGATTAACTGGAAAGCAAGTGCCCGTCGGCATGAACTTATGGTGAATGTGTATCAGGACGAACGCTCACAGCAGATTTATAATGTGATCGATAAAGGTAGAGTGATGCAGCAAGCTTTCTGTGGAATGACCTTGCTGGATTATGCAATTAATGCTTCGCTGGTGCTTTCGTATGTTGCCATGCGGAAAGAAGATAAAGCCGGATTAGTGACTTTCGATGAACACTTCGATACTTTTGTGCCTGCTTCCAAGCAATCGGGATATATGCAGACATTGCTGGAAAGTCTTTATAGCCAGCAGACCACTTTTGGGGAGACAGACTTCTCGGCTCTTTGCGTTCATTTGAACAAACATGTCAGTAAACGTAGCCTGCTGGTACTATATACTAACTTCTCGAGCATAGGAGGAATGAACCGTCAATTATCTTACCTGAAACAACTAAACCGCCAGCACCGTTTGCTCGTAGTCTTTTTTGAAGATGTCGATTTGAAGGAATATATCGCCCAACCGGCAAAAGATACGGAAGGGTATTATCGGCACGTGATTGCAGAAAAGTTCGCTTACGAGAAGCGGCTGATTGTATCTACTTTGAAACAACATGGCATCTATTCTTTATTAACTACACCGGAGAATCTTTCAATTGATGTGATTAATAAGTATCTGGAGATGAAGTCACGACAGTTGCTTTAGACATAAGAACAAAAGAACATATTTTTGTAGTCTTTTGTACTTATGTTCTTTTGTCTAAAAAAAATGTGTCAAAGAGTGATGGCTTTCCGTGTTTCCACAAAGAAGAATATAGCCATTCCAATGATGATAATTCCCAGTATCCCATAGAAGAGTCTTGCCCGGTTGCGTCCTACATTCCGGACAATGGTTTGTGCGTTGCGCGTTGTAAAGAACCAGTCCCAGTTCAGCAATGACGCCAGCAGGGAGACGATTCCTGCTAGCGCAAAGATTCCTTGTACGATATATTGTCCGGTCATAGTCTGATTACTCTATTTCCGTCTTCCAGTTCTTCAATCGTTACTTTTACGGCATTTCCCGGAAGTAATTCTTCTACCAGTTCCGGCCATTCGATAAAGCAGAGAGCGCCACTGTAGAAATAGTCTTCGTAGCCCATGTCATACACTTCGCTTAGTTTCTTGATGCGGTAAAAATCGAAGTGATAGATTAACTCTCCGGTTTCGTCCGAACGGTATTCGTTGACAATGGCAAAAGTAGGAGAAGTGATAACATCCGTTACGCCCAATTCTTCGCAGAGCGCTTTGACAAATGTCGTTTTGCCGGCACCCATCTTTCCGTATAAAGCAAATACAGTGTTGTCGCCCATAGCAGCGATAAATTCACGGGCTGCTTCATGGATACTTTCCAGTGATTGAATTTTGATTTCCATATACTATCTATTATTATGACTTTTTCCTGCAACAACTCTTTCCGATTTTACAAACAGCGTAAATCAAGATAGAGAAGAATATGATGGAAGCTCCCGAAGGAACTTTCCAGTGATAAGAAATAAATAATCCACCCAGGCAGCCCAAGAAACCGATGCCGATTGATAACCAGATAATCTTCTTGAAACTATAAGTGAACAAGTTGGCTGTCATCTGTGGAATGGTGAGAAGAGAAATGGCCAGTACGATGCCTACCATACGCAGGCAGGCTACAATTGTCAGCGCAATGAACATCATCAACACATATTCGAATATCTCTACCGGAATCTTTTGCGAACGTGCAAACTCACGGTCAAAGGCAATATATACGATAGGGCGGATAAACAGATAAAAGAATCCGGTCAGTATGAGTGCCAATATGCCGAGCATCCATAAGTCGATTTGGTTGATGGTCAGTATATTGCCGAAGAGGTAAGCCGACAGGTCGGGCGCAAATCCCGGTGACAGGAAGCTGAACATAATTCCGAGTGCCATCCCTAACGTCCAGAATACTGCAATGGCAGAATCTTCGCGCATATCTTTCCGTCTGCTAAGCCATTCGACGCCAAAAGCAGATAATACCGAGAATACGGCTGCCGATAGTATCGGGGAAATTCCGGCAAACAATCCTAACCCGATTCCTCCGAAAGAAGCATGAGTGATTCCTCCGCTGATAAATACCAGGCGGCGGGTTACAATATATGTACCGATAATCCCACAGGCAATGCTTGCCAGCAGACTTCCCAATAGGGCGTGTTGAAAGAATGTATATTGTAGTAAATCCATCACATCACCTGTCATCTGCCTTTTTTACTTCTATGTTTCTTCTTTCTCCGATAATCAGAAAAACTTCGTCTTTGAGATCATCCGGTAATTCAATGCCACGGAGCTGAAGGCTACGTATCCATCCGGCCACTTCTACATCCAGTGTCGTATACAATACATCCCGAAACATTTCTGTTTCTTCTTCTGTATACGCATCTCCTGCCCTGCCAATGAACTGATCCAGTTCTTCGTCATCGTAATATTCTATTTTTTTGCTGACAGCTGCCAGCAGGCTATCCCGTTCGCATACTTCGTGTTGTCCGCAGCATTCCACATCTACTTCCTTCACTTCCGGCATACGGTCCAGTTCGCCCTTTTCTATTTTCTTTTGCAGTCTTTTGTTGCGGATAATTCCGGCTATCAGCGCAATGACACCCAGCAACACCAGACTTATAATAAGTATCCACATGACAATATAACAGTTACCAATCAATTTTGTGCAAAGTTACTTATAAATTTGCATTCTATCATGTATGCTATCTATTTCTTTCGTACTTTTGTATGTTACCTACAAAATAAACATTGGCGGGTGAATTAAATTTCACCAATCAATGAAAATGACTTAAGATATTTGAAGTACAATGAAGAGAGATTATTTACTATTAGCGTTACTGTTGGTTGGAAATATAACTTTTGCCCAATCTCCTATTGAGAGGGCCTTGAATACAATCAACCGTTCCTCTGCCGAAGCTACTATCAATTTTTTGGCTAGTGATGAATTGCAAGGGCGTGAGGCGGGGTTTCACGGTTCGCGTGTGACTTCGGAATATATTGTTTCTTTGTTGCAATGGATGGGAGTATCGTCTTTGGCTGACAGCTATTTCCAGCCTTTTGATGCTTACCGTAAAGAACGTCAGAAAAAAGGACGTCTGGAAGTACATCCTGATTCCATAGCAAAACTGAAACAGGAAGTTCATCAGAAGCTTTCCATGAGGAATGTATTGGGAATGATTCCTGGTAAAAATACCAAAGAATATGTGATTGTGGGGGCTCATTTCGACCATTTAGGTATTGATCCTGTACTTGATGGCGACCAAATATACAATGGTGCTGACGATAATGCTTCCGGTGTATCGGCAGTGCTGCAAATAGCAAGAGCCTTTTTAGCCAGTGGACAGCAACCCGAAAGAAATGTAATCTTTGCTTTTTGGGATGGAGAAGAAAAAGGACTGCTAGGCTCTAAATATTTTGTACAAACTTGTCCTTTCCTATCTCAAATCAAAGGCTATCTGAACTTTGACATGATTGGCCGTAACAACAAACCTCAACAACCCAAACAAGTCGTTTATTTCTACACAGCCGCCCATCCGGTCTTTGGGGATTGGTTGAAAGAGGATATCAGAAAATACGGTTTGCAATTGGAACCGGATTACCGCGCCTGGGAAAATCCGATAGGAGGAAGTGATAACGGTTCGTTTGCCAAAGTAGGTATTCCGATCATCTGGTATCATACGGACGGGCATCCTGATTATCACCAGCCTTCCGATCATGCCGACCGATTGAATTGGGATAAGATAGTAGAAATCACCAAAGCCTCTTTTCTCAATATGTGGAAGATGGCAAATGAGAAGTCTTTTTAATGAAGCAGATAAAATACAATCCTGATAATTAGCGGGAAAAGTCAGGATTGTATTTCTTATTTTTTGAGTATTCTTTTTAAATAGTCGATAGGTGGCAAATTCACAGTCTCAAAACTTCCTTTATAAAATACAGCAAAATTATTAAAAACACACGGTAACTCTTTTGCTTTCTGTAGCGTATCTACTTGAATAAAAGAAACAGGGACATCATTTGTTTCACAATATTGTTTGATCATTTCAATGTATTTATAGATGTAGGGGCATTGCATATCATAATAAATCGTCAGTTCCTCACTTTCTATTTTCAGATTTTTGGCATTTGGCGCAAATTGCGGTACTGTTCCGTCGAAAGAAAGAGCAAGCAATTCATATCCGTTATCAGTAGTGTCAACCACCTCAAAACCAAATTTCTTTGCAAATGATTGGTCGGAAAGCCAGCTCTTCTGTTTTTTTGCCCCAAGCATACAAATGCCGGATCTACCTTTTTCTTTGGCATCGGCTATACAGTACTCTATTAATGCTTTCCCATATCCGTTTCCTCGGGGGCTACCTAGCACCCATAAACAATACAGATAATAATAGTTGTCGCCGATGACGGGAACCCAAGCTGTTTCAAGAGGGGCATATTCAATAAAAACCGTAGCTTTGGCGTTTAACTTTCTAAAGACATGGCCTTCATTCAGCCGGTCGGAAAGCCATTGCCGTTTTGCTTCAATACCAGGATGAGACTTTTTGCTGCGGATGATGCAGCATAAATGCTCATTAGAAAGATTTTCTGTTGTTAAGTTTGTAAAGTCAGTATTCATATACACCTTTGTTTCAAGTTAGATATTATCAATCGGATAGTGTAGTAATTGTAATACTTGATTAGCCCGGTTGACAGATAAGCAAATACAAATGTAGTGAATTTTGCGGATAATCTCTGTTGGGTGACTATGGAAATCACAAAGACTTTTTATACATCTACAGAGGATGTTGAACGAGAACTCATGCGAATGTAAAACTTCATTGCCTAACTTAGGATTAGATTGACCGCAGTTCTACCTAATCTGGAGCGAGACAATGAAGTTTATAAAAATAAAAAGATAACAGATATATAATATTAAGGTCGATATATTTGTAAACTCAAAGAGTTGTTCTTTTATCTTTTTATTATTCTACAGGTTGTGCGCCAGTGTCGCCTTCAATCTTCCATCCCGGGTTCTGATAAACGACTGAACTTGTAAAATCATTCTTATCCGAGGCTGTCTGACGAAATACAGCCATACCTATCGGATTCAGATAATGAGCAGGTGTAAAGAGGAATCCCTTCTGCCCGGCAATCAGATTATTCTTCGTGATTTTTTCGTATGGAAGAATATATTTACTTAAATCAGGTGAGGACATATTACCTTCTGCCGGATCTACTTTACATAAATCTGCCAGTTGCGTTTCATAGTTGCTTCCCCAGTATAGCATACCTTCTACACGGTAAGGTTTGGATATTAACTGGTCGCATGCACGCCAGCGTTTCAAGTCTTCCCAGCGCAAAGCTTCTGCACAAAGTTCGTTACGGCGTTCACGGCGGATATTATATAACGTCGCGTCTATCAATTGGCCATGAGAATAAGCACCGAAATCGCCTTTAGCCTCTTCGCTCATCTGTGTTGCAGCGATTGTCTTATTATAGTCTTCGTCCACTTTGGCGCGTCGGCGTAAAGCTTTCCAATATCCGTCGGCTGTTCCGTCGATTCTATCATTTTTTTCATACGAAGCTTCCATGTAAATCAACATGGCTTCTGCCGCACGGAAAACAATACCACCTGATGTTCCCGCACTATGGTCATTTGCCATGTGACTGGAGTAGTGTTTGCCTTTTTTGATGATGAATCCGGTTGTTGCCAAACTTCCTTTATCGCCATAAATGAAACGGATTGAGCAATAACTGGGAGTTCCGTCATCACCGTAATAATTCACATCACCTTTATTTTCGGTGTTGGCATCACCCGGCTTTTTGGTAAAGATAACAATGCGTGAATCACGATTCTGTAAAGTGGAATTTACTCCTTCTTTCTCCCAATCGGGATTATAACCGGAACCGGCTGCATAGATGGGAAGTCCATTGCGCATCAGGAACGAATTGACCATGCCACGAGTCCATCCGGAACCACCGCCATTGCGTGCCAACTCCATTTGCAAGTTGCTGGTTACCAATCCTTCCTTGAACTGTTTCCACATCAGTATTTCATCATATCCTTCCATGTTTTCATCGCAGAACATGGTGTAGTAAGGATTGATGGAAACCAGACTGGCGTTCATACCTTCGGGGGTATCGGTATTGTCTGCCAGTTTTCCGACGATATAGTCGCCTACCACTTTTGATGACTTCATTGCTTCATCAAGAAAATAAGCCACTTCTGCATCACTATTAAAACCGCTTACATCTGCGGGATTACCCGGCCATCCTTTTCCACCGGGTACAAAAGCTGTTCCTTTGTGATACTTTTCCCAAGTTGCTTCGAAGAGGGCAACGCGTGCACGTAGCAAGTGAGCTACGTTTTTGCTGATGCGATTCTTGCCACCGGGACTTTTATCAAGCAACAATTCTGTTGCTTTTTGCAAATCGTCCAGAATGAAGCGTGCCACCTTATTACGCGGCTGGCGCTTGCTGGATTCCACCAAAGTCTCTTCTATGTCGGGCAATGCAGTAGTGATAATAGGTAGATCTCCTAAAGAAACCAATAATTTATAATAATTGTATGCCCGGATCACGTACATTTCTCCGATATAATGCTTCACATTATCCTGATTGCCGGTAATAGTGCCTGCTTCGAATTTCGGTAAAGTATTATCAAAGAAATAGTTGCAGGTTCGTATTTTGCTCCAGTCCCATTCGCCTTCACCAGACGGCACCTTCTTTTGCCCGGGTATCCAGAAGGCCGGTGAGTCACCACTGGCTTGGTTATCAGTATCATTATCTTTGCCGAAGAAATTGATGCCATACGCATCGGTCACTGTTTCAAATGGGTAAGCATTGATTGTGTATGCAGCCAGATCACTTTCGGATGCAAAATATTTTTCGGGAATTACTTTATCCAGTGGTTCCCTGTCGAGAAAATCATTGCAACCGGTCAGTCCGCCCAATAGCAATGTTCCTATTGTCAAAAGTTTAATATGTTTTTTCATAATCGTTTATCATTTAAAATGTTGCACTTAAACCGAATGATACAGTCTTGGATAGCGGATAGGTACATCCGTCCCAGTTACCGATGCCAACAGTTTCGGGGTCAAACGTATCGGCCAGACTGGTAATAGTAAATAAATTCTCTGCTGAAACAAAGAATCGCAGATTGTTTACGCAGAATTTTTCTGTCAAAGATTTAGGTAATGTATAACCTAAAGTAACGTTTTTCAGACGGCAGTAAGCCGCATTTTGCAAATATCGGGTCTGTGGATTACGGTTTCTATCATTCTCGAGAGGACGCGGATAATAACCATCCAGGTTAGCTCCTAGCGGATTAGTCGTATCTTCTCCGCGGAAATAGTCCAGATGAGGTTTGAAAAAGTTGGTTTGCCAGTAGCCTACTGCTCCCCAGAACATTGTAGAACCACTCCCCGGCATATAATCACGTTTCATCGTTCCTTGGAAAAATAATTTAAGGTCGAACCCTTTCCAGGCGGCATCCAGATTCAAACCAAAGTTGTAGCGTGGTGTACTGTTGCCTATTTTCTTCAAATCACCATGATCAGCCAGTGTTTTGTTACCTCTGCTGATCTGGCCGTCACCGTTCAAATCCGCATACATGATGTCACCTGCTCCCCAGCCGGAACCGAGTACATCCTGTGCGCCATTGGGCATACCGGCCAAATGATCTTTCATCTCTTGATCGGTCTTTGCGATGCCGATTGTTTGGAATCCCCATATATCACCTACGTGAGCGCCTGCATAATACGTATTATTATTGTCTTTATCTAAAATTGTGTTTGACGGATTGGGGTATTTATCAATAACCACTTGATTGTCTGACAAAGATAAGGTAACTCCATACTTAAAGTCGCGTATCTGGTCGCGCCAGTTCACCTGTATTTCCCAACCTTTGGAAGTCATATCGAGGTTGTTTACTTTGGGAACGGCAATGCCTAAGAGATTGGGTAGTTCGGGGGCGGGGCCTACCATGTTTTTAGATTTACGCTGGAAATAGTCGAATGTTACATTCAAACGATTGTTGAGCATAGATAAGTCGAAACCTAAATCCAGTGTTTGTGTCTTTTCCCATGTCAGTAAGGAAGATACCAGCGCGGATTCTTTGGAAATATTTGGTTTTACGCCATTTACCAGCCAACTGCCTAGTGCGTAATTGCCCCATTGGTCTTTGTTAATATCAATAGTTCGATAGAATGGATACCAGTTATCTGTGTTTTGGTTGCCCAATTCACCCCATGAACCACGTATCTTGAATGTGCTGATTAAATCGGTCAGATCTTCAAAAAATGCTTCACGGGCCATGTTCCATCCTAAGGAGAATGATGGGAATAGATTCCAGCGGTTATCTCGAAGGAAACGTGAAGTGCCGTCATATCTCATATTTACTTCAGCCAGATAACGTCCTTTGTAGTCGTAATTAACACGTCCGAAGAAGCCGGCTGTAGCCCATTCGGAGTACCCTCCTCTGTTTTGTGCATTTGTCTGCGTGGTGTTCAAGGTAGCCACTTCCGACATGATACCGTCTTGGGAAGCGGTAATATCACGTTGTTTGAATAGTTCGCTCTGAAAACCCAGCATCACTTTAAAGTTGTGCCCGCTTTCTAATGATTTGCCGTATTCGGTAAAGATGTTCGGATTGAAGAAATTACTCTTATAAGCATATTCTGTAACGCTGGAAGTTTGATTGGCAATAATGTAGGGATTTTTACTCACATCATAACCATAAACGGTTTGATAATCGGTATGGTCGAAATTATAGTTGGAACGGTAGTTCAATTCTACGTTAATTTTCCAGTCTTTGATGGGTTCCACGATGAAAGCAAGCTGGTGTGCCATCACGTCTTTTTGTGATTTATATCGGCCTCCTTCTGTTAATTGGTAAATCTTGGATTCGACAGTATAGAATCCGTTTGGGTCTACTACCGGAATGACAGGCCAGTAGCGACATACATCGAAATAGAATACATTACTTTTGATATCGCCTCCGGCAAATGAAGGAGCTTCATAATCCGTCCGGTTAAAACGCATACTATAACTTATTTTCAACCATTTGGTTAAGTCCGCATTGATTTTTGCAGTAAAGGAGTAGCGTTGTTTGTTATCATCTCCAAACTTCAAGAGACCTCCTTGGTCCAGATAATTCGCAGAAAGATAATATTGTATTTTATCCGTTCCACCATTTACGCTCAATGAATGCTCGTGGGTAAAGCTATTGCCAAATAACGTTTTTAACCAGTCGGTATTGCCGGTAGGCATCACGTCTTGCCGTTGGGGATCATCGAATGAATTCCATCTTCCCGCATCGGTCGGCCACATATATTGTGTGCTTTTTCCTGCCTGAAAATCCAGAATTTGTTGAAGTTTGGTGGCGCTATACATGGGAGTCTGTCCACCATTAGTTAACTGGTCATTGACTGCCAGAGCAAAATTGTATGAATCCGCCATTTCAGGCATATTCAAGGGAGATACAAAACGGAAGTTGTTATTATAGTTAACTACCGTTTTTCCCGATTTACCTTTCTTTGTTGTAATCAGGATGACTCCACCTGGTGCCCGCGAGCCATAAATGGAGGAAGCGGCTGCATCTTTCAGTACAGAAATATTCTCAATATCCTGTGGATTGATGGCGTTCATGTCTCCCTCCATACCGTCAATGAGCACCAATGGTTCTACCTTTGAACCAGCTCCAATTGTTCCAACACCACGAATATTGAATTTTTTGTCTGAACCTAAGGAGCCACCACCATCACCAGTAGAGATATTCATACCCGGAACCATACCTTGCAAAGCTTCTATGGTAGAGTTAACGGGACGTGCCGAAATTTCTTTTGCTCCTACCGTAGATACAGATCCTGTTACATTCACTTTCTTTTGTGTACCAAAAGCAACCACAACAACTTCATCCAATGTTTGTGTATTGTCTTTAAGGATGATATTCAATGATTGTCCTGTGAATTTGATTTCTTGAGTCTGATAACCAACAAAAGAGACTACAATAATATCTCCGGTTTTTACATTGTTTAAAGAGAAGTCACCGTTGATTCCGGTGATTGTACCGTTCGTCGTACCTTTGGCTACGACGGATGCACCGATGATGGTTTCACCTGCTGCATCTTTTACTACACCCTTACAAGTAGTACCCTGTTGTACAACGGAAACTTTTAGAGTGCTTTCACCAGTTTCCGGATAAGCTGCTTCTACTGACATTGTCAGTAGGAACAACAACATACTAACTGACTTTAGTTGTTTTAACATAGCATTGAATTTAGAGTTTTTCCTAGAATCCGGAATTACTTTTAATAAGTTCTTTCAGAACTTATTCCGTGCGTAAAACGTTGGATTCAAAGCCTTAAATTCAAAAAAAGAGTCATCTTTTAAGCGATCTTTTCTACTTGTTTTATACCCATTTTATATCTATTTCGTACCTGTTTGTGTTAGATGAAATAACAAGGATGATGAAATAAACAAGTAGTTTCATTTCAATATGAAGATAAAATACGGCTTTGGGTATTCTTAAAAAGAAAAAATGAATGAGAATTTGATATTATTTTTGAAAATACATGCTATGTATTAAAATATATTATATATTTGTGCCGTTAATTCTAATTTTATAAACCATCCTAGTTCTGAAAGAACTTATTTTTTCATCATTGATTACTGAACCCTAAAAGTGTCCTCCAATTGTAAGAGAGCTGTTTATTTGTGAGTTAGCTATTATCATTAATATGATTCCCGTATAGACTTATATACATAACTAGAATTTGGTAGATACCAATATCTGTATAAACAGTTGGGGCAGGTGTTTTTTTATTAGATTTACTTAGACAAATATGTGTTGGCTATGGAGTATCTATCATTACATCCGGCAATAAATAGCAGATGGCAACAGACGAAACAGGATAGTTACATATCTCCATCTTTTGGAAATGAAAGCTACTTTTTTCTTTTTAGAAATAGCCTTTTTAATTTGTTTCACAGCTTTATCAACGGGAGTAACCCAAAACAATCCTTCTCCTTTTGCCATAGCGGTGTCTACAAATCCGGGACGAATATCGGTAGTGTAAATAGAATAAGGAGATTTAGTTGCTTTTTGTCGTAATCCTTCCATATAGTTGATTTGATAGGCTTTCGACGCATTGTAGGCGGGAGCGATGCCACTGCCGCGTGTACCTCCAACAGAGGAAATAGTAACCAGATGCCCGCTTTTTTGCTGTTCGAAATATCGGAAACCCCAGTCTGCGATGTTGGTGAATCCTATCACGTTCGTTAGTAAGGTAGGTTCTTCCAATTGGTAGGAGAGTTCGGGATTTAGTTCTCCGGTCCCGGCACAGATAATCAATATATCCATTCCACCCATCTTTTGAGTGAGAGTTTTGAGGGATGAAATGGTAGCTTGTGTATCGGTGATGTCGCACACTTGATAGAATAGTTTGTCTTTGTCCCGGGCGCATACCTCTTCTAATAGATTTTCCCTGCGACCGGTAATGCCGATAAGATAATCTTCTTGAGAATAGACTTCTGCCAATCCGCGACCGATGCCGGAAGTTGCACCTATAATTATAATTTTTTTCATGAAATACAATATACTTTGTTTGCCCGCAAAAGTAAGGGTAGGGAATAAATAAACTCTTGATTGAAATCAAGAATTTATTTTTGTACGACTTTTCTTCGGATACGACTTAATGTTTCGGGACGAATCAGAAGATAGGAAGCCAGTTCTTTTAAAGTTATCAGTTTCAGTAAGTCGGGACAACGGTTGATAATTTCAAGATAGCGTTCTTCCGGTGTCAGGCTGTACATTGAAATCATCCGGTCGTAGACTTCCCACAATAACGTTTCTGCGATGCGACGCCCCAATTTTTGGTGAGCGTCGTTGGTATCGTAGAAGTCTGCCATTTGCTGATAATTGATTACGTATACCGAGCAGTCACACAAGGCTTGTATATCTACATTTGATTTGTCCTGTAACTGAAAAGCCGGATAGTTGCCAACAAAAGAATGATCGAAAGTATAGCCTACAATGCTGTTTTCGCCTACACTGTTGGTACAACAGTACCGGAAAGAACCGGAACTGACGAACCCCATTGTTTTGCATACTTCTCCCTGGCGGGAAAAGTAGTCTCCTTTCTTATAATAGGTCTGCTTCCCCTGTTGTAATACAAAATCTACAATAGGGGAGTAGTTGATGTGGGAAGTATATTTGTTGAAATCTTCCACAGCGTATGAAAATTAGCCTTCGTTTATAACCTGAAATCCGGCCTGTTTCAAATCTTCCCAATATCCGGGATATGATTTGGTAACGACTTGCGGATTGGCAATAAGTAAATTGGGATGGCGGATAATTGCCGGTGCAAATGCCATTGCCATCCGATGGTCTTCGTAGGTTTCAATCACCGGAGTTTCTTCCGGTTCACATCGTTCGCCATTCCACATTAATATACTGTCATTTTCTTCCTTGATCATATATCCCAGCTTTTTAAGCTCGGCTCGCAGGGCGGCAATACGGTCAGTCTCTTTTATTTTCAGGCTTTGTAATCCGGTGAAACGGAAAGGGATATTCAGCAAGGCACAGGTAACAACGAATGTCTGTGCCAAATCCGGAATGTCGACAAAGTCTTCTTCCAGTCTTTCCGGCGCTTTGCCTGTTTTTTTCAGTTTCACACCTTGCGATGTAAATTCGGTAGTTATACCTAAGCGTGAGAAAACTTCTGCTCCCCGGCTATCTCCCTGATAACTGTTATGAAACAACCCCAATAATTCAATTTCTGCTTTGGGAGATAGGGCGGCAATCTGATACCAATAGGAAGCTGCGCTCCAGTCATTTTCCACTTTGAAAGGAATGCTCTGATAGAGTTGTGGAGCAACGGAAATGCTACTGGGAGAAGTCCATGCGGCTTTGGCTCCAAAGTCCTGCATCAGTTGCAATGTAAGATTGATATAAGGACGGGAAATTATCTCACCGCTTAAATGCAAAGTCAAACCGTCTTTGAGTGCCGGACCTATCATCAATAGAGCAGATATATATTGGGAACTGACATTTCCTTTCAGTGTTATTTCGTTTCCTTTCAATTCTGCACCTTTGATGCGGAGGGGAGGATATCCTTCATTGCGGGTATACTCTATTTCAGCTCCTAATTCCCGAAGCGCATTGACTAATATCTGTATCGGACGTTGCTGCATACGGGCTGTTCCTGTGATTGTCCGTTCCCCCGGGGTCACACTTAAATAGGCGGTAAGGAAACGCATAGCAGTGCCCGCAGCCATGATGTCAATCGTCTCTTTCCCTTCGGTGAGAGCTTTTATCATCACCTGTGTATCGTCACAATCGGACAGGTTTTCAGGAGGATAAATACCTTTGCCCAGCGCATTGATGATTAATGCACGATTACTGATACTTTTAGAAGCCGGCAACTGGATAGTTGCTGTTACTACTGAAGGAGGGATGAGTTTATAGAGCATCATTTCTTGATCTATTCTTTGTTATGGTGTACAAAAGTAGAGATTTATTCGGAGACTTCCAACTGGTTTTGACTCTTGGCTAGGGAGTTGAGTCAATATCTGTATCTTCTTATTTATTCTTTTTACCATTAACAATGATTTGTATGGAAAGAAATTTTATATTTGCAATATACTAATAATAAGCTCACGAAACTAAAATCGTTGTGTGCCTTATTGTTTTATATTGATAAAATAGCAATAAATTAAAATGAAAATACCGAATATACGTTTACTCAACCAACAGTTATTAAGTCCTCTTTTCTCTCAACCCAAGGAACTTGTGTCCTGGATGGGAGCTATGCAGGCACAGAATTATTCCATGGTTAAATGGGCAGTAGGAATGCGTTTGAAGTCAGCAACGATTCAGACAGTGGAAAAAGCGCTCCGTGATGGTGAAATCCTGCGGACTCATGTAATGCGTCCGACATGGCATCTCGTAGCAGCAGAAGATATCCGGTGGATGTTGAAACTTTCCGCCGGGCGTATTATATCTGCTAATGAGTCTTATGCGAAAGGGCATGACTTGGAAATTTCTGAAGAACTCTATACGAAAAGTCATAATCTGTTGGAGAAAATTCTTTGTGGGAAGAAAAGCCTGACGAGGCAGGAGATTGCCGAGCATTTTAACCGTTCGGGGATTGTAGCGGATAATCATCGTATGACCCGCTTTATGGCTCGTGCGGAGCAGGTGGGGATTGTATGTAGTGGGGAAGATAAAGGAAGTAAATGTACGTATGCGCTTTTGGAAGAGCGTGTTCCACCGGTGCCGGAATTGACCAAAGATGAATCTTTGGCTCGTTTGGCTAGAAGCTATTTTCGTAGTCATGCTCCTGCTGTTTTGCAAGATTTTGTCTGGTGGTCGGGGCTGCCTATTACAGATGCACGTCAAGCTATTTATTTGATTGATTCGGAATTAACGGCAGAAGAATGGAATGGACAGACATGGTATATTCATGAAGATTGCCGGACTCGTGGAAAAGTTACCGGCAGTTTGCATCTTCTTCCTTCTTATGATGAATATTTGCTTGGCTATAAAGACCGGACAGACGTTTTACCTAAAGAGCATTACTCGAAAGCATTTACCAATAATGGTCTGTTTTATCCGATTGTTCTTCATGAAGGACAAGTGATAGGAAACTGGGATAAGTCTGTTAAAAAGAGAGGCTCATTGATAGAACATTCATGGTTCCGGTTGGATGATTGTGTTGATGAAGGTGCGTTGGACCGTGAGAAAGATAAGTATATACGGTTTTGGCGATAATATATGAAAAAACGTATATTTTATCGTTGTATAATTCTATATATGCAGTATATATTTAGGCATGAGTTGAAAATGAGAAGGATTTGCTGTTTTCGAATTTAGAAAAGAAATAAATCGATTGCGTTTTGGGACAATTTGTTTTAGTCTGCGTCTTTTATAGAATAGATGTATAGAACTTGCCTTTGTTTTGTCTCAATTTGATATGTGGAGTGTTGGCTGTTTCAGGTGTAGGTTAGCTCTGGGATAGCACTTAAAATAAAGTTTTATATGCTCCTTTTAAAGGAATAAAGTGTTTCTCACCGATCAATGAGTCGTTCCTTTAAAAGGAACTGGTTATTCCTTTTAAAGAAACGATTGTCAATAAGTTTATTTATAGTGTATCTTTTGACTGTTTTTGAATAAAAAACTCCTCTGAAACTGTATATTCTTGCATTATTTTATACAACAGAACTGCTGGAAGAGGAAATCCGTGTGATGCTATTTATACTCATCATATTAAAAATAGAACATTTAAAGTAAGATATACTACCATATTTATATTATAAAGAGCTTTCTCTCTATTTAAATAAATAGCATCAGGACTGATTTTTATTTGTTCATTTGCCTTTTTGCCCATTCCAGCCTTCGTTGATCGGCTAATGGAGTCACTTTAAACTCTTCGAATGTAGCGGTGAACCCTTTCCCGTCCGGACAAGCTCCCATTAATCCTACCATGACAGGACAATTATCTTGCAACCAACACGTGCGCATCATAATATATTCTTTGTCGTCACGTGAGAAAAATATTTCTACTGCATCCAGGCGACGGACTGCTTTTATCCATATCGAACGGGGAGCATCCGGCAATTGTACTACACTCCAGTCGCTAGTCCGATGCGTAACTACGGCACTTACATTCTGTTTGCCATCAACGTATTCCACACCTGCTTTTATCCAGTTTTCATGGTCGATGCGCAGCATTAATCCCATTTGGTCAAAGGTGGTGACATAGTTGCCGGTTATCTTTACTTTGGCTTCAAATTCTCCACCATAAGTCGCATAATAGAAAGGTCCGTCGTCCACTGTGAACCCATAATGAGAAATCCTCCAAAAGTCTGTTTTTGCAGGAACATCCATCACTAAGGTTTTGCCATCTTTTATTTCCCATTGTTGAGGCTCGTTCAGCCAATTCATTTTATTCAAACTTTGTGCCATAGAAGAAGTTGTTACTGCCATAAAGGCTATTGACATCATTTTGATTTTTAAATGTTTCATGATCATTTCTTATTTGATTATCTTTATCTTTGTGGTGCAAAGATAGGTCATACCTCCGTGTGCAACAATACTGAATAATAACCATTTTATAAGATGGACGTATTACAAAAGGAAATAGATGAAGTTTATGCGACACAACTGATAGCCGATGAAATATTGGACAATGGAGTTGTAGAGCAACATCAACGCTTTATTCATTCATTGACGGAGATTAATGGTGGATGTGCTGTTATTTCAGATCTTTCGAATAGGAAAAGTTACATTGCCGTTCATCCTTGGGCGCATTTTCTAGGCTTAACTCCCGAAGAAGCTGCTTTGAGTGTGATTGATTCTATGGATGAAGATTGTATTTATCGGCGTATTCATCCTGAAGACTTGGTAGAAAAGCGGTTATTGGAGTATCAGTTTTTTCAGAAGACCTTTTCGATGTCTTCCGAAGAACGGTTGAAGTACCGGGGAAGATGCAGAATACGTATGATGAATGAGAAAGGAGTCTATCAGTATATTGATAACCTAGTGCAGATAATGGAAAATACTCCTTCCGGAAGTGTATGGTTGATTTTTTGTCTTTATACCTTGTCTGCAGATCAACGAACGGAGCAGGGGATATGTCCCACTATTACCCATATGGAACGTGGAGAGGTCGAAACGCTCTTTTTTTCGGAAGAACATCGCAATATCCTATCCGAACGCGAAAAGGAAATACTTCGCTGTATACGTAAAGGACTATCTAGTAAAGAAATAGCAGCTGCCCTTTATATTAGTGTGAATACAGTCAATCGACACCGGCAGAATATTTTGGAGAAACTCTCTGTCAGTAATTCGATAGAAGCGTGTCGGGCTGCTGAATTGATGAAACTGTTGGATTTGTAATCCAATAAGATGGCATTGTTCACTGATTTCTTTCTTCAGATTTAAAGCTTATCTGAAGAAAGAACAGAACTTATTTAAAACAAAAGCAGCAACTCATCAAATCTTTTCACCTGTTTCAGATGGTCATGTGTGAATGTGTCTACTACTTCGTGTTTCCACATCACTTCAAAAGGAATATGTATGCCATATCCTCCCAGCGATAGAACAGGTTGAATGTCCGATTTCAGAGAATTGCCAATCATGACAAATTCGGAAGGAGCAATCTGTAAGATATTCAACATTCGTTGATATTCTTTCTCTGTTTTATCGGACATCACTTCAATGTGATCGAAATAAGAGGCTAATCCGGAACGTTCCAGCTTATTCTCCTGATCGAGTAAGTCTCCTTTAGTGGCAACTACTAATTTGTATTTACCCTTCTCTTTCAACACTTTAAGCGTTTCTTTTACTCCCGGCAATAGTTCAATAGGCATTTTCAGTAATGATTTGCCTAATTCAATAATATGTTGAATGTCTGTACCTGAAATCTTTTGTCCACTCACATGCAAAGCTGTCTCTATCATAGAAATGGTGAAAGCTTTGGCTCCATATCCGAGATACTTCAGATTATTCATTTCTGTTTGAAATAAAGCGGCTGAAATATCTTCAGAAGTGCCATAAGGCTTTAATAGGTCTGTATATTGTTTCTCTATTTCCTGGAAAAAAGGTTCATTGCTCCACAAGGTATCGTCTGCATCAAAAGCAATGACTTTAATAAGTTCTTTCATTGGTTTTCGTCGTTAATGGTGAATTTTAGATCATCTGTTTGGTATTTCGTATGCAAAGTTACAATAAAAAGAGGAATAAAGGCAGACGGTTTGTTTTTAGAACCGAATCTCCATTTAATTTCATAGAAATCTCTATCTTTGTTACTCGTTTTTTTGAGTTTGAATTTTAATTGGATATACAATAATGAAAATAGGAGATAAAGTACGCTTTCTTAGTGAGGTAGGCGGTGGAATCGTAACTGGATTCCAGGGAAAGGATTTTGTGTTGGTAGAAGATGTAGATGGGTTTGATATTCCGATGCCGATACGCGAGTGTGTCGTGATTGAAACAGATGACTATAATATGAGGCGTAAACCCGGTTCGTCTGCGCCGAAACCGGAAGAACCTGTTAAACCGGTAAAACCGGAGATGCCTGTTATTCAACGTCAGCCGGAGGTGCGTGGAGGAGATACTTTGAATGTATTTCTGGCTTATGTGCCCGAAGACGCAAAAGCGATGATGACTACTCCTTTTGAAACTTATCTGGTAAATGATAGCAATTATTATTTGTATTACACTTATTTGAGTGCAGAAGGAAAAGCATGGAAGAACCGTTCGCATGGTTTGGTGGAGCCTAATACAAAATTGCTGTTGGAAGAGTTCACCAAAGATGTATTGAATGATATGGAGCGGGTGGCTGTTCAGTTGATCGCTTTCAAGGACGGTAAGCCTGCGGCTATCAAACCGGCTGTTAGTGTGGAGATACGGATCGATACCGTGAAGTTCTATAAACTTCATACCTTTAGCGATTCTGATTTCTTTGAAGAACCGGCTTTGATTTATGACATTGTGAAAGATGATATGCCTGCCAAACAAGTATATGTTTCGGCGGAGGAGATTCAAGAGGCTCTGCTGCAGAAGAAATCTGTAGATAAACCGAAGTCACAACCTATTGTGAAACCAAACCATACTACTCATGGCGGAAAGAGCGGAATTATTGAAATAGATCTTCATATTGATTCTTTGCTGGATGATACTCAAGGGATGGGCAATGCTGAAATACTGAATTATCAATTGGATAAGTTTCGCGAAGTGATGGAAACTTATAAGAATAAGCGTGAACAGAAGATTGTCTTTATTCACGGCAAGGGAGATGGGGTACTTCGAAAGGCTGTCATTGATGAATTGAAACGGAAATATAGTAATTGCCGTTATCAGGATGCTTCTTTCCAGGAATATGGGTTTGGGGCTACGATGGTGACTATTAAATAAATATCACTGTCTCCAAGGATACAAACACATGGATAAAGAACAGCTAAAAAGGCTACGTTTAGGTTCATATCGTGATTTTGATGCATTATATAAAATGTATGCAGGGAATCTGTATGGCTTTGTGTTAGGAATGACACGTTCTGCTGATTTGGCTGGTAGTATTGTCCAGGACACTTTTATAAAGGTCTGGATCAATAGAGAGCTTATTGATCCGGATCTTTCTTTTAAATCATATTTGTTCAAAATATCCCGGAATCTGATTATTGATGAATTCCGCAAGCGACTTAGTGAACCCCTTTTTGAAGACTATCTGAATTATTGTGATGAGGCTGTATTAAGTACTCCTACCGAGATTGAAAGAAAACTGGATTTTGATCTTTTTGTAGAAGAATTAAATCGGGCAAAGGAGAAATTGACTTCGAGGCAACGAGAAATCTTTGAGATGAGTAAGGAGGAAGGATTAACCTCTTCAGAGATAGCTAGCAAATTGGGAATAAGTGAACAAACTGTCTATAATCAACTTTCTACAGCCTTACGGCTTCTAAAGAAGGAAATAAAAGGTACTCTTCTCTTCTTTTTCACTCTTTTTTTTTATTGATCGAAAAAAACTAATTTTTTCATAGTAGATTATATTAGCGGTTTCGTATTAACTATATAGAAACAGCTAATATATGGAAAGAAAGACACATACTTTATTAGAAAAATTTGTGCGTAATTCTATCACTTCTCAAGAAGGTAAAGAATTAAAGGACTCTGTTGCAAAGATGTCTGACGAAGAATTAACGCAAACATTGTCAGATGTTTGGGAAAATTATGGAACATCGGTTACCGTGCCGGATGGTGTTAGTCATTTTATGAAAAAATTAAGCCCGGCAGCCCATTCCCATCAGCCTCATTTCTTATATACTTTTCTCAAAGTTGCGGCTGCGGTTATCATACCGGTTTTGCTAGGAACTCAAATATATTTCTATTATAATAATGAAAAACTAAATAGTCTGTTAAATTCGCAGTTGACAGTACAGGTAGAGAGTGGAGACAAAACGGAGCTGATATTGCCGGACGGTACGAAAGTTTATCTGAATGCTACTACTTCTTTTTCATACCCCTCTGATTTCGGATTAAAAAATAGAAGTGTATATCTTTCAGGAGAAGCTTATTTGGAAGTTGCCAAAGATGCGAAGAAACCATTTTATGTACACACGGAGAATGTGAATATTGAAGTGTTAGGTACAAAGTTCAATATCTGTGCTTATCCTGAACAAGAACATGTGGAAACGATGCTGATAGAAGGGAGCGTCAAACTGACCACTACAGGTGATCGTGCTCATGCAATTGTTATGAAGCCGCATGAAAAGGTAGTTTATAGTAAATTGAGTGATTCATTGTATGTTTCACCGACATCTGGTGAGTTTGAAACTGCTTGGATGAGAGGAGAATTAGTATTTCGGTCAACTTGTTTCTCAGACATCATGAATAAACTGGAAAAACGTTATGGAATGAAAATTGAAATATTAGAGAATGAGTATAATTCGGACTTGTTTACCGGAAGTTTTAAAGAAGATAATATTTATGATGTATTGAAGATCCTTCAAATGCATTATGATTTTACCTATATGGAGAAGGATGGTAAAATAGTGATTCAATCAGAGTAATAACTTTAAATAAAATAGGATGAAAGAAAGAGCACCATAAAAAAAGGAACCGAAAAGTTGGCAGACTAACGGTTCCCCTCTAGTTAATACAATTGTGAGTACTATTATAGTATTAACCTTATATGATAATATAATGAAAAATGTCAAGAAAGAGTATAACTCTTCTAAATGCAACTTTTACAAAAGTAGCAATAATTATTTGATTCTGTTTTATATCTTTTTATTTTTTATTCCATTGAGTTTGTTTGCGCAACAACAGAATGAAAAAGAATATATAACATTGTCTGTGAAAAATACAAGTATACAGCATGTTTTAAATCAAGTTGAAAAGGAGACTGTATACAGGTTTACTTATCGTGATACTGATTTAGCAAAGGTTGGAAAAATAACTATTTCTGTAAAACAAATGCCTGTTGAAACTTTCCTGAAAAAGATACTTTTATCTACAGGGTTGACATATCGAAGAAATGGAAATTCATTTGCTATTATCAGAGAAAGCAGGAAAGATAATAAGAAAGACGACGTAAGAATAATCAGCGGAATAGTGACGGATGGTTCCGATAATACACCATTGATTGGAGCCAGTGTTAAGATTAGGGGGAAAGACGTAGGCGTAATAACAGATTTGGACGGAAAGTTCTCTCTTCCGGAATGTACGAATAAAAGTGTATTAGAAGTTTCTTATATTGGTTACGATAAGCGTTTGCTCCCTGTAGGAGATTTGGGATTTATTGAAGTGAAAATGGGATCCTCCAATGAATTGGAGGAAGTGATTGTTGTGGGTGCCGGAACTCAAAAGAAAGTGTCTGTGACAGGTTCTATTGCTACTGTAAAAGGGTTAGAACTACGAGCCCCCAGTTCTTCTTTAACAAGTAATTTTGCTGGAAAATTAGCGGGAGTTATTTCATCTACTACTAGTGGAGAACCAGGTTCTGTATCCGAATTTTATATTCGTGGAGTTGGAACTTTTGGTGGACGGGCCACTCCATTGATTCTTATGGATGATGTGGAAATATCAGCTGGTGATTTGGACCGTATTCCCGCTGAATCAATCGAGAGTTTCTCAATTTTGAAGGATGCCTCTGCCACTGCTATTTATGGTGCACGTGGTGCAAATGGAGTTATGTTGATTACTACTAAAAAGGGAATGGAGAATACTCGTACAAGAATTAACGTAACAGTAGAGAATTCTTTTGTGAAACCGATGAACCGGGTTGAGTATGTGGATGGGCCTACGTGGATGAATTTGTATAATGAAGCTCTGACTACACGTACTCCATCGGCTACTCCTAAGTATTCTGATGAAGTTATAGAGTATACTCGGAATGGAATCAATCCCTATGTTTATCCGAATGTAGACTGGTATGGTCTGATGTTTAAGGATTTTAATATGAATCAGCGTGCAAATATCAATATGCAGGGTGGTGGTTCTAAAGTAACTTATTATATGGGAATTCAGGCAAATCATGATACAGGTTTACTGGATGTACCGAGCACCTATTCTTTTGATAGTAACATCAACGATTGGAATTATATTTTTCAAAATAACATATCTTATAAACCTACTTCTACCACAAAGATAGATTTGCACCTGAATGCACAGTTTGGAAACCAGAAAGGTCCTGGTATTTCTACCACTGACATATTTAATGCTGTTTATAATGCCAATCCGGTGGCTTTTCCTGCCACCTATCCGACAGAAGAAGGCGATAATCATATTCGGTTTGGTAACTCGATACTTACCGGGTCGACTGTGAATGTAAATCCCTATGCTGCTATGATGAGTTCATTTAGTGAGAGTAACTATTCTACTATAAATGCTTCTTTGCGTATCAGCCAAGAGCTTGATTTTATTACTAAGGGGTTGAGCGCAACGGTACTTGTAAATATGAAAAGCCACAGTAGTTCTTCATACACAAATACACTTTCCCCTTATTTTTATAAAGTGATGGATTATACCTGGGATCCCTCTGATCCGGAGTTTTTCTATCTTGAGTTATTACAGAAAGGAACAGATTATATTAAACAGGGGACGATCAATCGTTATTCTGACAGAACCTTTTATTTTGATGCACGTGTTAATTATAATCGACGTTTTGGTGAAGACCATACAGTTTCCGGTATGTTAATGTATATGCAGCGTGAGTATCGCAGTGATGTATTGCCACAGAGGAATCAAGGATTATCCGGACGTTTTACCTACGATTATCAGAATAAATATTTTGCTGAATTTAATTTTGGTTATAATGGAACGGAACGTTTGGCTAGCGGACATCGATTCGAGTTTTTTCCAGCAATGTCATTGGGTTGGGCGGTGAGTAATGAAAGTTTCTGGGAGCCCCTTTCAACAGCTGTAACTCACTTCAAAATTCGTGGCTCTTATGGTCTTGTAGGAAGTGATGAAACAGGACTTTTGGCTGGTGCCGCTCATTTTTTGTATATTAATAATGTCAATATTGATGGAAGCGGAATATTCTCTACCGGTCCTTATGATGGAGTTTATATATCTAAAAAAGGTCCGGGAATAGAAGGATATGCAGTGGAGAATGCTTCGTGGGAACGTGCTAAAAAATTTGATATTGGAGTAGATCTAAATCTTTTTGATCAGGTGAGTATCACTTTCGATTATTTCCATGACCGTCGCGACCGTATTTTGCAGAAGCGTGGTTCATGGCCGGTTATTATGGGATATGCTCATGCTACTCCATGGAGCAATATTGGGAAAGTGGATAATAAAGGCTTTGAATTAAGCGTGAACTGGAAGAAAGAAATAATAAAGGATATGTTTGTAGATTTACGTGGTAATTTTACGTATACACAAAATAAATATGTGTATAATGACGAACCGGATTACCCTTATGTATGGCAAACGAAAACAGGTAAACCTCTGTCATGTACATATGGCTATATTGCAGATGGGTTATTTGAAGATGAGGATGATATACGGAATAGTCCTTCACAAAAGAATTTGGGGAGTACAGTAATGCCTGGTGATATAAAATACAGGGATGTGAATGGTGATGGTGCTATTACGACAGAGGACCAAGTTATGTTATCTCGTTATGGAGGTATACCTCGTATTCAATATGGGTTTGGTTTGAACTGGACATATAAGAACATTGATTTCGGTGTTTTCTTCAATGGTTCCGCCCAACGTACACTAATGATAGACAACATTGCTCCGTTCTGTTCAGACGTAGGGAATCAGGACCGGAATCTGATGAAATTTATAGCCGATAATTATTGGTCGGAAGCCAGTCCTAATCCGGAGGCTGCTTATCCCAGATTGGGAGTCAATAATTCTCAAGTAGCTAATAATATGAAACCTAGTAGTTTCTGGATGCGTAATGGTAATTTTTTACGTTTCAAAACGTTGGAATTAGGATATTCTTTTTCGTTTTGCCGCATCTATCTTAGTGGAGATAATCTGGCGGTATGGAGTCCGTTTAAACTTTGGGATCCGGAATTGTCCTATAGTGCTTATCCACTACAGCGTGCTATTAATATCGGGGCTCAGTTTACTTTTTAATCAGTTAGAAATACTTCAATAATAATATAGACTATGAAGATCATTCAACACATGTTATATTGGGCAAAAATAATATTGCCGGTCTGTTGTTTTACAGCTTGTAATTATTTGGATGTGGTACCTCCTGAAACGGCTGATTTTGATGATACGATGCGTGATAAAGATGATGCTATCGGCTTTCTTTATTCATGCTATTCAGGTACAAATTATAGTGCACCCTGTAATAATTTGGGCGCATTGGAGAGTTCTACAGATGAATTTGTGAATCCATTATTGTGGGGGTATCTGGGACAACAAGTTAGTTGGGACCAACTTTCGTCTACTTATGTTTCAAATTGGGGCCCGGCTGCTTTACCTTGGAATTCTTGTTATGATTATCTGGGGCATTGTCATTTGTTTTTAAAGACATTGGATGAACTGAATCCGGTTGGTGTTTCTCAGAATGACAGGCAGCGTTGGAAAGCTGAAATTTTGTTTTTACAGGCATATTATCATTTCCGTTTGTTGGAAGCATATGGTCCTATTCCTATAATCGAACATTACTATTTGCCGAATACACCTAAGTACGAATTTCCCGGGCGCTCTCATTTTGATTATTGTGTCGATAAGATAGTGGGTTGGTTGGATGAAGCCGCTAAAGTTTTACCTGCAACAGTGGATGTCAATGATTTGGGACGTGCTACTTCCGTTGCCAGTAAGGCTTTGAAGGCTAGGGTACTTTTATATGCAGCTTCTCCTTTATGGAATGGTGGCTTTCCTTTTACAGGATGGAAAAATACAAACTATGAAACACCGGGGTATGGAAAGGAATTGGTGAGCTTGAACTATAGCCGTGATAAATGGGTACGTGCCAAAACGGCATGTCAGGAGGCATTGGATCTAGCACTGGCTGAAGGAGGAAGGGCTTTGTTTGATCTGCAGACTTCAGAGAGCCTTCGAACTATGCATCAATTGAATCTACCCAATATCCCGGGTACGAGTGATGATTTTAAGAAAAAGGTTATGCAAATGCGCTATATGATGTGTTCTGCAGAAACGGAAGGAAATCGGGAAGTGATTTGGGGAATAGTGACTGATAGGTTAAGTACTAATGCAGTAGAAGCTGTTCCTCATTGGGTAGTAACAAAGAATGATGGTTCTGCTTGGGGAGGTGTATGTGCGATGTCTCCATTACTTTATGCTGTGGAGCATTTTTATACGGCTGACGGAAAACTACCGGAAAATGATTCGCAATTGTCAAAAGATAGCTGGTTCGAATCTGCCGGATATGCAGGTAGAGAAGATATTATAAAATTGAATACGAAACGTGAACCTCGTTTTTATGCATGGCTATCGTTTGATGGTGATGAATTTGGACAGAAGATATGTGATGGTTCTCCCCTCATTGTACAAGTGAGAAATTCTTTAAAGCAGGGATATAATCCGAGTAAGTTTAACCGGGATAATTGTACAACTGGATATTTCCTGAAGAAATGGGCAGCTCCTGATTTGACATTTCGGAAGGATGGTGGGTATAATTATCGTTCAGTACCTACTCCTTTCATTCGGCTGGCAGAGTTATATTTGAGTTTGGCTGAATGTCATGCTGCTTTAGGCGAGCAACAGCCTGCGTTGGATAATTTGAATGAAGTGCGGGAACGTGCAGGTATTTCTGCAATAGGAGCAAAAGATTTAAATGAAATGCCGTTGATGGATTGGATACGTAATGAGCGTTTTGTTGAATTGTTTGCTGAAGGGCACCGTTATTACGATGCACGTCGCTGGATGATTGCTCCACAATTATTTAAGGCGGGAGTTCGTGAAGGATTGAATGCAATAGAAAAGGAGAATCCTACTTTTGAAGAGTTTAATCGACGGACGAAAGTGGATCAGCCATTTCAATGGGATGATCGTATGTATTTGCTTCCTGTCAATGCTAGCGAAATTTATAATAATCCGCATTTGAAACAAGCTCCTAAATATTAATTTGAAAAATGCTGAAGTATGAAAAAATATATTCTGAATATCTGGTTGTTAGGATGTCTGGGTCTGTTTCTATCTTGTAATGATCTGGATGGAAAGTATGACGAACTGGTTCCGGATGAATATCATAAGATTTTATCAATAAAGGAAACTGGTTCGCAAGAGGTTATCATGTCTGTGGAAGAAGAGGCATACGAGTATCAGTTGACAGTGATAAAAGGTGGTTTGCGCAAAGATTTGGAAGCAAATGCTTTTTTGGAAGTACTAACACAGGATGAAGTAGATGTGGAGTATAATGATAAACAAGGGACTAATTATCGGGTCTTGTCCAAGGATATGTATGTGATAGTAGATGAGGCTGTATCTATTTTGGGGGATGAAACAGGAAAAACAATTCGTGTTACTTTTAAACCTAAGAAAATCTATGGTGCTATTAAAGAGGGAGGAGCTAATGTCGAATATGTGTTGCCGGTACATTTAGTTAGTGCTAGCGATTCAGTTAATGCTGATAAAAATAAAGTATTACTTCGATGCAATGTGTCTCCTGTAGTCGTATCGTTTGGAGAGAGTAGAGAACAACTGATATTAAACAGTGCTGAAACTTATCATGTAGTACCGGTTAGTATTGTGAAGAAAGGTGCATTGGCTACTGATATACAATTGGATTTAATTTCTCAAGCTGATTTGGATGAAAAATATGGTATTCCTGAAGGAATACCATATAAAGTTTTGGAATCTGATATGTATGAATTGCCGAATAGTCTTATTTCAATGGGGGAATCTGCCACAAGTATTGTTGCTAATATAACTTTTTATCCGGATAAGATTTATGAAGCTAAGAAGAATAATAGTGGAGTGATTTATGTGCTGCCTATCAGATTATTAGCTCTTTCTGAAACTGCAAATACAGATAAAGATGAAATGTTATTGATTTGTGGTTTCCATACTTATACCAATGCAGAAGTGACGGATAAATCGAAGTGGAAAGTTACTTATGGAACATTGACTTATGAACCATGGGGACATGCTTATTCTTATCTGTTCGATGGTAATGCCTCTAATAATTTCGGTTGGATGGGATATGTGAATGATAGTCATGGTGGAAATTATGGAAATCCGTATGTTGTAATTGATCTTGGATATCCTTATTTCATAGCACAATTAGGTGCGTTCTCCAAATGGGATGTAAAAGCTGGTGGTGCTAACTTCTATATTACTACCGATGATGTAAATGCTGCCCTGTCTGATAATGACTGGAATATACTTTCGGGGTATCAGGGAGAAGGAGAAGAATATCGGGGACTGCATAATCGCCTGAAAGAGTATGACGCTACTGTCAACTGGATCAAAGTTGCTTCTATTAGTTTCCCGGAAGATGGTCTGTATTGGGGAGAAATACCGAATGATATGCTTGATAATCAGTTGAAAACTAGATATGTGAAGATGGAAGCTATTCCAAGTGGAAATGCTGATCGTACGGCTATTTGGGAGTTTTCTATGAAGAAAGTGACTTCTGTTGACGGACAACCAATCGATTAAAATAATATTCCCATCATTGTATGGATATGATGATTACGATGATGGGATTTATAAATATACATTTTATGTTCTTGCATTTAAATATACAAAGAATGAAAATTGCTAAACTAGTTTTTTTATTTGTGGGGTTATTACTATTCTGTGAAATGGATGGACAGTCTCGTTGGCAGATTCAACCGAACCAATCGATAGAATGGAGTATAGGACAGAATATTCCCCACTATGATCATATAGAAATGGGGGGTGAAATGGTCGCTACCGTGCTTCGTTATGGTGTGAATGCTGATGGTACTTTTTCCTTGGAACGTTCGGTGGTATGGCCTATGTTGCGTACGATTCCTAATGATACTCATGCTAGCTTGACCCGTCGTTTTTCTGTTGATTTTTTGGCTATGTTACAGGTAAATGGATTAACCTTGAATAATGAGCAGGTAAAGTCAATACGATTGGATGGAAAGTTGACGGTAGTCAGTGAGTTTACAGTCGGACATACAAGAGGAACCAAGGCAGGCGGAGAGCTTGTTCCTGCGATAGAATTAACTCGCGTCTTTTTTCCTTCTGTTGACAAGCCGATGTTGTGCGAGCGATATACTGTTAAGAATATGGGAAATGAAAAGGTGGAAGTATTGCTTCCTCATTCTCGTGTTGTGTATCAGACAAAGTCGGATCAGGGAGTGGATGGAAGTTATACATTAGTGGCTTCTACTGTTGTAGGTAAAGAGGACGTATTTTTGCTTGGAAGTGGTGAATCCATCACTTTTGGGGCATCGATTCAGGCTTATAAAAGAGGTCAGACGGAACTATTGCCGAATATAGATGCAGAATTTAGTTCACGAGATAACTTTATAAAACAAGTGTGGAATAATCTGGATTTTTGTTCTCCTGATACAACCTTGAATACGGCTTTTGCTTTTGCTAAAATCCGTGCATCGGAAAGCATTTATCGTACAAGTGGCGGGTTGATGCATGGGCCGGGCGGTGAAGCTTATTATGCAGCTATTTGGGCAAACGATCAGGCGGAATATGTTAATCCTTTTTTTCCTTTTCTTGGGTATGAAACGGGTAATGAGGCGGCTATCAATTCTTATCGGCATTTTGCACGTTTTATGAATCCTGAATATAATCCGATTCCGAGTTCAATAATAGCAGAAGGAAAAGATATTTGGAATGGTGCCGGTGATCGTGGAGATGCGGCGATGATTGCTTATGGTGCAGCACGTTTTGCTTTGGAGTTAGGAGACATTAACGTTGCAAATGAATTGTGGCCTTTGATAGAATGGTGTCTGATGTATTGTAAACGAAAACTTAATGATGAAGGTGTGGTAATTTCAGATACCGATGAGATGGAGAATCGCTTCCCGGCAGGAGATGCAAATCTTAATACATCTACTTTGTACTATGACGCTCTTCTTTCTGCCAGCTATTTAAGTGAAGAACTGGGAAAGCCTGTGTCACTATCTAATGGATACCGGAAAGAAGCAAAAATACTAAGAAAGAATATAGCCCGCTATTTTGAAGCGAATATAGAAGGGTATGAAACATACCGTTATTATAAAGGTAACGATCTACTTCGTTCTTGGATATGCGTGCCATTGGTGGCTGGTATCTTTGACCGTAAGGAAGGGACTGTCAATGCATTGCTCTCTCCACATCTATGGACGGAGAATGGTTTATTGTCGCAAACGGGCACTTCTACTTATTGGGATCGGCCTGCTTTATATGCTTTAAGGGGTATTTATGCTGCTGGTGAGCGTGAGAAAGCAACCCGGTATTTACAACGTTATTCCGCACAACGATTATTAGGTAATCATGTACCTTATCCGATAGAAGCCTGGCCGGAAGGTAATCAGCGCCATTTGTCTGCAGAAAGCGGTCTTTATTGTCGAATTATCATAGAGGGTATGTTTGGCATCCGTCCGACGGGGTTACATACATTTGTGTTGACCCCCCAACTACCGGATGAATGGGATTTTATGGAACTCAAAAATGTGTACGCGTTTGATACAAAACCTTTTGATATTCGTGTCATTCGGAATGGTAATGGGATTAAGATATTAATAAAGAGAGAAGGTAAGATTTGGAAATCATACTCTTCAACGGTTGGAAAATCCGTCCAAGTACGATTAAAATAATATAATAACCATCTAATAAATATTATAATGAAGAATTTTAGTTATCGTCTATGCCTTATATATTTCTTGCTGTTTGTTATGGTATCAACAGTTAGTAGTGCTTGTAGCAATGAAGAACGAACTTCAGTAGTAAAGAATGAAGAAGATGAGGAGTTTGTTGATAATATTTCGGGAGAGAAATATGACTATACAAAAACCGGGAAACCGGAACGTCCCTATATGCTTTCTTATCATACTTCTATGTTGATGAAAATGTTTCTTGCGCAACCTGACCTTCAAGGAGGTACTATTAAGAAATTGGGATATAATGATGTATTAGATAATGTGAAGAAGATTGATAATCTAACGCGTGGTATTACAAAAATACTATATCTCGTGGGGTGGCAATTTAATGGACATGATGACAAATATCCAGCCTTTAATGTATTTAATGAAGCACTAAAAAGACCGGAAGATAAGACTGCGCGTGATAGTTATCTTTGGTTGAAAAAAGAGGCTGCCAAGTATAATACAATAATTTCTGTTCACATCAATTTGACGGATGCTTATACGAATAGTCCGTTATGGCATACGTATGTGAAACAAGATTTGCTTTGTCGAAATGCGGACGGCACTTTTTTACAATGGGGATCTTATAATAATATGCCTAACTTTCAAGTATGCCTGGTTAATGAATGGAAGAAAGGATATACCAAGAAACGTATAGACGAAGTGATAGAACTGCTGGATCTGACTTCCTCAAAGACTGTGCATATTGATGCATTTGAACCGCGCGAAAGTCCTTATCACGGGTATTCGAAAGAAATGACGACTGAAGTAATGAGGAAGATTTTTCGTTATTGGCGCGATAAGGGGATAGATGTAACAAGTGAGTTTTATAAGGGGTATCAACGTACTGATGCTTTTTATGGTTTACAACCGGCAGCGTGGTATAGCGATCTGACGGCTGAAGAACGTTGTACAATTAGTCCGGAACTGGCTTGTGGAGGACGTAGTGGTTTGTATGGAACTATATGGGATACAGCTTTCCTGTTTGGTGATAATATGCATGGCGAAGAAATAATAAGTACAAATACGAATTTTACGGAATTTAAAAAGCAATTCTGTATCACTACTTTGCAATGGGCTTACTTGAATAAATATAAAGTAGAAAGTTATAATGCTGATACTAAAACCGTAATCTATTCTGATGGATTAGTTGTAAACGGACAAAATAAAACGCTTATAAAAGACGGAAACCTGGTACGTCGGGATAATAATTTGTTTATTCCTGTGACATGGATAAAAGACCACAAGGAGATTATCGCTTTTTCAGAGAAAGGCTACTCTGCTATGAAATGGACATTGCCTTCTGATTGGACTGGAATAAAACAGGTGACAATATATCCTGTAACCGAGAATGGGTTAGGGAGTGCCCAAATTTTAGCGGTTAGCAATGGACAGATCACTCTGACACTGAATGCAAACGAAATGTATTCAATCCAACCTGTGGAATAAAAATAAAATCATCATTTAATATTTAAACTCTATATGAAGATTATAAAATCCTGGATTTTTCCGGGAGTATTAATGGTTTTATTATTGTTAAGTTGCAATAATAAAGAGGCATATCATATTGATAAGAATGAGTTGCGTGCTCCTGCTTATCCTTTAGTGACGATAGATCCTTACACTAGTGTTTGGTCCTTTGGGGATAATCTGTATGATTCTTCTTTGAAACATTGGACAGGGCAAAATTTTCCTTTGATAGGTGTTGTGAAAGTAGATGGAGTACCATATCGTTTTATGGGAATAGAAGATGATGATCTGATGGTGAGTATGAATGGCGATACTTCAAGTTTGTCTGTTGAAGAGGATAGGGTATCTTATTTCACACAGACGGCTCGTCAACTCTCTGTCGATGTACAGCCGACAAGAACGATTTATCAGTTTGCTTGTGGCCCGGTTCAATTGGATTTGACCTTTACCGCCCCTTTTTTGATGGATGATCTTGAGTTAGTAGCCCGCCCGGTAAATTATCTTTCTTATGAAATGAAAGCTGATGATGGTAACACACACAATGTGGAACTTTATATAGAAGTGTCTCCGCGTTGGGCTATGAATCTTCCAAACCAGTTGTCTGTTTCAGAGACTTTTACTAAAGATGGTTTTGTTTTTCTCAAAAGTGGTACGCAGCAACAGAATATCCTTGGTACGAAAGGCGATGATGTTCGTATTGATTGGGGATATTTCTATTTAGGTGCAGACGGTCATAATACTCTTGCTGCTGTTGGAAATCCTAATGAGCTTCGCGAAAGTTTTTTAAAGGGAGATACCGATTTTTATAGTGGTGTAGCCAACACTAAAGGAGAAAACCAGCGAATGGCTTTAGTTTGTTCTTTGGGAGCTATTAGAAAGTCGGAAGGGCGTTTCTTAATTGGATATGATGATATATTCTCAATTCAGTATTTTGGGGAGAACTTGCGCCCTTACTGGAATCGGAAGGGAACAGAAACAATCCTATCTCAATTTCATAAGGCGAATTCGGATTATGAGAAATTAATGAAGAGATGTATGGCTTTCGATTATCAGTTAATGAAAGAGGCGGCTGAAACAGGAGGACGTAAATATGCCGAACTTTGTGCTTTAGCATATCGTCAGGCAATTGCGGCACATAAACTGGTAGAAGCTCCTAATAAAGATTTACTGTTCCTTTCAAAAGAAAATTCCAGTAATGGATCTATTGGTACAGTGGATATTACTTATCCTTCAGCTCCTTTGTTTCTGCTTTATAATCCGGAACTGGTTAAAGGTATGTTGAATCCTATTTTTTATTATAATGAGAGTGGCAGATGGACTAAACCGTTTGCAGCCCATGATGTTGGAACTTACCCGCTTGCTAATGGTGAAACATATGTTGGAGAAATGCCAATAGAAGAATCTGGTAATATGTTGATTTTAACAGCGTCGATTGCCGCTGTAGAAGGAAATGCAGATTATGCCCGAAAACATTGGAAAACATTGACTGCTTGGGCGGATTATTTACTTAATAATGGTCTTGATCCTGCAAACCAACTCTGTACAGATGATTTTGCCGGGCATTTGGCCCATAATGCTAATCTTTCCATTAAAGCAATCTTAGGGGTAGCATCTTATGGGTATCTGGCTGGTAATCTGGGTAATAAAGAACTAAGTGAAAGCTATATGCAAAAAGCAAAAGAGATGGCTTTGGAATGGATGAAGATGGCTGATGACGGAGATCATTATCGATTGGCGTTTGACAAACCGGGAACATGGAGTCAGAAATATAATTTGGTATGGGATAAACTGATGGATTGGCGGATATTTCCAGACAAAGTAGTACAGACAGAAATACCTTATTATCTTTCAGTGCAGAATAAATATGGTCTGCCGTTGGATAATCGTGAAACTTATACCAAGACTGATTGGATTATATGGACAGCCACTTTAGCTCCGGATATGGAAACATTCGAGAAGTTTATAGATCCTGTTTATTTGTTTATGGCTACAACCCCTGATCGTGTACCGATGACTGACTGGATGTATACGGACCGCCCCGAAGTGAAGGTGTTTCGCGCGCGCTCAGTAGTCGGTGGTTATTTCATGAAAATGCTGGAGAGACGTCTGAAGGGTGAATAAAAATAAATAATTCGATTGATAAAATGAAAATCAAGTATCAACTGTTGTTATGTATTTTGTTGTCACCTGTAGTAAGTTGGGGACAAAAAGTATTACATGTACAATCACCGGATATGAAAACCGAACTTCAGGTTATGATAGGTAAAGAATTGGAGATCGCCATTACGCGGAATGGAACGACAGTGCTTCAACCGTCTGCAATTGGCATGGATGTCCGTTTTATTGGTATATTAGGAGAAAATCCAAAAATAAAGAGTATAAACAGGCGTTCGGTGGCAGAGAAAATTTCATCTCCCATATATATAAAAGAGGAAGTTAGTAATATTTATAATGAATTGACTGCTAGTTTTAAAGGTAACTATTCAGTTGTTTTCCGTTGTTATAATCAGGGAGTCGCTTATCGTTTTGTAACAGATTTCAAGGAAAAGGAGATTGTTATTAATAATGAGAAAGCAGTTTTTCATTTTCCATCAGGAACTAAAGGTTATGCCGCTTACAGTAATTATGGAGATGATAACAATTTGTTTAGTCAGTATTTAAATTCTTTTGAGAATACTTATGATAATCAACTGTTACCCCAACTGAATAATAGACGGTTAATTTTTTATCCTTTTTTAGTGGAGCTACCGGATAATGTTGAAAAGGTATGTATTACAGAAAGTGACCTTTGGGATTATCCCGGTATGTTTCTGCAAAGTAATCCTGATAGCTTTTCAATGAAAGGTGTTTGGGCGCCTTTGCCAGAGAAAACAGAGCAGGGAGGACATAATCAACTACAGCAAATAGTGATGAAACGTTATGATTATATTGCCCGCACTAATGGAAAGCGTACGTTTCCCTGGAGAATATTTACGATAACCGAGCAGGATAGGGAATTGCTGGATAATGATTTGGTTTACTTGACAGCGGCACCTTCCTTACTGAAAGATATTTCATGGATTAAACCAGGCAAGGTCGCTTGGGATTGGTGGAATGATTGGAATATTTCCGGAGTGGATTTTCGGGCAGGAATAAATAATGAGACTTACAAGTATTATATTGATTTTGCTGCTAAAAATCAGATTGAGTATGTCATTTTGGATGAAGGTTGGGCAGTAAATCAGCAGGCGGATATGTTGCAGGTTATTCCTGAAATTGATTTGACAGAGTTGGTCTCTTATGCTAAAAGTAGGAATGTAGATATTATTTTATGGGCTGGTTATTGGGCATTTCACCGGGATATGGAAAAAGTGGTGAAGCACTATGCAGAAATGGGAGTGAAAGGTTTTAAAGTAGACTTTCTGGATAGGGATGATCAGGATATGATTCGCTTTATGTGGGAAGCAGCGGAATTATGTTCCAGATATCACATGATTCTTAATTATCATGGTGCTTGTAAGCCTTTTGGGATTCAACGGACTTATCCGAATGTGATGAATTTTGAAGGGGTACATGGATTGGAGCAAATGAAATGGAGGCCGGTAGAATGTGATCAGGTTACTTATGATTTGCAATTTCCGTTTATACGAATGATGGCAGGACCTGTGGATTATACACAAGGAGCGATGCAGAATACAGTTCAGGGAAGTTATCATCCGGTTTATAGTAACCCTATGAGTCAAGGTACACGATGCCGTCAAATGGCGGGGTATGTAGTCTTTAATTCTCCCTTGAATATGTTATGTGATTCACCTACCCGGTACATGAAAGAACAAGAATGCACTGATTTTATATCATCTGTTCCTACTGTTTGGGATGAGACTCGTTCGCTGGATTGTAAACTTTCTCACTATATTCACATTGCTCGTCGTAAAGGAGATGTATGGTATGTAGGAGGTATGAATGATTGGTCGATTCGTAAGACTCTGGTTGATTTGTCTTTTTTGCCGAATGCAGATTATTATGTAGAAATCTTTTGTGATGGTTTGAATTCGGATAGAAACGCTTCTGACTATCGTAAAATAATGAAAAAGTTGCCAGTTGATAAGAAGCTTAAAATTGTAATGTATCCGGGGGGCGGATATGCGATGAAGATAAAACCATGTGAATAGATGAGGATAAAGAGATATAAAAAAAGTGGAAGCCAACCGGCTTCCACCCTCTCTCTCTTTTACATATTAATCATTTTACTTATTCAGTTCAATACCTTTATTCTGTAAAGTGATATTCATCAAAGCTGCATACTTGGCGTACTGTTCAGCACTAAGAGTCTTTCTCATCAGTTTCAAGTTACCATAAACAGCGTTGCGCAATTTTGCTTCTTTATCTTTCTTCGCTGTTGTGGCTCTTGACATCTGTGTGGAGAAATAATCGCAAATATTGGCTACTTCTTCACTCTGATCGGAGTTTAACTTTAAATATTTGCCTAGTTTACTTACATTGATGTTACCTTCCCATTTTGCAGTTGTAGGCTGATTTCCGGCTGCAAATGTTGAAGCAGCAAGGCAGAGCGCTGCCACTAATGTTAATCCTAAACGTTTCATAATACCTACTTTTTTAATTGTTATACCTAAAAACTATTCCTAAAAACAAATCTAATACCTATTGAAAATACTGTCTAAGCGCTTAGTTTTTTCTTTTTACCTATGCAAATATAAGAATATGTTTTATAGCATAAAAATAAAGAAAAGGAAAAGATTCTTTTTAGGCTGATTTCTTGATGTAAGTCAAGAGATGATCTGCTTTTTGATATAAAAATACCTTTTTATGAAACATTTTTGTAATACGTGTGCGAAAACGATAGTAGAGTATTTCTCTATTTTAGGATTTATTGCTGTTAAAATGATATTGAGCAAAGGAATGTGACTAGGAACGGAACGCTGAAATCGACAACAAAGCCATGGAAGATGGAAATGATTACAAATTCCTTTCCCGAATATCGGGTAATGATAGGAAGAGTGGTATCCATCGTTGTGGCTCCACCAACAGAAATAGGAGCTAGCTTTCCAAAATATTTCACTAATAAGGGTGCACACAGCAAAGCGATAATTTCACGCATGATATTGGAAAGTAATGCGATAGTTCCCAATTCGGGACCTTTATATTCGGTGATAAATATGCTGGAGAGCGAGTAATAACCAAATCCGGCTCCAACTGCCATACAGTCTAAAGGACTTCGCTGGCTCATAAAAGCTCCCGCTATGGCGCAGCCTGCTAATGTGCCGAGTATCGTCATGATAGGAAGGAATACAAGCCGGGGATTCAGGGACCGAAAACTCTTCAGGGTGTTCGGATCGTTACCGATGCTGATACCTACGCAGAACATGAGTCCGCAGAGGGCATAGTAACTAAGTTTACTGTCGGTGAAGTCGTATGGGATAAGATGGTAAACTCCACAAAGAGTGCCGATAATGAAAAAAGAGACAATAATCAAACTACCTTTCATGCTTTTGTCTCCTTTCCTTTACTATATAATAGGTACCACAAGCCCCATGCACATAAAGTACTTCCTATGACTGCAGCTACCGTGATGACAACAGCTTCCAGTCCAAGAGTGTGTAATCCTTTGATGATAGATTCATTACCCCCTACATCTATTCCGAGAAGAAAGAGAAGAATCCATATAAGGAGAGTGATTATCTTGTGTATCCATGATAGTCTTTTACTGCGTAACAAGTAGCCAAGAAGCATGCCTGTCAGCATAATTCCAATAATGATAAACATAGTTAGTGCCTGCTTTTTGGCTGCAAAGATAGTATTAAATGTAAATCTTGGCTAATCTCTTCCACGATTTCTTTCATGGCTATTGACAGACATTCGACCATATCATCCACGCAAGCGGCATTGACAGACGGTGAATCTTCAAAACTACGGTTTATCGCAGTCTGCTATCCATAATTTATGATTTGTTTTCATCGTTGTGGTTTTTCTATATGAATGATCTTACTTGTCTCCGTACTGATTCCAATCATCCCAATTCCTCCATGTACATTGCTGGGGTACTTGATTGGTTCATTTATTGTTTCATCGTAAGCGTCGGAATCTACCAGGTTAAGTGCTTTCAGATAGTAATATTCTGTTTCCGTGATGCTTAAAAGACGTACAATAATATCCATCTTTACATTGGTGCCGTATTCAGGAAATCCGTCAATATCTGTCTGGTTGTAAACCGTCATTGTGTAAGATGTATTTTTGAATCGTGAGTCGTCGAATACACCATATATATTCTTTACGGTGTCGAACATGCCGTTGTCTTCGTCATCGCTGTTGGTGGGCTGTCCGTCTGTCAGCACAATATCCTCGCGGGATATAAAATGATAGCGATGTATTGTCCGGCTGACAAATTCCCCTGTTTCTTCATTATAGTCTTTCACTGTCATTTGCTTATCCATGATAAGCCGGTAGTAATTATCTTCGTTGGATCGATCTTTGATATTGATTTTGTATCGGAGAAAATTCTGCGTATAATAATACTTTGTCATTGGAATGGTGACCGTATCGATATCAGCTATTTCATGTGGACGCTGTGGTACGGTCACTTCAGCCCATGCGTGATATTGTCCGTCGTCTGTGAGGGCGTCAATACGAACTACATCTCCGGGAGTAAATTTGCTGGAAATATGGAAACGGCATTGCATATCTCCTTCCGTTTGGGGTGGGAGCGGACGTAAACTTTCTGATAACTGTCCGTTAACACGTACTTCCACCGTGGCATTTTCTACATGAGTGGCGTATCCTCTTCCCGTGAAATTGAGATAGAGAACGTTGGTCAGACTGTCTGCGTTGATTAGTGCGTTCATCACTAGTTTGGGGGGATTGTCCTTTACACTAAAAGGGAGTTCGTTTTCGCAAGAAACTGTTGTCAGCAATGCTATTAACAGGATAAATGGATAACATATACGAGTTCTCATAATGGGTTTAGAATTTATAAGTGTAAGTGAATGACGGAATTAATGGAAGTATAGTATACTTCTTGATAATCGGTTTGTTGGGATCGTTTTTGCTGGTGCTGCGATATACAAAAGTAGGATTCATCGCATTATATGCATTATACAGACTGATATTCCAGGTACGCATACCATGTTTGGTCTTTTTGTTGAAATTGACTCCCACATTCAACCGGTGACTGGCTGGTAACCGGTAATTATTACGATGCTCCACATATGAAGCTTCTCCGATGGTGGGTGAAGTTATGTTTGAATCAAAATAACCTCCATATCCATATCCTCCTCCAAATCCGTTGTTTGTGCCGTCACTAGGACGGATGACAGCGGTTTTCTCTTCAGGGATTGTACTTGTTCCACCTGTATAGAACACCCAGGAAGCACCGATGTCGATACGGTCGCTGAACTTATGGTTGATTGTCAGGTTGATATTGTGTCTTCGGTCATATTTATATGGGAACCGTTCACCGTTGTTGATACCGCCTTTGGCAAACTGACGATCACTTTTGGATAAAGTGTAGGACAACCATCCCGTTGTTCTTCCAAGGGTTTTCTGTGCCATAAACTCAATGCCGGCCGAACGTCCTTTGCCCATTTCCACTTTGTTTTCCCAACCGGAGGAAGAACCGAAGAAACTGACGCCTTCCTTATATTCCAGCACATTATACATATCCTTATAATACCCTTCTACCGAGAATTCCCATCCTTTGATTCCCGTATAGTATCCGCCCAATGAATATTGGTGGGAGCGCATTGGCTTGATCTTTTTAGTGACCGGAACCCATAAATCCGTAGGCATGGCAATGGGCATTGACGATAGTAAATGTACATATTGGCTCATTTGGGTATAAGATGCTTTCAGGGTTACATCTTTTCCCAATTGATAGCGTGCGGAAACACGTGGTTGCAAGGAAAAGTAACTTTGTTTTTGCACATGAAACAATGAGAAATGCAGTCCGAGATTCAGGCGCAGACGATCATTCATCTTGATGTTGTCTTCCAGGTAAGCGGATAACTCATGTCCGTAAATCCGGTTGTTGGCTATGCTGTGGTAGGTTGTGTCCAGGTCTATTTTATCTCCTGTCTTATTGGAGATTTTAGAGGTCATAACTTCCGGGCGGAAACGATGATAGATATATCCTGTTCCAAATTTGAGGTGGTGTTTGGGAGATGGATTATAATCGAAGTCGATCTGGTAATTCCAATCATTGATTCCCGAACGGTAATCGGCTGAATACCGGTTGGTAAATGATGTACCGCTACTGCCGAGATATTGATTGTTGGTATATGAGTTGATGTCGAATAAATAGTTGCTGTAGGAGACTGTCGTATTGCAGAATAAACGGTTGTTGAATACATAGTTCCATCTGGCAGAAAGAATCGTGTTTCCCCAATTCATTTTGCTTCCGTCTTTGAAATCTGTATTTCCGTCATAATTGGCAGCAAAATGATCCTTTCCATTGTAGGCAGATAGATAGACGCGGCTCCGGTCGGAGAATTTATGATTGATTTTGGCATTGATGTCATAAAAATAATAACTGTATTCCTCGTCATCCGGCATGAATGGTTTAGCGATGAGGTCGAGATACGAACGTCTGGCGGAAATATTGAAAGACGTTTTCCCTTTCACAATCGGACCCTCCAGGTTGATTTTGCTAGTTAGTAGTCCGATACTAAGTGTGCCGTGGTATTTCTGCATATCTCCGTCATTGGTACGGACGTCGATGACAGAAGAAAGCCGTCCGCCGAAACGTGCCGGAAAAGAACTTTTGAATAGTGTTACTTTTTTGACGGCTTCCGGAGTAAAAACCGAAAAGAATCCGAACATATGGTCTACGTTATATACAGGAATCCCGTCAAGTAAGATTAGATTTTGATCCGGGCTTCCACCACGTATATACAGTCCGGCAGATCCATCTACTCCTGCCTGTACGCCGGGCATCAGTTGGATGGCTTTCATTACATCTGCCTCTCCCAGTATGCTCGGAGTATTTTTTATTTGCGTCATTGGAATTTCGATAGATCCCATTTGGGTGGCTATAGTTCCTGTCTCGGTTTTGTCGGAAACGATGACTACTTCCTGCAATTGCGTGTTACCCTGCATGCGGATATTTAATAATGTATCTTGTGAGAGCGTAAAATGATGCGCTTCTGTGGCATAGCCCAGATAGGAGAAACGCAGTTCGGTTTCTCCTTCGGGCAGGGTGATGCTGTAAAAACCGTAAGGATTGGTGGTTGTTCCTTGATTTTGATGACTCTCAATGATGTTGGTTCCAATCAACGTCTCGGAAGACGTCCCATCAGTGACATATCCGCTGATAGTGAACTTGCGGCTTACAGTTTTTGATTCTTTTTTCTTTTGCAGAAGGATATGCCGGCCGGTGAACTGATAACTGATCTGCTCATTTTTGAACGCAAGGTCAAGTATCTCACGCAAAGGCTTATCCTTTACTTGCAAATTGATTTTATGTTTTATGGTAATTTCCTCACTGTAGATAAAGGAATATCCGGTTGAATTCTCAATCCGTTTGACGAATTCTTTCAATGTGGCGTTTCGTAGTGTCAGCGAAAGTCGGGCGTCCGCATTTTGCGCGTATATTTGTGTGGTGATAAGGAATGCTACCCCTATCAGAACAATGGTTCTGACAGGGAAGCGATCTTGGAATATAATATTCATCTTAGTCTGGTTTAGCAGTGATAATAATCTGTTTATTGTTTTGTGAGTAGTCGAAATAACCGGCATTATGTAATACAGATAAAATAGTTGTCAGGTCTTCTCCATTGCGGAAGCGTGCTGTGATCCGGTAATTTTGCAAAGCCGTGTCGGCTATGTGAATCGTTGCTCCGAATGAATTGGATAGTTCGCGGGCAATCTCCTGCAAAGGTAGGTCGTCGAATATAAACTCTCCCTGCCGCCAGGAAATTTCATCTTCTACGTTTTCTAAAACCTTGCGGGTGAGTTTTTCTTCCACCTTATTATATATAGCAATCTCATTCGGCTTCAAAATCATACGAACTGACTTACTTTTATTGCTGACTGCTACCGAACCTGTCAATAACGTTGTCTTTACATCTGGATTGTTCTGATAGGCATCTACGTTGAAGTGAGTTCCCAACACCTGAACGTCAATCGTTTCAGTCTGCACGATAAACGGATGTTTCTTGTCTTTGCTTATTTCAAAATAAGCCTCCCCATTTAGCTCCACTTCCCGCTTGTCCGATTTGAACTTTTCAGGATAAGAAAGTGAAGAATAATGGTTGAGAGTGACGGTGCTGCCATCAGGAAGACAGACCGTGCGTGTCTCTGCCAAGGTGGAAACCGTTTGTATCGTGACCGGTTGCATATATAAATAGGCTGTCCATACCGATAGGCAAAGTAGAGCTACTGCCGCCGCTGCCGAGAAAGTACGTATCAGTGTCAGACGCCGGGTATATGACTTCAGTCTTTTCTCTAGTTCCGGGTAACTGGCTGTTGCTGAAAACCGCCCTCGCGGTGAACGCGTGGAAGCGACGAGCTTGTTCAGTATTTCTTCTAATTCCGTATCGGTAAATTTCATAGTTCTTTCTGTATTACTTTTGATCTGTTATTTTCGTTTCAACAGAATGGTCAGTTTGCTGATTCCTCCTTCTTTCCACTGGGGAGTGCAGGATAAAGTGACATTCTGCTTCTTCAATATCATCTGTTTAGGATAGATTTTTATGACAGTTGTTGCTGACTTCTTACCTGCTTTGATGATTACTTTCTTTTCTGTTAGCTGTACCACTGCTGCTTGTCCTACTACCGGGGGAGGTGTGGCAAGTACTACCGTCCGGTCTTCTTTTGTTTTTTCTGTTGCAACAATTTTAATTTTCAACTCACATTCGGATTTGTCGCTTTCACATTCTACTGTTTCCTTCGAATGTTCAAATCCTGCATAGTCCTTTGGTAGGTTGTCGTTGTCATTGTTGCATGAAAACAGGCACAGACAAACTGAAAGAAGGACAAAGATTCCCATGTTTGCGTCATTTAGCTTTTTCATTTTCTGTCTTTTTTAGTGATTGATTGACTTATTTGTTGATAAAGACCGGAGGGGGACAGAAACTCCCTACGCTCTTTGTCTAAAAGAATGTTAATCTATTTCGGCCCGGCTAATCATCTCTTTTAAACGTGTGATTGCTTTCTGAAGTTGTGCGTCCACTGTATTCATGCTGATGCCTAATTCTTCTGCTACTTGTGCGTAACTCTGTTTTTCTTCACGGATGCGGATGAACACTTCCCTGCAACGATCCGGAAGCCGGTCGAGTGCTTTTACGTAAAGAGCGAACAGTTCTTCACTGATGAGCGATTCTTCCGGTGAATAGCTTTGTTCTTGAGGCTCCGGCAGAGAATCGGGATGAATAAGCGTATGTCTTGATTCTTTTTCCAGATAATTGAGCGAAGCATTTTTGACGAGAATGAAACAATAATCTTCAATGTTTCTCACATCAAGCAAATTGCTGCGTTGCTTCCATAGTTTCAGGAATACATCGAGAACGATTTCCTGCGACCATTCTTCCTGTTTCACATAATAATAGGCAATACGAAAGAGACGGTCGTAAGTCATCTTGTAAAAGTCCCGGAAAGCAGTTTGCGAATCCAGTTCTTTCATTTGCCGCAATAACTTTCTTACTTCTGATTCGGTCATCGGCTTTTTGTTTGTTTGGTTAGTCTACCCAAAGTAAATCACTCATTATACTGTCGGAAATAAAAATCCCTTCACGCGTCAGGCGCAAAGCTCCGTTGTATTCCTCCAGTTTACCATTTTTCAGATAAGGTGCAGCCATTTTTTGGCAATACTCCCACATTTCATTGCCGAACATCTGTTTCAGTTTCTCTATAGGTGTTCCCCATACGGTACGTATGGTAGTGATAATAAATTCGTTGTAGCGGGTGGTTGGGGCCAGATACTCTGTCTCGAAAGCACGGCAGTCTTCTTCTATACCTTTTATATAGGTGTCGATTGCAGACACATTCCATTCCCGTGTCATTCCGTCAAAAGAATGTGCCGATGGTCCGCATCCCAGATAAGCTATTCCTTTCCAATAGGAAGTGTTGTGGCGGGAATATTTTCCGGGGCGGCAGAAATTGGAAATCTCATAGTGTTCAAATCCTGCTTTCTGCAAATGCTCTATCAGTAATGTGAAAAAATCTAAACTGGAGTCTTCGTCTACCTCGGATATCTGGTGCTGTTTTAACATATTATATATAGGTGTATCTTCCTCATAAATCAAGTGATAGGCGGAGATATGCTCTACATTCAGACTGATAGCCTGGCTGAGATCGTTTTCCCATCGTTCTTTTGTTTCTCCGGGCAATCCGTAAATTAGGTCGATACTGATGTTCTGGAAACCGGCTTTCCGGCATCTGTCAATTGCTTCGATGGCTGTACGGGCATTGTGGCGGCGTCTCAATAGTTTGAGCGTAGCGTCATCAAAAGTCTGTATTCCCATGCTGAGGCGGTTGAAAGGAAGTGAGGAAAGCATTTCCAGATATTCCTGCGATAAATCATCCGGATTAGCTTCCAGAGTGATTTCCTGACAATGATTCAATCCGTAGTGCTCGCGGATGGTATCAAAAATCTGTTCAAAATCCTCTTTTTCCAGTTGAGACGGGGTTCCGCCACCGAAATAAATAGTTTCTATATCTTCTCCTTTCAGGTATTCTTTACGCATCGCCAACTCCCGGCAGAGAGCCTGTACATAACGGGTTTTGAGTTCGCTGCGAGTGGTTGAGTAAAAGTCGCAGTAGATGCAGCGCGTTTTGCAAAAAGGAATATGAAGATAGATACCTGCCATAGCTATGCTGTTTGGGTTTGTGGGTGTAAAAGTAAGACTATTATTAGATATATCAAAAAAGCTGTTGACGGAAATTATTTATAGTGGGGCAGGAATACGCTAAATAGATAATTCTCCCATCGATTAGTAGAAGATAATTTCCTGCAATGCTGAATTTAAGATCTTTTCTTTTATAAATAAGATTCGAACTAGTATCCGGGTTTTCGTTTGACTTAAGTCAAACGATAGAATGACTTAAGTTAAACTATCGCTTGACTTAAGTCAAACGAAAACTGATTAGGCAACGGGGAAACTATTGTATGAAAGGAAAACAACTAAAAATAACATCGTGCCGGATTACTCGTTGCAACTATGAAATTAGTTTATAGCCATGCGAAAATAATTTTTAACCCGTTTCGAAAATGTTCATGTTAAAGATGTGTTACATAACATTGTTTAGTAACACTGCCATAAGTGTTGCTTTTCCCCCAATTAATCCCTAATTTGCGCATCACAAAATTAATGGTATGTGAGAAACATACTGAGTAATTACTAAAATCTTATATATTATGAAAGTATATCAGACTAATGAAATCAAGAACATTGCCTTGTTGGGAAGTTCTGGCTCTGGGAAAACCACTCTCGTGGAAGCGATGCTTTTCGAGAGTGGTGTTATAAAACGTCGCGGATCTGTTGCCGCAAAAAACACAGTTAGCGATTATTTTCCTGTTGAACAAGAGTATGGTTACTCCGTTTTCTCCACCGTTCTCCATGTAGAATGGAATAACAAAAAACTTAATATTATTGACTGTCCGGGATCGGACGACTTCGTAGGCAGCACAGTGACTGCACTAAATGTGACCGACACAGCAATTATCCTTCTCAATGGCCAATACGGCGTCGAAGTCGGTACACAAAATCACTTCCGTTATACAGAAAAGCTGAATAAACCTGTTATTTTTCTAGTCAACCAGCTTGATAATGAAAAATGCGATTATGATAATATCCTCGAACAGCTGAAAGAGGCATACGGCTCTAAGGTTGTTCCTATCCAATATCCGATAGCTACCGGTCCGGGCTTTAATGCGCTGATCGACGTATTGTTGATGAAGAAATACTCATGGAAACCCGAAGGAGGGGCTCCGACAATCGAAGATATTCCGGCAGAAGAAATGGATAAGGCTATGGAAATGCACAAAGCATTGGTCGAAGCTGCTGCCGAGAATGATGAAAATCTGATGGAGAAATTCTTTGAGCAAGATTCCCTGTCAGAAGACGAAATGCGTGAAGGTATCCGTAAGGGATTGATCGCCAGAGGTATGTTCCCTGTATTCTGTGTTTGCGGAGGTAAAGATATGGGCGTTCGTCGCTTGATGGAATTCTTGGGTAACGTTGTTCCTTTTGTATCTGAAATGCCGAAGGTACAGAATACGGAAGGTAAAGAAGTGGCTCCGGACTCCAATGGACCGGAATCTCTTTATTTCTTCAAGACAAGTGTGGAACCGCATATCGGTGAAGTTTCCTATTTTAAAGTAATGAGCGGTAAAGTTCATGAGGGAGACGATTTGCTGAATGCCGACCGTGGTTCGAAGGAACGTATCGCGCAAATCTATGTGGTAGCCGGTGGTAACCGTGTCAAGGTGGAAGAATTGCAGGCCGGTGATATCGGTGCTGCCGTGAAACTGAAAGACGTGAAAACCGGTAATACGCTGAACGGTAAGGATTGTGACTACAAATTCAATTTTATCAAATATCCGAACTCTAAATATACCCGTGCCATTAAGCCGGTGAATGAAGCGGATGTGGAAAAGATGATGAGTATCCTGAACCGTATGCGCGAAGAAGATCCTACCTGGGTGATTGAGCAATCAAAAGAACTGAAACAGACTTTGGTACACGGTCAGGGAGAATTCCATCTTCGTACCTTGAAATGGCGTTTGGAAAACAACGAAAAACTTCAGGTAAAATATGAAGAACCGAAGATTCCGTATCGTGAAACGATTACAAAGGCTGCCCGTGCCGACTATCGTCATAAGAAACAGTCCGGTGGTGCCGGTCAGTTTGGTGAAGTTCACCTGATCGTAGAACCTTATAAAGAAGGTATGCCTATACCTGAAACGTATAAGTTCAATGGACAGGAATTTAAGATTACCGTGAGAGGCACGGAAGAGATACCATTGGAATGGGGTGGTAAACTGGTGTTTGTTAACAGTATCGTCGGTGGTTCTATCGATGCCCGCTTCTTGCCTGCTATTATGAAAGGTATCATGTCTCGTATGGAGCAAGGACCGTTGACGGGTTCGTATGCTCGTGACGTGCGCGTTATTGTTTACGATGGTAAGATGCACCCGGTAGATTCGAATGAAATCTCCTTTATGCTTGCCGGACGTAATGCCTTTAGTGAAGCCTTTAAGAATGCCGGTCCGAAAATTCTGGAACCGATTTATGATGTAGAAGTGTTTGTTCCGTCTGATAGGATGGGAGATGTGATGGGAGATCTGCAGGGACGTCGTGCCATGATTATGGGTATGAGTAGTGAAAAAGGTTTTGAGAAACTGGTTGCGAAAGTACCTTTGAAAGAAATGTCGTCTTATTCTACGGCGCTTAGCTCTCTCACGGGTGGACGTGCTTCGTTCATTATGAAATTCTCTAGTTATGAGCTTGTGCCGACGGATGTTCAAGATAAGTTAATGAAGGACTTTGAAGCTAAACAAACTGAAGAATAAGTATAAATGATAGGTGATAATTGATTGAATATTCACTATAATATTCGGTATTTATCATCTGTTAGGCATAAAGAATCAACTAAAACGTTAAAACCGCCGCCTTTTTTAAGTAAAAGGGGGCGGTTTTTGTTTAACTATGATTAATAAAGATGGAAAAACACAAGGAGAAGATTTAATTTTTTATTAAATTTGCAAACCAAAGGAGGGGTTTTATTGTTGTAGTAATCAGAATACAACCTAAATAGCTCCTTACGGTTAATTTCCGGGAAGTTCCGGTTAAATCAAGTTAATGCATTAGGAGTGTTAATTAGGGAGTGTTAATTTTGTTGCTATGAAGAAGTCAACAATTTGGATATTAGGTATTGTAATGGGGCTTTCCTTCCTTAGCTTGCTGTATTTGCAGGTAAGTTATATAGAGGAAATGATGAAAACCCGTAAGGAACAGTTTGATTCGGCTGTACGCAATAGCCTGGATCAGGTTTCCAAGGATGTGGAATATGCAGAGACCAGACGTTGGTTGATCGAAGATATTTCAGAAGCAGAAAGAAAAGCGCTGATTGCGAATAATGCTTCCATACAACAAGACAACTTGATTCAGCAAACGCAGCGGTTTACAGTGAAGTCTAAGGATGGAAAAGTATATTCGGATTTTGAGCTGAAAGTGATGACCACTAAGCCCTCCGAGCTTCCGAAGGCTATGATTTCTCCTTACAGGGGGACAAAGACCATTCCGGAAACTTCGCGTTCATTAGTGGAAGCCATCAAGAATCGGTATATGTATCAACGGGCATTACTCGATGAAGTGGCCTGGCAGATGATTTACCGGGGAAGTGACAAGTCGATTGGAGACAGAGTACGGTTTAAAGAACTGGATGACTATCTGAAATCGAGCTTATATAATAATAGTATAGATTTGCCTTATCACTTTACGGTGATCGACAAAGACGGAAGGGAAGTCTACCGTTGTGCGGATTATGAGGCAAAGGGAAGTGAAGACGCTTATCAGCAGGCATTGTTCAAGAATGACCCGCCTGCCAAAATGAGTATCTTGAAAGTGCACTTTCCGGGGAAGAAAGATTATATCTTTGACTCCATCAGTTTCATGATTCCGTCGCTGATATTTACACTGGTATTGTTAGTGACATTCATCTTTACGATTTATATCGTATTCCGGCAAAAGAAACTGACGGAAATGAAGAATGACTTTATCAATAATATGACGCACGAATTTAAAACACCGATATCTACCATTTCATTAGCAGCCCAGATGTTGAAAGATCCGGCGGTGGGAAAATCTCCACAGATGTTCCAGCATATATCGGGAGTGATTAATGATGAAACCAAGCGCTTGCGCTTCCAGGTGGAAAAGGTGCTCCAGATGTCGATGTTCGAACGTCAGAAGGCCACTTTGAAGATGAAGGAGATTGATGCGAATGAATTAATAGCAGGAGTTGTCAATACCTTTGCGCTGAAAGTGGAACGGTATAATGGTAAGATAACATCGAACCTTGAGGCCACCGATCCTGTTATATTTGCAG
>ERZ835109.407-NODE-407-length-51618-cov-11.450672_pt1 | contig 51618 bp, 42 predicted proteins | sample MGYA00519946_ERZ835109 | MGnify/ENA primary metagenome ERZ835109 (study PRJEB31850, sample SAMEA3708771) | human gut metagenome | biome: human gut; feature: human-associated habitat; material: faeces | place: China | collected 2014 ...
CAGGCAGCGTTTTCGTTGCCCGATTTGCCCGCAGTTTTTTCAATACAGAAACGCCATCTTCTTCGGGCAGCATAATATCCAGCAAGACCAGTGCCGGCAGTTCTTCCTGCTGCATCGCCTCCCAGAACGCAGAAGGTCTGGGAAAGCCCATTGCCTCCATGCCTGTATTCCGCAAGGTATAAATCACCAATTCCCGAATACTATCATCATCTTCCAAAAAATAAATCACGTTCCTGTATCTCCTCTCTGTTCTCCTGCCGAATCCCGATTGCAGTGCAGCAGATCAGACGTGTTCGCCCGTCAGCAGATAAACCACCCATTCTGCAACATTTTCGGCATGGTCACCGATGCGTTCCAGATATTTCGCAATCATCAGCAAATCCAGCACCATTTCCACATCTTCTTCCTGTGCCCGAATCATGTGAATCAAGTCTGCCCGCACCTTATTGAACAACTGGTCTACAGTATCATCTTCTTTTAAGACGTTCTGTGCCAGTTCTAAATCCTGTTTTACAAAAGCTTCTACGCTGTCTGTCACCATGTGGACCGCTGCGGCTGCCATATCTTGAATATGCACTTTTCCCGCAAATTCGGAATACTTTAAATGTTTTGCAATTTCGGCAATATCATACGCCTGATCGCCAATGCGTTCGAGGTCTGAAATAATCTTCAGAGCAGAAGAAACCGACCGCAAATCACTGGCAACGGGCTGCTGCATCAAAAGCAACCGCATACAAAGCCGTTCAATCTCCCGTTCCATCTGGTTGATGTCCAGTTCTGTGGACTCTACCTTTTTCAGCAATTCTGCATCGCCGTTCAGCATACCTTTTACCGAACAGGAAATCGCATCTTCACACATTGCACCCATCTGAATCAGCCGTGTTTTCATCGTCATCAGCTGCTGCGTATACAGTTCTCTCATTTTAACCGAACCTCCCTGTAATGTAGTCTTCTGTTCGCTGATCGTTTGGATTGGAGAACAATTTTTCCGTTTCATTGAATTCTACGACTTCTCCCAACAGAAAAAATGCGGTCTTATCTGATACACGGGTTGCCTGCTGCATTTTATGTGTGACGATAATAACAGTATACTCCTTTTTCAGATCAATTACAAGGTCTTCAATCTTAGAAGTGGAAATTGGGTCGAGTGCGGAGGTTGGTTCGTCCATCAGCAGAACTTCCGGCTGTACTGCCAACGCTCTGGCGATGCAAAGCCGCTGCTGCTGTCCACCGGACATCCCCAGTGCAGATTTATTCAGCCGGTCTTTGACTTCGTCCCAGATGGCTGCATCCCGCAGAGATTTTTCTACGATTTCATTCAGCTTGCTTTTCGACCGAATGCCATGCGTCCGAGGACCATAGGCAATGTTATCATAAATACTCATCGGAAAAGGGTTTGCCTTCTGAAACACCATACCCACCCGTTTCCGCAGCAGGTTGATGTCCATCGAACCATAAATATCTTCGTTGTCCAGCCGAATATCCCCTGTAATCTTACAGCCCTCCACCAAATCATTCATTCGGTTCAGAGAACGCAACAGGGTGGACTTGCCGCAGCCGGATGGTCCAATAAATGCCGTCACTTCATTGGCGGGCAAGTTTAAGTCCACACTCTTTAATGCATGAAAGCTGCCATAATACAGATTCATGTCTTTGATTGTAAATTTATTTTCCATAGCTTTTTCTCGACCTCTCTTATTTCTTGGTCAGTTTCTTTGCAATCGCACTGGACACCAGGTTGATTAAGATAACCATCACCAGCAATACAACTGCCGTTGCATAAGCAGCATTCATTTCTCGCCCTTCACAGAGCAGCTGATACATATGCACCGCCAATGTTCGACACGTTCCCATCGGACTGGCACAAACACTCGTTGCTGTTCCGGCGGTATACATCAAAGCTGCTGTTTCTCCGACAATTCGACCGATTGCCAGAATGACACCGGACAAAATGCCGGGCATGGCGCTGGGCAGCACGATGGTGAACACCGTGCGCAGCTTGCCCGCGCCGAGGCCGAAGCTGCCCTCGCGGTAGGAATCGGGCACGGCGATGAGCGCCTCCTCGGTCGTGCGCATGATGACCGGCAATACCATGATGGCCAGCGTGAACGCGCCCGCAATCATGCTGTAGCCCCAGTGCAGCTGGGTGACGAAGAACAGCATGCCGAACAGGCCGTAGACGATGGAGGGAATCCCCTGCAGGGTCTCGGTCGTGACGCGCACGACCTTGACGAGCTTGCTGCCGCGGCGGGCGTACTCGACCAGCCAGATGGCGGCAAAGATGCCGAGCGGCGTGGCGATGAGCAGCGCAAAAGCGGTCATCAGCACGGTATTGATGAGCGCGGGCGTCAGCGAGACATTCTCGGAGTTATACTCCCATGCGAAAAGCTCGGGCCTGAGGTTGGGGATGCCCATGACGAGGATGTAGCCGATCAGGAACACCAGCACGGCGGCCGTCAGGAAGGCGGCGATCCGCACCAGCCACCGCAGCGCGGCAGCCTGTGCGCGAGCGGCGCGGCGGTTCTGCCCGCCGCCGGGCATAAGCGTATGCGGTCTTGCGCAGGTCATATCGGCCGCAGTCTTTGTTGCGGTGATCTCAGGCATGGTCGCTGCCCCCTTTCACAAGGCTGAAGCAGAGGTTGATGAGCAGGATAAAGACGAACAGCACAACGCCGGTGGCGATCAGCGCCTCGCGGTGGAGGTCGGCGGCGTAGCCCATCTCGATGACGATGTTGGAGGTCATCGTGCGCAGGCCTTGGAACAGGCCCTTGGGCATCCATGTCTGGTTGCCTGCGACCATAACGACCGCCATCGTCTCACCGATGGCGCGGCCGATGCCGAGGATGACCGCCGACAGCACGCCGGACTTGGCGGCGGGCAGCACCGCGCAGAAAACGCTGCGCTCATGGGTGGCGCCCAAGGCAAGGCTGCCCTCATAGTAGCTGTTGGGAACGGCGTCAAGGCTCGTCTTGCTGACCGTGATGATGGTGGGCAGGATCATGATGCCCAGCAGCACGGCGGCGGTGAAAAGGCTCATGCCCTTGCCGCTTTTGACATGCAGCACCGTCTTGAAGAAGGGGGTCTTGACCATGGCCTGCACGGCCGGCACCAGCACGATCATGCCGAAGAAGCCGTAGACGACCGACGGGATACCCGCCAGCAGCTGCACCGCCGGCAGCATGACCCGGTTGATGGCCGGGCTGGCAAAGCGGGACATATAAATGGCGGTCAGCAGGCCGATGGGCACGCCGACGAGGATGGCGCCCGCCGTGACATAGATGCTGCCCAGAATCATCGGCAGGATGCCGAAAATGTCGTTGCCGGGCTTCCATGTCGTGCCGAGCAGGAACTGCATCGGCCCGATCTTGAACAGGGTAGGCACGCCGTTTGCAAACAGGAAGATGCAGATCAGCGCGACCGCCAGAATGGATACACAGGCGCAGAGGGTAAACACCACCTGCATGACGCCTTCTTTCAGCTTGGAGGTCATTTTTCCTATACTCCTTAATGAATGCCTTCGGATACGCGGAGGGGTCAAGACCCCTCCCTACAATTTGCCGTTCACGGGTGCTTTGTAGGGAGCGGTCTTGACCGCTCCGGGCCGTTGGCCTTTCTTGCATATGGATTCGGTTTACTGCACGTCAGCCCATGTGGTCAGCTCGCCGGTGTAGATGCCCTTGATCTGGTCAACAGTCAGATCCTCGGTGGTGTTGGCGGGGTTGACAACGACTGCGATGCCGTCCAGTGCCAGAACGGTAGCCTTGGCACCGCCCTCGACCTCGGAGTCCTTCAGCTCACGGCTGGCCATGCCGATGGTGTAGGTGCCGTCCAGCGCGCCGGAAACACCGGTGGTGGAGTCGGTGGTGAGCAGCTCAAGCTCCGCGTTGGGGTTGACGGTCTTGTAGGCCTCGATCAGCTTCTCCATCAGCGGAGAGACGGAGGAGGAGCCGCCGACGGTGATCTTGCCGGCAGGCTGGGCGGAGGTGAAGTCCGCGCCGTCCTCACCGATGTAGCCCTTATCGGTGGCGAGCGCCTGACCGTCCTTGCTCAGGCAGTAGGCGATGAAGTCCACGGCCACGGGGTCGGTGGCATCGCCGTTGGTAACGATGTTGAACGGACGGGCCAGCACATAGCTGCCGTCCTTGACGGTCTCGGCGGAAGCGGCCACACCGCCGACCGTGACGGCCTTGACGGTATCGTTCAGAGAACCGAGACTGATGTAGCCGATGGCGGTCTCATCGTTGGCAACAGCGGTCATGACGCCGTTGGTGCTGGACTGGATGGCAGCGGCCTCGGTGGTGTTATCGACCTTCTTGCCGTCAGCGTTCTTCTCCTCAACGCCGGTCAGCTCAATGAAGGCACCGCGGGTGCCGGAGCCGTCCTCACGGGAGATGACCGTGATGTCCTGATCGGTGTCAAAGTCACCGGCGGGGGAATCAGAGGAACCGCAGGCGGCAAGGCTCAGGGCCAGGGCAGCGGCGGCAACGGCAGCAATAGCAGATTTGCGTTTCATATGTGTGTACTCTCCCTTTTTACCAAATTTATGTGGTATAGTTTGTGCATTTCGCAGTGCTTCACCGGAAGCAAGGCCATTGTACCGCATTTCCGGGCGGGTATCGACCATGGTGCGGTACAATCGCGGTAAAGCTTTTGCAAAGACATCCCCGGTTTTGTGTGGGAACGGTAAAGTTTGTAAAGAATATGCAAAAAAGCGGGGACAGGATATGTCGGCAGGTTCCGGCGGGGTGAGGGCACCCCGCCCTACGCACGGATTTTTAATTGGAGCCGTAGGGCGGCCAGCCCTCTGGCCGCCGTGGCCGTTTGCGGCGGCGGGAAGTTTCCGGGAGGGATGAATCCCTCCCCTACGGATTGACCGTGAAAGGGATTTGGCGATAAGCTGCGGGCTGGGCATGCCCGGCCCCTACAACTGCGGCGAACAAAAAAATCCCGGTGCACACTTGCCTCTCTCCTGCGGCTTTACACAAATTTTACACAACATTTACTTTGCCGTGGTGGTGTGCTTTGTGCGCATACATTATAATAGAAGGCGGTATAGTGAAAACAAAACAGAGAATGGATGTGTAACACCGGATGACCATTTTTAATGTGTTCACCCTGATGGGCGGCATTGCCATGTTCCTGTATGGCATGGACCTGATGGGTAAAGCGCTGGAGCAGACAGCCGGCAGCAAGCTGCAGGGAATCCTGTCCACCATGACCAGCAGCCCCCTGCGCGGCCTGCTGCTCGGCATGGCCGTCACCGCCGTCATTCAGTCCAGCGGTGCCACCACCGTTATGGCGGTCGGCTTCGTCAACTCGGGTTTGATGGAGCTGCATCAGGCCATCAGCGTGATCATGGGCGCGAATGTCGGCACCACCGTCACCGGCTGGCTGCTGTCGCTGTCCGGCCTCGAGGGTGACAGCTTCATCACCCAGATGATGAACCCCAATGCCTGGAGCCCGATCCTCGGCTTTATCGGCATCTGGATGTATATGATCGGCAAGGACCGCAAGCGCGGCGTTGGTAAAATTATGCTGGGCTTCGCCATTTTGATGGCCGGCATGAACACGATGTCCCATGCCATGTCCCCACTGGCCGACGAGCCGTGGTTCATGGATCTGTTCCTCAGCTTTAAAAATCCCATCCTCGGCGTTATCGCGGGCGCGGTGCTGACGGCTGTTTTGCAGTCCTCGTCGGCGTCTGTCGGTATCCTGCAGGCCCTGACCAGCACCGGCGCGGTCACCTACTCGGCCGCTGTGCCCATCATCATGGGCCAGAACATCGGCACCACCGTCACAGCGCTGATCTCCTCCGCGGGCGCCAACAAGAACGCCAAGCGCACCGCTTTTGTGCACCTGTATTTCAACCTGATCGGCACGGTCATCTTCCTGTGCGGGTTCTACGGCCTGAACGCGCTGATCGGGTTCAGCTTCTTTGCCGACACGGCCAACACCTTCGGCATTGCCATCGTCCACACGGTCTTTAATGTCGTGACGACCGCGATCCTGCTGCCCTTCAACCGTCTGCTCGAGAAGCTGGCCATCCTGACCGTGCCCGATTCCCCCGCCGACACCAAGCAGGAGAACACCCTGCTGGACGACCGTCTGCTGACTACGCCGTCCGTGGCCGTGGGCCGCGCCATGCTGACCGGCAGCGATATGGCCGAGATCTGCCGCACTGCCCTTTTGCAGGCCATGTCCACGACCCGTGTCTGGAATGACCCCATCGCCGATGAGGTCATCCGCAAGGAGGACGCCGTGGACCACTATGAGGACGTGCTGGGCACCTACCTTGTCAAGCTGAGCGCCAAGCATCTCTCGGTGGACGACAACCGCACCGTCAACACGCTGCTGCACACGATCGGCGATTTTGAGCGCGTCTCCGACCATGCCGTCAACCTGATCAAGACGGCCGAGGAGATCCGCGACAAGTCGATCAAATTCAGTGACGAGGCCCTCGGCGACCTGAGCGTGCTTGAGGCTGCCGTGCAGGACATCGTGAACCGCACGGTCGATGCCTTCCAGAAGGGCGACACCTACGCCGCCAAAAAGATCGAGCCGCTGGAGCAGGTCGTGGACGGCCTTGTGCGCGAGGTCAAGAGCCGCCATATCGCCCGCCTGCAGGCCGGTGCCTGCACGATCGAGTACGGCTTTGTGCTGGACGATCTGCTGACCAACTATGAGCGCATCGCCGACCACTGCTCGAACATTGCCGTTGCGATGATCGAGGTCGCCGCCGATAAGTTTGACACCCACGAATACCTCAACACCGTCAAGCACGGTGATGATGTCAAATTTGAGCGCCGGTACGAGAAATACCGTGGCCGCTACACCTTCCCGCCGGAGGCGTATTCCGAACCCGCTGAAAATCCGGCTGAAAACTAAAAATTACGTGCCTTCCCCTATAGGGGAAGGTGGCCGAGGCTCCGACCGAGGCCGGATGAGGGGCAGCCTTGCCCCGCCATCCCGTTACCGGGCTGTATTGGGAACCCCGCCCCTCATCAGTCCGCTTCGCGGACAGCTTCCCCCTAGGGGGAAGCCTTTTTTATAACTACACATGAGGTATTACTATGATCTACATCGTTGAAGACGACTCCAGCATCCGTGAGCTGGAACAATACGCTTTACAATCCAACGGCTATGACGCCCGCGGCTGCGAGGACGCCGCCAGCTTCTGGGCAGCCGTGCGCGAGGCCCGGCCCGAGCTGGTTATTCTGGATGTGATGCTGCCCGATGAGGACGGCTACCAGATCCTGAACAAGCTGCGCGCCGACCCCGCCTGCGCACACCTGCCGGTCATTATGGTCACCGCCAAGACCAGCGAAATTGATGTCGTCAAGGGGCTGGACCACGGCGCGGACGACTACCTCTGCAAGCCGTTCGGCATCATGGAGTTCATCTCCCGCGTGCGTGCCGTGCTGCGCCGCGCTGCGGCAGCTGCCCCCGCGCCGGCTGCGTCCACCCTGCATTTCGGTGAGATCGTGCTGGACGATGTGGCCCGCACGGTCCGTGTGGGCGGCACGCCCGTTGAGCTGACCTACAAGGAATACTCGCTGCTGCATCTGTTTTTGGAGCACCCCGAGGAGGTGCTGGCCCGCGAACGGATCATGAAGGATGTCTGGGACACCGATGATCTGCTGGAGTCCCGCACGATCGACATGCATGTGCGCACTCTGCGCCAGAAGCTGGGCGCAGCGGGTGAGGCGATCCGCACCGTGCGCAAGGTGGGCTACAAGCTCAGCACGGAGGGCAGCGATGACTGACGAAAACACCCAAAAGCAACCGCTGAGCATGACCCGCCGCTACCGCCGCGGCCTGATCCTGACCGGCGTGCTCTGCGTGCTGGCGATGCTGGCCGCCGCCACGGTGCTGTTCCAGCGCAGCTATGTGGAGCGGGTGGACAGCTACATTGCCCAGATCTGCGACGGATACGCCGCCGCCTACAAGGCGCAGGGCACCCACGATGCTGAGTCCTTTGTGACCATGCTGCCGGAGGAGAGCGCCCGCACCCTGCGCTTTACGCTGATTGATGCGGACGGCACCGTGCTTTTTGACAGCAAAGCCTCGGCGCTTGTCTACGATGGCACCCATACGCTCTGTGCCGTCATGGACTCCAACCTGCCCAACCACGCCGACCGGCCGGAGTTCCGCCAAGCGATGGAGAAGGGCAGCGCCAGCGTGACCCGCGAGAGCGCGACGATGCAGACCGAGACCCACTATTACGCGCGGCGCATCGACACACCGGAGGGGACGCAGGTGCTGCGCGTGGGCGAGGACATTGCAAACATCTGGGGCCTGAGCGCTGACACGCTGCCGCTGCTGTGCGCGGCGGTCGTGCTGATCCTGCTGGCGGCCACGCTGTTCAGCTGGTGGCTGACCCGCCGCATGGTGCAGCCCATCAACCATCTGGCCGAGCATCTAAACACGATTGAGGCCGATGTCCCCTATGAGGAGCTGATCCCGCTGGCACGGACGATCCAGACCGACCGCAAGCTGCGCGAGGACAACGAGACGATGCGCCGCGAGTTCACCGCCAATGTCAGCCACGAGCTAAAGACCCCGCTGACGAGCATCTCCGGCTATGCGGAGCTGATTGAGACCGGCATGGCCAAGCCTGAGGACATCCCGACCTTTGCAGCCCGCATCCACAAGGAGGCACAGCGGATGATTGCGCTCGTCAGCGACATTCTGCAGCTGAGCGAGCTGGACAGCAATCAGGCCAGCCACAGCCGCGAGGCGGCGGCCGAGGCCGTGCCGGTGGATCTGGCCGCCCTTGTCAAGGAGACCGCCCAGAACATGACGGTCAACGCCCGCCGCGCCTATGTGACGCTGCAGTATGACGCCCGGCCCGCCACCGTGCAGGGCAGCCGCGACCAGCTGAGCGAGCTGACCCAAAACCTGTGCGACAACGCCATACGCTACAACCGCCCGGGCGGCCATGTAGAGCTGCGCTGCGGCGTGGGCAGTGACGGCTGCCCCTACTTTGAGGTCGAGGACAACGGCATCGGCATCCCGCAGGACAGCCAGACCCGCGTGTTTGAGCGGTTCTACCGCGTGGACAAGAGCCGCTCCAAGGCGACCGGCGGCACCGGTCTGGGCCTTGCGATCGTCAAGCACATTGCACTTTTGCACGATGCGCGCATCGACCTGCAGAGTCAGGTCGGCACCGGCACCACGATCCGGGTGACCTTCCCGAAAAATCCATAGAGTTGTAGGGGCCGGACATGTCCGGCCCGCAACAGAAAGGTAAAATCGCGCCTGCGGGAAAGCCGCGGGCCGGGCATGCCCGGCCCCTACCGCGCAACCGCCACAAAAAAAGCTGCTGTCCCCCATGCCGGGAGACAGCAGCTTTTTATTTACAACGTTACGCCAGCACAAAACTCTGCAGCGCCCAGATGCCCAGCACAAGGATGCCGAGCGCGATGCGGTACCAGCCGAACACCGTGAAGGTGTGCTTTTTGACATAATCCATCAGGAAGCGGATCGCAAGGATCGAGACGACAAACGCCACGATGCAGCCCACCAGCAGCGTGCCGACCTCACCGAGCGTAAAGACGCCGCCCTTGGCAAGGAACTTGACCAGCTTGAGGCCGGAAGCGCCCGCCATGACCGGGATGGCCAAAAAGAAGGTGAACTGGGACGCACAAGCGCGGCTCATGCCGCAGAGCAGGCCGCCGATGATGGTCGCGCCGCTGCGGGAGGTGCCGGGGATCAGCGCCAGCACCTGCCATGCGCCCACGATGATTGCCTGCTTGTAGGTAATGCGGCTCAGCTTGGTGGTGGTAGGCACGCGGGGGCGGCGCTCGATCAGAATGAACGCAATGCCGTAGACGATCAGCATGATCGCAACGACCACGCTGTTGTAGAGGTGTGCGTCCATCCAGTCATCCAGCAGCAGGCCCAGCACGGCGGCGGGCAGGCAGGCCACAAGGATCTTGCCCCACAGCCGCATGACCGGCCAGCGAATGTGTCTGGCCAGACCGGAATCGCGGCCGTTATCGCTGCAGAAGGGCCACAGCTTTTTGAAGTAAAGCACCACGACCGCAAGGATTGCACCCAGCTGGATGACAACGCGGAACATCTCCATAAACTCGGCGCTCAGGCTGAATTTCAGCACCTGCTCGGCCAGGATCATGTGGCCGGTGCTGGAGATGGGCAGCCATTCGGTAACGCCCTCGATCACGCCGTAGACGATCGAGCGCAGCATGTCAAAAAACAATTCCATTCAACAGACCCTCCTTACAATGCTACCTTATATCATACCATATTTCGGCAAAATGGGAACAGTTTTTTAAGAATTTACATTTTTTTCACGGCAAACGGCGCGGGCGTCTTGCCGTTTTCGTCAAATGACACTATAATAAGAGTGATTTCTTGTGCAAAGAGGTTTTGAGGAATGTATAAAACCGTACTGTTTGATCTTGACGGAACCCTGCTGAACACGATCGACGATCTGGCAGACTCCGCCAACCGCGTCTGCGCCGCCCACGGCTGGCCCCAGCACGATACTGCGCAGTACCGCTATTTTGTGGGCAACGGCATCCCCAAGCTGGTGGAGCGTTTCAGCCCTGCGGACTGCCGCAGCCCCGCACAGCTGGCCGCCACACTGGCCGAGTTTGACCGGGTGTACGGCGCGCACATGCACGACAAGACTGCGCCCTACCCCGGCATACCGGAGCTGCTGGCGCGCCTGAAGGCCGCCGGGGTGCGGATGGCGGTATTTTCCAACAAGGCGGACGAATTTGCCCGCGCCGTGGTGGCCCGCTACTTTGACGCCGATCTGTTTGAGATCGTGCGCGGCGCATTGCCCGATGTACCGACCAAGCCCGCGCCCGAGGGCACCCGCGCGCTGATGGCAAGCCTTGGCGTCGCGCCGGACGGCAGCGTACTGTATGTCGGTGACAGCAATGTCGATGCCGACACCGCGCACAACGCCGGCCTGCCCTGCTGCGGCGTGCTGTGGGGCTTCCGCACCCGCGAGGAGCTGACCGCCGCCGGGGCCGAATACCTTGCCGAGGACGCCGCCGCACTGGAAAAGGTAATTTTGGGGTGAGGGTGCCCGGGAGGGATGAATCCCTCCCCTACGGATTGACCGTAAAAGAGATTTGTCGGTAAGTTGCGGGCCGGGCATGCCCGGCCCCTACAGGGTGGCCGGAAGGTTTACGGCAATGGAAATGTAGGGGGCGGCGTCCCCGACGCCCCGCAGGGGAGCAGCCTTTCCCGTGTCACATGTAGGGCGGCCAGCCCTCTGGCCGCCGTGGCCGTTTGCGGCAGCGGGAAAGTGCCCAGTAGGGCCTGCCGTTCCCCCTCCCGCATCTCGACAAACATTTTGCAAAGGAGCTGTTATTATGATTGCACAGCACTATAAAGATATGCTGGGTGCCAAGTCTGTCATTCGGCAGATCTCTGAGTGGAGCACTGCGCGCGGCGCCAAGATCGGCTACGAAAATGTATTTGACTACTCGCTGGGCAATCCCTCGGTGCCCTGCCCGCCGCAGTTCACCGCCGCATGCGAGGATCTGCTCCAAAGCACCGACCCCGTCACGCTGCACGGCTACACGCCGACCCTGACGCTGCCCTCTGCCCGCAAGGCCGTGGCCGAGAGCCTGAACCAACGCTTCGGCATGGACTACACCGCCGACCACATCTTTATGACGAGCGGTGCGGCCGGCGCGCTGGCCCATGCCCTGCGCTGCGTGGCCGTGCCCGGGCAGAACATCGTGACCTTTGCGCCGTTCTTCCCCGAATATAAGCCCTATGTTGAGGGCGCGGGCCTGACGCTGCGCGTCACACCGCCCCGCTGCGCGGATTTCCAGATCGACTTTGCCGACTTTGCGCCGCTGGTGGACGAGAACACCGCCGCCGTCCTCATCAACAGCCCCAACAACCCCAGCGGCACCGCCTACAGCGCCGAAACGCTGCAGCAGCTTGCGGATTTCCTTGTTGAGGCGTCCGCCCGATTCGGCCACCACATCTTCCTGATTTCTGACGAGCCGTACCGCGAGATCGCGTTCGGCGGCACCGCGATCCCTTACCCTGCCAAATTCTACGATGATACGCTCACCTGCTATTCTTTCTCCAAGAGCCTGAGCGTCCCGGGTGAGCGCATCGGCTATCTGGCCGCCAACCCCCGGTGCGAGGACGCCGCCGCTATCGTGCCGATGTGCGGGCAGATCTCCCGCGGGACCGGCCACAACTGCCCTTCCTCCCTGATCCAGATGGCGGTGGAGCGCTGCCTTGCGGTGACAAGCGACCTGTCTGTCTACGAGACGAACATGAACCTGCTCTATGACGAGCTGTGCGCGCTCGGCTTTACCGTTGTCAAGCCGGACGGCACCTTCTACATCTTCCCCAAAGCGCTTGAGGAGGACGCCAAGGCGTTCTGCCGCAAGGCGCAGAAATACGATCTGGCGCTTGTCCCCGGCGACAGCTTCGGCTGCCCGGGCTACTTCCGCATGGCCTACTGCATCGGGACCGAAAAGGTCCGCCGCAGCTTTGCTGCGCTGGAGCGGTTTGTGGCAGCGGAGTATGGCGTCACCAAGCAATAAGGAGCCTTTATGTCGAACCTACGCCGTATCCTGCCGCTGCTGCTCTGCCTGAGCCTGCTGTGTGCCTGTGTGCAGATGCCCAACGCCCCCAAGGACGAGACCCCGCTGCAAAGCCCCCTGCCCACCACCACGCCGGAGAGCAGCGCCGCCCCCGCCCCGACCGCCACGCCGGAGCCGACCATGGTGCCCGCCATGGCAACCGCCCATGACAACGCGACCCGCACCGCACCGGTGATCGAAGACCCCGCCGTCTGGGACGACAACGCCGCGGAGGTGCTGACTGCGCTGGAAAAGCAGTTCACCTCCTACGGCATGACCCTGACCGCCAAGGAGGGCTACCCCTACCTGCTGGCCGTCAACAACGCGGGCGGGACCGTCACCGTCTACACCGTGGACGCCGCCACCGGCCGCTACGCCGTACCCTTTATGGCCATGGTCTGCAGCGGCGGCGCGGACACCCCGACCGGCTATTTTTCCACCCCTGTGGACTACAGCTGGCGGCTGCTGATGGGCCCGAGCTACGGCCAGTATGCGACCCGCATCTACAGCAGCTACCTGTTCCACAGCGTACCCTACTACAGCCAGCACAAGGACGATGTGGAGTATGACGAGTTCAATAAGCTGGGCACAATCGCCAGCCTTGGCTGCATCCGGCTGGCGGTCGTGGATGTAAAGTGGATCTACGACAACTGCCCGCTGGGCACGCCGGTCGTGATCTACAACGACAAGGAGAACCCCGGCCCGATGGGCAAGCCCGGCACGATCTACACCGACCCCGCCGACACGGAGAAGCGCGGCTGGGACCCCACCGACCCGGACCCCGCCAACCCGTGGGACGATGCCTTTGAGAGCGGCACGGCCATCCGCAGTCAGGCCGCTTGGGACCAGTGGGAGGACGAGCGCGAAGGCTGGCTGAAGAGCCTGACCCCGACCGATCTGCAGGGGTGGAGCACGGACTCCAAGATTGAGGGAACGAGAGGATGACCGTAGGGGCGGGGCTCTGCTCCGCCCGTGGCCGTCCGCGGCTGCGGTAACTTCCCGGGCGGAGCAGAGCCCCGCCCCTACAATTCTACCAATAAAAAATCGGCTGTCGCATTTTGCGGCAGCCGACTTTTTTATTTTAGCTGAACATCACGACATCCTGTGCGGGCTTCTCGCCGGGCTCCACAGAAATCGCGGTCAGGACCGGGCCGGTGGAATCCGGGGTCTGGCCCTTGTAGATGGGGTGGTATTTTACATTGACCTTGGCGGTAATGTTGATCCAGCTGCGCTGCTCCAGACTCTTGTAATCGTCATAGCGGCAGGGCATGCCGACAAACTGGATATCCTGCACGCAGCAGGTCATGGCAAAGCGGCCGGGCACGAACGAGCCTTTTCCGGCCTGCTGGGTCTGGCAGACCTGCGCCAGATATTTCACCGTCTTGCCGTCATATTTCTTCGGGTCGTCCATGCAGTCCATGTACCATATGCCGAAGAACTCCTCCGGTATCTCAATGACGGGGGCGTCCACATCAAAGGGCAGCGGGTCGGGGATGTCATCATAGGCAACGCTGCCATCCTTGAACTCATAGGCAATGTCGCAGCGGCGGCTGGCCTGACGGACCAGCTTGTGGATCAGCTGGCGGCTCTCATCATCGTTGACAGCCTCGGCACGGTTGACGACCAGCAGCTCGCTGCCGCGAATCTTATCCAACAGCAGGCTGCGCATGGCGCTGTCACCCGCGTAGGTCTTGATAGTCGTGCCGTCCGCCGTGGCCAGACACTGGTAGACCAGCCAGTTGTCCGGCAGGGCGTCGTACAATTCCTGCACAAGCCACATGCCGTTGTACTCGATGATAACGCGGCCGCAGCCGGACTTTTTCTCCAGCGCGGTCAGGTTCTCCTGCGTCAGCTCGCTCTTGTCCTCGATCTGGGCAACATGCACGCCGCCGAAGGCAAACTTTTTGGGATCATACTCGATCTCGCCCTCCTCGCAGACCAGCAGCAGCGTCTTGTCGCCGGAGTCGAAGTTGGGGTCCTCCATCGTTTCCTGAATGAATTTTGTCTTGCCGCTCTCCAGCTGGCCGACAAAAAGATATACGGGGATTTGTTTAGGCATAGAATAATCCTTTCGGAAATATAGTCAACAAGCAATAAACAGTCAGCTTCCGGCAGACTGTACGGAGGGGTCAAGACCCCTCCCTACAAACTGTCCTGAGTGGGTGCTTTGTAGGGAGCGGTCTTGACCGCTCCGCTGTGCCTTACGGAAAGCACTCATTTATATTTGTAGATCAAACGTGGAACAGCGCGGCGATCTCATGCTCCTTGAGCTGGGAGCCGATCACACAGAGCTTGCCGGTGACATCGGGGCCGCAGGTGCGGATCTCATGCTCGCCGGGGACCATATCAAACTCATACCAGGTGTCGCCGCCGTCCACGATGCCCTTGGCGCGCAGGATCATGCCGTAAGCGCCCTCGTCCAGCGCGTGCAGCGCCTTGTCAAGATCCTCGCGGCTGTACTTGTGGGCCGTTTCCTTGCCCCAGCTGGTGAACACCTCATCGGCATCGTGGTCGTGGTGGTGGCCGCAGCTGCAGACGCCATGCTCATCGTAGTGATGCTCATGATGATGGTCGTGCTCATCATGGTCATGGTGGCAGCAATGCTCGTGATCGTGGTCGTGCTCATCATGGTCATGGTGGCAGCAATGCTCATGATCGTGGTCGTGCTCATCATGGTCATGATGGCAGCAATGCTCGTGATCGTGGTCATCCTCATCATGGTCGTGATGGCAGCAATGCTCGTGGTCGTGGTCATCCTCGTCATGGTCGTGATGGCAGCAATGCTCGCGGTCATGCTCGTCCTCATCATGGTGATGATGGTGGTGGTGATGCTCCTCCTCGCCGGCATGTGCCTCGTTGGCGGCGCGGGCCTCGTTCAGCAGCTCGGCCACAAGGTCGCGCTTGCCGTCCATGACAGAGACAATCTGGGCGCCGGTCAGGGCGGTCCAGTCGGTGGTGACGATGGTGGCGGTGGGGTTCTTCTCGGCCAGCAGGGCAACGGCGGCAGCGACCTTATCCTCACCGGCGTTGCCGGTGCGGCTCAGGATGATGCAGGAGGCATGGCTGACCTGATCGTCATAGAACTCGCCGAAGTTCTTCATATACATTTTGACCTTGTTGACATCGGCCACGGTGACAAAGCTGTTCAGCAGCACCGGCAGGGTCTCGGCCACGCCCTCGACCGCACGGGTGACATCGCTCAGCTTGCCAACGCCGGACGGCTCGATGAGGATACGGTCGGGGTGGTAGGTCTCAACGACCTTTTTCAGCGCCTCGCGGAAATCGCCGACCAGACTGCAGCAGATGCAGCCGGAGTTCAGCTCGTTGACCTGAATACCGGCCTCGCGCATAAAGCCGCCGTCAATGCCGATCTCGCCGAATTCGTTCTCGATCAGGACGATCTTTTCGCCCGCGAACGCCTCTTTGATGAGCTTTTTGATAAGGGTGGTCTTGCCGGCACCGAGAAAGCCGGAGAAAATGTCGATCTTGGTTTTGTTTTCAGCCATAATTGGGTACCTCTATTCAGATGTTTATGATTTTGGCAATCTAAAAGACTAACTGCTAATACTATTATAACAAACAAGTCAAGGGGTTTTGCGCCTTTTTGCGCCGTAATTTTTGAATTTTTTGCAAAATTTATGGGATTTGGGCAGCACTGTAGGGGCCGGGCACTGCGGGGTTGTGAGCGTGGGGCCACGGTTGAGCGGAGCGAAACCGGGGAGCGAACAATGTTTGCCCCCGCGGGGCAAACAACCGCACGAGCGGGCCAGTTTTGCGGGTTGGCGGCGCTCGTTGTGCGCCGCCAAGCGCCCGGCCCGGGGGTGTCCCGCGGGCTGGCGCTAATGGGACACTGCCTCGGAGGGGTCAAGACTCCTCCCTACGGGCTATCGTTCACGGGTGCTTTGTAGGGAGCGGTCTTGACCGCTCCGCCGAGTAGGCAGATGTTAGCGGGTTGGCCCGTAGGGGCGGCATACATGCCGCCCGGGAACCCTGCGCCGCCGCAAACACCCCGGGAGGGATAAATTCCTCCCCTACGCATTGCCCGCAAACAACCGCCTGCACGGCGGGGCGTCGGGGACGCCGCCCCCTACCGCCGCATTTTGTTTGCGCTCAGCGCAAACTCCACCTTTTTTATTATCTATTATCTTTTATCTCTTATCTATTTATTATTTGCAGCATTCGTGGTATGATATACCTAACCCCAATATCTATCACAAAAAGGAGCGATCCATTTTGACTACCAATGAAAAAATCGCCGCGCTGCGCGCTGCCGCGAAGGCAGCCGGGGCCGATGGCGTGCTGATTATGACCAGCGATCCCCACTGCAGCGAGTATCTGCCCGGCTATTACAACGCTCTGCCGTGGTTTTCCGGCTTTATCGGGGAGAACTCGACCCTCGTTGTGACCCAAGACCGCAGCGCCCTGTGGTGTGACGGCCGCTTCTATGTGCAGGCCGACCGCCAGCTGGCCGGCAGCGAGATCGAGTGCATGCACGCAGGCTCTGCTGGCGTGCCGACCGTGACCGAGTATCTGGAGAGCCACTTTGCACAGGGCGAAACACTGCTGCTGGACGGCAGCTGCGTGCCCGCCACGATCGCCGAGGAATACCGTGACGCGCTGGCCAAAAAGGGTGCCGCGCTCAAGAGCCTTGATGTCGCCTCCCCCATCTGGGACGCCACGGGTGAGCGCCCCGCCCTGCCCGACACCCCCTGCACCCTGCTGACCCCCGCCCAGACCGGTGCGACCGCCGCCGACCGCATTGCTCTGGTGCGCGCCGCACTGCAGAAGGCCGGTGCCACCGCGCTGGCCGTGACCGGTCTGGACTGCGTGGGCTGGCTGCTGAACCTGCGCGCCCGCGACCTGCCCTGCACCCCGCTGGCCGTCGCCTACGCGCTGGTCACGATGGACGCCTGCACGCTGTTTATTGCGCCGGGCCGCCTGTCTGACGCCGATGCCGCCACACTGGCCGAGAGCGGCGTGACGCTGCGCGGCTACGATGAGATCCTTTCCGCCGTCCACGCCCTGCCCGCCGAGGAAGTGTTCCTTGTGGACGAGAAGGCAACCAATTTTGCCCTGTACGAGGCCCTGACCGCCCACAGGACGGTGACCGGCGCTGACCCGATCTTTGCTCTGAAAGGCATCAAGAACGAGACCGAGCTGAAGAACATCCGCGAGTGCCACATCCGTGACGGCGTGGCCGTGGTACGCTTCCAGATGGACTTGGAAAAGGCACTGGCCGAGGGCAAGACCCTGACCGAGATCGACATCGACACGATGCTGCAGAAGCGCCGCGCCGAGCAGCCCGGCTACTTTGAGGACAGCTTCTCGACCATTGCAGCCTACGGCGCGAACGCCGCCATGATGCACTACCACGCCGAGGGCGAGGTCAACAGCGTCATTGAGCCGCACGGCTTCCTGCTGGTGGACAACGGCGGCCAGTATGACTGCGGCACAACCGACATCACCCGCACCTACCCGGTCGGCCCGCTGACCGACAACGAGCGCCGCTATTACACATGGGTGCTGCAGAGCCACATCGACATGGCCCGCGCCGTCTTTCTGGACTACTGCACCGGCTTTGCGCTGGACACCTTTGCCCGCGGCCCGGTGTGGGCGCACAAAATCAACTACCGCTGCGGCACCGGCCACGGCGTCGGCTTCATCTCCGGTGTGCATGAGGGTCCCCAGAGCCTGCGCCCGAACAACCCCGTCATCTTCAAGCCCGGCATGACCATCACCGATGAGCCGGGCATCTATGAGACCGACGAGGTCGGCATCCGCATTGAGAACGAGCTGGAGTGCGTGGATATGGGCGAGAACCAGTACGGCCACTGGCTGGGCTTTGCCCCGCTGACGCTGGTGCCCATCTCGACCGAGCCGGTCATTGTGGACGAGCTGAGCCGCGACCAGCTCAACTGGCTGAACGACTACCATGCCCATGTCTATGAGATGCTCAGCCCCCGCCTGAATGAGGACGAGAAGGCTTGGCTGCAGGCCAAGTGTGCCCCCCTCGCAAGATAAGTATTCTCCGGGCGGCACCGCGCCGCTTTCCCCGGGAAACAAAAACGGCAGATGCCCCGCCGGGCATCTGCCGTTTTTTTTGTTTAGTTATCGTTTAGTTATCGCAGCCGGAGTCGGTCTCGCCGCAGCCGTCGCAGTCACTCTCGAACTGCACGGCGTTCTTGGCCAGCTCGGGGTCAAGGCGCTGTGCGACCTGCATCATCAGGGCGCACTCCATCCGCTTGCGGAACACCTTGCAGCCGTACTCATAGGTGCCGTGGATGTCGCCGGTGGCGTGCAGCGCGTTGGCCGCGCAGCCGCCCGCGCAGTAGAGCCGCGCCCAGCAATCCTTGCAGTCGGGGCGGGCGTAGACATTGCAGAGCTTGAACTCATCGCGCAGGGCGGTGTTGGTCACGCCGTCCCAGACATTGCCCAGCTTGTAATTCGGGTCGCCCACAAACTGGTGGCAGGGGTAGAGATCGCCCCACGGGGTCACGGCCATATACTCGGTGCCGGAGCCGCAGCCCGAGATGCGCTTGTAGATGCAGGGGCCGTGCTTCAGATCCAGAATGTAATGGTAGAAGGTGATCGGCTTGCCGGCCTTCTGGCGGCGCAGCATGTCGTTGGCCAGCAGCTCATACTGGTCAAACAGCTTGGGCAGGTCCTCCTCGGTCAGCGCCTCGGGGGAGTCGGGCGGCGCCACAACAGGCTCCATCGACAGCTCGGTAAAGCCGAGGTCGTCCGCCATATGGAACAAATCCTTTGTAAAATCAACGTTGTGATGCGTAAAGGTGCCGCGCATATAGTAGCCCTTGCCGCCGCGCGCCTTGACCAGCTTCTGGAACTTGGGCACGATGCGGTCATAGCTGCCGTTGCCGGCCAGATCCACGCGGAAGCGGTCGTTGACCTCCTTGCGGCCGTCGAGCGAAAGCACAACATTATGACATTCCTTGTTGCACCAGTCAATGACCTCGTCCGTGATGCCGATGCCGTTGGTCGTCATCGTAAAGCGAAAGTTTTTGTTGTACTTTTTCTCGATGCTGCGTGCATAGGCAACCAGCTGCTTGCAGACTTCGAAGTTCATCAGCGGCTCACCGCCGAAGAAATCGACCTCCAGATTGCGGCGGGTGCCGGAGTTTTCGATCAAAAAGTCCAAAGCGCGCTTGCCGGTCTCAAAGCTCATCAGGCCGGCCTCGCCGTGGAACTTGCCCTGCGCGGCAAAGCAGTAGCTGCAGTTCAGGTTGCAGGTGTGGGCCACATGCAGGCAGAGCGCCTTGACCACATTGGAACGGTTTTTAAAGTCAAAGGCGTGGTCGGCGTAGGCATCGGGCGCAAACAGCTGGCCGGCGGCGGTCAGCTCGTCAATGTCGTCCAGCACATCATTGATGTCGTTTGCCGTGACATCGGCGCGGCCTGCGTATTTTTGGGTCAGGGCTTCGGCGGCCTCGGCACGGGTGTTGCCCGCGTCGATCAGCCCGATGGCGTCATACGCGACATCGTCCACCGCGTGCACGCTGCCGCTGTAGACATCCAGTACGATATTGTAACCGCTGAGTTTGTATTGATGGATCATGGTTTTCTCCGTTTTGTCAGGTTGGATATACGGCAGGCGGCCACGGGCGGATATGGAATCCGCCCCTACGGTGCCCCATTTTGTAGGGGCGCATTCTATATGCGCCCGCCGTCCGTTTTGTATCATAGAAAATGCCGGGCTGCCCTGCGGCACCCCGGCATAAAAGCCAGCAAAAATTACTTGTCGGTCTTCTCGCAAGGCTGGTTGGCAATGCCGCAGCTGGTCTTGCAGGCGCTCTGGCAGGAAGTCTGGCACTCGCCGCAGCCGCCGTTCAGCAGGCTCTTCGCCATATCGCGGGTCTCGAGAGTCTGGATGTGCTTCATAAAACAGTCACCCCTTTATACATTTTAGAATTATTACTATTATACACGGTTTTGGCAGGGGTGTCAAGGGGGCAATCAAGGCAAAGCCCCTCCGGCCTTGCTTCGCTCGGCCACCTCCCCTATAAGGGGAGGCTTTTCTCGCGGGCTCCGCCCGCGCAAAAGGCTCCCCACAATGTGGGGAGCTGGCCGAGCCTGCGAGGCCTGAGGGGCTCTGCGGCCTTCAAATCACCGAAATCTTATCCGGCCCGCTCCCCCCAATATGCTTGATCCCTGTCCCTGCCTTTTCCAGCTCCTCACACGCGGCGGCCAGCGCCGCCGTCACCTCCTCGCCGGGGGCGATCAGCGGCACGCCGGGCGGGTAGGCCCAGAGGTACTCGGCGGCGGTCTGCCCCACGGCGCTCCGCATCGGCACAATGCGGGAGGGGCGCAGCAGTGCCGCGCCGATCGTGCAGCGCACCGCGCCGGGCGCGGGCAGGATATGCGGCGCAGCAGCAGGCGGCGCAGCGGTCTTGTCCCACGCGGCCAGCACCTCGGCCAGCCGGTCCAGCGCGTCCTCTGCATCGCAGGGGCTTGTCATCGCCAGCACATTGGGACCGCAGACCATCTCCGGCTCAAAGCCATTTTCCCGCAAATAAGCCGCACCCGCCGCGCCGATCTGCAGCAGCAGCTTGCCGGCATCATGCGCAAAAAAGTCCGGGTGGGGCGCGTCCGCGCCGCAGCACAGGATGCGCGTGTTCTGCAGCTTTTTCGTTGCAGCGTCAAAGCGGTCCAGCCGGGCGCGCCATGCGGCAAAGGCCGCGCCCCCCTGCTGCGCCAGCCAGCCGGTGCAGCCGTCCAGACTGACGAGCAGCGGGTAGCTGGGTGAGCTTGTCTCAAATACATCAAGCTGGCGCTCGATCTCGGCGGGGTCGGCCAAATCGCCGTTCAGCTGCAAAAATGCGGTCTGGGTCAGGCTGGGCAGCGTTTTGTGGGCGCTTTGCACGACAAGGTCGGCCCCCGCTGCGACCGCGCCGCCCTGCCAGCCGTACTGCGCGGCAAACGGCAGATAGTGCGCACCGTGCGCTTCATCGACAAGCAGCGGCACGCCGTGCGCGTGGCAGAGCCTTGCAATGGACGCTATATCGCTTACAACGCCCTCATAGGTCGGGCTGGTCAGGATGACGCAGCGTGCCTGTGGGTGCGCATCGAGCGCGGCAGCCACCGCGGCGGGCTGCACACTGCCATAGATGCCGAACGCCGCATCGACCGGCGGCGTCAGGTAATGGGCGGTCAGCTGCCCCAGCTCAAGGGCGTGGTAGACGGCCTTGTGGCAGTTGCGCGCCACGATGACCTCACTGCCGAAGGGTGCCAGCGCGCGGATGCCCGCCAGCAGGCCGACCGTGCTGCCCCCCACCAGATACCAGCAGCGGCGGCTGCCGTACAGGGCGGCGGTGCGCTGCATGGCAGCGGCCAAAATGCCGTCCGCATCGTGCAGGTCGTCCGCACCGTCAATTTCGGTCATATCCCACGCAGCGCAGCCAAGCCCCGGTGCGGGCAAAGTGCGGCGCTTGTGGCCGGGCATGTGCAGCGGGTAGCGGGCGGCGGAGAGGGTTTCTAATTGTTGTTGCAGCGTTGATTTTACAGTCATAGGTTACCTTCCAACAGAAAAGCCTTCCCCCCTTGTGGGGGAAGGTGCCCGAGGCCCCGCCCGAGGGCGGATGAGGGACGGGTCTGCCGCGCCCTCCCTTTTACGGCTGGCTGCGGCAGGCTCTCCCCTCATCAGCCGCCTGCGGGCGGCAGCTTCTCCCCCAAGGGGAGAAGCCTTTGGGGTTACGAAATCTCAATTTCTGCCTTACTGCCCGCCCGTGTCTTGGTCACGCGGATCTGGCGGGTCAGGCGGTCCTGCAGGGCCTCGACATGGGAGATGACGCCGATGAGCTTATCGCCCCCGGCCAGCCCGGCCAGCGTATCAATGGCCTTTTCAAGGCTGTCGGCGTCAAGCGAGCCGAAGCCCTCGTCAATAAACAGCGTTTCGATGACCACACCGCCCGCGTTCTGCTGGATCGTATCGCTGATGCCCAGCGCAAGGCTCAGGGCGGCCATAAAGCTCTCGCCGCCCGACAGACTGCCCACCGGGCGGGTCTTGCCGGTGTAGGCGTCAAAAACATCGAGATCCAGCGCGGTCTTGCCGCTGACGGCCTCGCTCCGGCGGCGCAGCAGGCGGTACTGCCCGTCCGTCATGCGGGTGAAGCGCAGGTTGGCAGCCTCGACAACGCCGTCAAAATAGAACGCCTGTACGTACTGTTCAAACGGCAGCTTGATCTTGCCGGTCAGGTTGCCGTTGATCGTTTTGGAGAGGTTGTCCCACATGGCCCGCTTTTCCCGGGCGGCGGCGCTCTCCCGCATGGCCTTGTGCAGGGCATCCAGCGCGGCGCGGTTGGTGTGCAGCCGGTGGACCGCCGCATCGCGGGCATCCATAGCGGCGGCGCGGTCGCTGCGCAGCCGGGCCAGCGCCTCCTGCAGGCGCTCCAGCGCATCGGGGTTATCCCGCTTGGGCATTGTCTCCTGCATCTGCTGCACACGGGCCGTAGCAGCGGCGTGGCCTGCCTTGGCGTTGGCGGCGCGGCGGGTGGCGGCAAACTGCTGCTTGTCCAGTTCAGCCAACTGGCGGGTCAGGATGTCCGCCTGCTTGGCAAGGCTCTTGGCGCGGTCGGTCTTTTGCTTCAGCTTCAGGTGGTCGGCCTGCAGGCCGCGCAGCCCCTCGGCCAAGCTCTCCTGCTGGGCGGTCAGGGCGGCTTTCAGCTCGTCCGGTGTCAGCTCGGCGGCTGGCTTGCCCGTATAGCGGTCCCCGCGGCGGGCGAAAAATCCATCTGCGTCGCGCTGCAATGCCGCGCGCAGCTCATGCGCGTGGGCAGCGGCGTCACCGGCGGTGCGGCTGGCGGCGGCCGTTGTGCGGCGCTGGGCCGTCAGCTCCTTCTCGCGTTCCTCCAGCTGCTTTTCGGTGATGTGGTCCTTGGGCAGGGCCGCGATCTTGGGGTGGCGGGTCGAGCCGCAGACCGGGCAGGGCTTGCCCTTTTCCAGCTCGCGGGCCAGCAGACCGGCGCGGTTTGCGTTAAGCTGGCGCTGCAGCGTGCTGTACTCCTCCTCGGCCTTGTCCAGCGCGGCCTGCGCCGCCACATACTCCTTCTGGCGGGCGGCGGCGGCCTGCTCGGCCCGGTCGGCATCGGTCAGGCTCTGCAAAAGCTGCTTGCAGTCGGCGGAAAGCCCCTCCGCCAGCTCAATGCGGTGGTCGGTTTTCAGCAGGTCGGCCTCGGCCTGGCTCAGCGCGGCGCGGTCGGCCTCGTTTTTGGCAATGCTCTCCTTGAGGCTCGCCGTCCGCTTTTCAAGGTCGGCCATGATGATGTCGGTCTGGTGCTCGACATCGGCGGCGCGCTGCTCCTCGGCGATGAGGCCGGCCAGCTGGCGGCGGCGGGCGGCGCGCTCCTCGGCAATTTTAAGGCCGGCGTCACCGCGGGCGATCTTCTCGTCCAGCTCCTTCATGACGGCGGTTTGGCGCTTCTCGTTCGCCTCATCGGCCTCAAGCAGCAGCTTGCCCAGTTCGGCGGCAGCGCCTGCGGCAAAGGGGTCGCGGTCGGCCTGCATTTCGGCCAGTTCGGCGGCGGTCTGCTCATCGGCGCCCTCCCCCAGCAGGGCGCCTACATGCATCAAAAGTACATCGTCCAGTCGCTTGCACTCTTCCTCGGCGCGGCGGGCGTGGTCCACGGCGGCCTGCCCGAGGCGCTGGTGGTCAGCCGTGTCAAAAACGCGGCGCAGGATGGCGGCCCGCTCGGCGGAGGGGGCGTTCAGCAGCCGGGTGAAATCGTTCTGCGCCAGCATCGACACCTGCGCAAACTGCTTGGCGTCAATGCCCAGCAGCTTGACAACGGCGTCCGTCACGGCGGAGGCACCGCTGACCGGCTCGTCCGGCTCGCGGATAAGTTCGGCCTTGGCGGGCACCTTGACCATGCCGCTGCCCCGCTTGGCCGCGCGCTGCTGGTCGGGCCAGCGGCGCACCGTGTAGCTGCGCCCCCGGTGGGTAAAGGTCAGCTCCACCGAGGTCTCGGCCTCCGGTGCAGCAAAATCGCTGCGCAGCATCGTTGTTTTTCTATTTTCGCCCGAGGTCTCGCCGTAGAGTGCAAAGGTGATGGCGTCAAACAGGGCGGTCTTGCCCGCGCCGGTATCGCCGCCGATCAAAAACAGGCCGTTGCCGCCGAACGCCGCAAAATCCAGCTCTGTGCGGCCGGCGTAAGGGCCGAAGGCGTTCAAGATCAACTTCCGGGGTTTCATTCGCTTTTTGACGCCTCCTCGCGCAGTTTTTTCACAGCCAGCACTTCCTCGGTCGTCAGGGCACGGCCGTTCATCTTGGTGAAAAAGTCCTGAAACAGTTCCGCAAAGGGCTTGCCCCTGACGGCCTGGGTCATATCGGCCGGCAGCGCCGCCGTGCCCTTGGGCTGGTAGTCGAGCCGCATGGCGTTGGGGTAGGCCGCGCGCAGCTGGGCCATCGCATCGGGCAACGGGGTCGAGTCGGTCAGGGTCGCCCAGATATAATCCTCGGTGTCGGTGGGGTGCGCGACCAGCTTGGCCAACGGGCCGGTCAGGTGGCGCATGGCGCGGCGGGGCGTCAGCGGCAGCTGCTCGATCTTTTCGACACCCCGCTTGCCGATCCGCACAAGGGTGGCGGATTTCTGCATACCGCACTCGTCCAGATGGTAGCACAGCGGCGAGCCGGCGTACCGCACGGCGTCAATGCCGACCCGCTGCGCGCGGTGGATATGCCCGAGCGCCGCATAGCAGAAGCCCGCAAACCGCGCTGCATCAATGGAATCCACCGTGCCGACCGTCAGGGGGGCCGTCTCGCTGCCGGCAAGCTGGGGCGGGCATACGCCGGAGACCACCATCTGGTGGGCCACCAGCACGCGGCGGGGGGCGGCAGGCTCACAAACGGCGAGCGCCGCGCCCACGGCGGAATCATAGTCGGAGATCTCGGCCTCGGGCAGGTAGTGGCGCACGGTGGCCGCCCGCACAAAGGGCAGCAGGGTAAATTCAAGGGGGCCGTAGCGGTCATGCAGCACGACCTGCTTGGGCATGCCGTGGAACCGCCCGGCGATGTAAACGCCCTGCTCTGCCAGCAGGCCGCTGGCGAAATCAAGGCGCTCGGCGCTGTCATGGTTGCCGGACACGGCCAGCACCGGTACATGCCGCAGCGAAAGCTGTGTCAAAAACCAGTCGAGCAGCGTGCAGGCCGCAGCCGGGGGGACGGGGGTGTCGTAGATGTCGCCCGCCAGCACCACGGCCTCGACGCCGTGCTTATCGCAGAGGGTCAGGAGCTGCTCCAGAATAAAGCGCTGATCCTCCAGCATATCAAACCCGTTGACCCGTTTGCCAAGGTGCAGGTCCGCTAGGTGCAGAAGTTTCATAGTGTATCTCCAGATTTTGCGTTTACCGCGCTGCAGGGGCCGGACATGTCCGGCCCGCAGCCTTGCGGGGATGGGGTGCTTGCCGGAATGTACAGGGCCGGGCGTGCCCGGCCCCTACCCGGCAGCCTGCCGTTTGCAGGGGGCGGCGTCCTCGACGCCCCGCGGGCCGATGCAAGCATCGGCCCCTACAAATTCACTGCGTTACCGCCACAGCTTCTCCCATGTGGTAATATCCAGCGTCACGCCGGGCAGGACCTCCATCGGGGCGGTCTCGGCCTTGCGGAAGCGGCATTTTTTGACAAAGCCCTCGGCCTTGAGGTCGCGCGCCCACACCTTCAGGTAAAGGCGGCTGCGGCCATCCCCCTCGGCCAGCTTCTGGGCGTAGGCCACAACGCTGCGGCCGATGCCCTTGCCGCGGGCCTTCTCCTTCAAAAACAGGCGGCTCAGGCACATAGCGCCCGCCGGGCCGAGGTCGAGTGCAAAATAACCCACCGCCTCGGTGCCGAGATAGACGAGGAAATAGTTGATAACGCCGCTGTGGATCTCGTCATCGGTCAGGATGTCGCTCTGGTACTTATCGGCCAGCGCGGCGGCGACCTTGGGCGTCAGCTTGGTGTAGTGCTGCACAAAAATTTCCTGTGCTAACTCCGAAACCAGCTGCACATAGCGGGTCTTGGTAACTTGTTTGAAAGTGGGATTCATGGGTACTCCTTTGTTTGTAAAGCATCGTAGGGGCGGATTCCATATCCGCCCGTCAACAGGCGGCCGCTTGCGGGCGCATATAGAATGCGCCCCTACGTTCTCGGTCTTATTCAATCGTCAGGCTTGCCTTCGCCGGCATACAGGCGGCCCAGTCGCCCTCGTTTTTCAGCACGCCAAACCCCTCGCAGAGGTGGTCGGGGCAGGGGCTGTCCACAAAGGCAATGCCGCCGTTTTCCACATGCAGGTGGATCGTGTACCGGCCGGTGTCGATGTCATAGTCTGCATCCCTGCGCAGGTCGATGCGCTGCTCCGTCTGCGGTGTGCCGTAGCGCAGCACCGCCGTATGCCCGCTGCCGCCGGTGCGGCATACCAGCCAAAGCACCGCCGCCACGGCCAGAACCGCCGCAATAAAGATGATATTTTTGCGTTTGTTCGTCATTCTTTGTCAAATTCCAGTTCCTGCGCCATGCCGTCATACCCGGTCAGCGCTAAAGGGTAAGCCGTGCGGGCCGCAGCCAGCCCGGGGGCGGTGTCGGTCACGGCGGCGCTGTAGTGGGTCAGCCAGAGGCGGCGCACCGCGGCGGCGGCGGCCAGCGCGCCCGCCTCGCGGCAGGTCGTGTGGCCGTAGAGCCGGGCCTTGGGCAGGTCGGCGTCATCTGCGTAGGTCGCATCCATGCAGAGCAGGTCGGCGCCCCGGGCGGCGGCTTCCAGCGCGGCGCAGGGGCGGGTGTCAGTCGCATAGACGACCTTGAGGCCCCGGCGCGGCGGGCCAAGCACCTGCTCCGGTGTGAAGCCGCCGGCCGCCGCACCCCTCTGCAGCGTTTTCCAATACGCCACCGGGATGCCCGCCGCCCGCGCCCGCGCGGGGTCAAACCGGCCTGCGCGGGGCAGTTCAAGCGCGTAGCCGCAGCAGGGCACGCGGTGGGCCAGCGGGAACGGCGTGATTTTCAGCGCATCTACGGCAAACGGCGCGTCCACCTCCCGCCAGAGGACGGGATAGGGCTGCGCACCTGCCAGCGCCATGACGGGCCGCGCGACTGCATCCAGCCCTGCAGGGCCGTAGACGGTCAGCGGCTCGGTGCGGTTCAGGCTGCCCAGCGTCTGCAAAAGTCCGGGCAGGCCCAGAATGTGGTCCCCGTGGTAGTGGGTCAGCAGCACGGCCGAAAGCCGGTACGCGCTGACGCCGTACCGCCGCAGCCCGACCTGCGTGCCCTCGCCGCAGTCGAGCAGAACGCTGCGCCCGGCCACCGTCACGGCGGCGGCAGCCAGCGCACGGTCGGGCAGCGGCTGCGTGCCGCCCGTACCCAAAAGCGTTACCTTCAGCATCGGCTCACCTCTTTCCAACAGTACCCCATTATTAATCGTATTATAGCACAGATCAGGGAGGAGTACAACAGGCGTATGCCTTCCCCTTTTGGGGGAAGGTGCCCGAGGCCCCGACCGAGGGCGGATGAGGGGCAGCGCTTTCTCTATTGCCCGTGAACGGGTTGCTGCGGGAACGCCGCCCCTCATCAGTCGCCTGCGGGCGACAGCTTCAGTCTACGCGCTAAGAGCCGCCGCAAAAAGCGGCGGTTGCGCTCCGACACGCGCCTGCGGGCGCAGCCCCCCGGGGGAAGCCAAAGTTTTTGAAACACTCCGCCCGTTTTTGTCGTATAATCTTTATGAAAGGGGGCGACGCCCATGACAGAGCACGAGTTGGACACCCTGCTGCGGGACTACGGCGGCGCGGTGCGGGCCGTCTGCCGGGCCATTTTGCCCGGCCACCCGCAGGACGCCGAGGAGGCCGAGGCCGACACATTTTACAAGCTCTGGCGCGGCGCGCGGCTGCCTGCGGACGAGGCGCACCGGCGGCGGCTGGTCGTTTTGACGGCGCGGCAGTGCGCCATTGACCGCTACCGTGCGCTGCTGCGCCGGGGCGAGACGCTGCCGCTGGACGACCGCGATGACGCCGAGCTGGCTGTGGCGCTGGAAAGCCATCTTGAAAGCCGCGAGCTGATGGCGCAGATCATGGCATTGCCGCCGCCGGACGGCGAGCTGTTTCTGCGGCGGTACTTATACGGCGAGACGGCGGCCCAGCTGGGCGCGCGGTTTGCCATGCCCGCCGCCACGGTGCGCACCCGGCTGCACCGCGCACGGCTGGCGCTGCAAAAGCTATTGAAGGAGGACTGACCTATGACCGAACTGGAACGCTGGATGAATGACCACCCGCCGCTGGCCGACGCCCTGACGGCGGCGGAAACCGCAGCACTGCGCCAAAAAGTGCTGGCGCGCCGCCCAAGGGTTCCTGCCTTGCGCGGCTGGCGGGTGATGGCTGCCGCAGCAGCGCTCTGCCTTGTGGCCGCAGGGGCCGTGGTGCTGGGGCTTTTCCACCCGATGGCCGCCGCCAACGAGACGAGCGCACTGGTGCAGAAGTACGGCGTGGTGCTGGACGAGCCGCTGACCGCCGAGATCAACGGCCATACCGTCAGCGTCAAAGCGCTGCTGCGGGGGCAGGATACGCTGCGGGTGCTGTACGATGTGGATCATGCACAGGGGATGGAGCCAAACGATTTGGTGTGGGATACCTCGGTCTTTCAGATTGAAGCGCCGAAGGACAGCGACCCGCCGAATTCCCTGTTCAGTGTGTACAATGCAAACGTCGGCCCATGCTACGGCTACGCCGTTGGTTCATGGGCGGAGCGCAACAAGGCCAGCGAAACGGATACACTTTCCTGCTTTGTGGATATTCCGCTTGCCAACACCAAGCTCACGCAGCGCACCTTGTATATCTGCAGTCTGAGCGATTACAGCGCCCATGCAAGTGTTAAAATTTCTCTGCCCGATGCCCCTGCCGCATTGACGCTGCCCATCCAAAAGACCATCACGCTGAAGGGCGGGCCATGGTTCCACTCTGACCTGACGGACGAGGAAGCCGCAGCCTACCCCGACAGCAGCTTTGACATTGACGAGATACGCATTGAACCGCTGGCGGTCAGCGTCATCGGCAAGAGCCACGGCAGCCCTGCGGGGGAAACCTCGCGGTATGATGTGCAGTCCCGCGTCAAGCTGCTGCGGGCGGACGGCTCCGAGATGACCTACGGCTGGGATGGCAGCTTCTATGCAGGGGACTACGGCCGCATTGACAATTCCGCTGGTCTTATGACCCTGCGCGTGGACACCTATGACCTGATTGACCCCGCCGCCATTGCATATGTCGAGATTGACGGCGAACGCTTTGCGGTGAAGTAAACGCGGCAAAAGCCCCTCCGGCCATCGCTGACGCTCGGCCACCTCCCCTGTAAGGGGCGGCATGTTGCGCGGGCGAAGCCCGCGGAAAAGCTCCTCACGAAGTGGGGAGCTGGCCGAGCCTGCGAGGCCTGAGGGGCTTTTGCAGGTTCACGGTGACACCTCGTTGACGGGATGCCGTGGTGAACTTTGCCCTCATCAGCCGCCTGCGGGCGCAGTCCCGAGGGGGAAGCCAAATAGAAAAAAAGCACCCGCATGGCGCGCGCCATGCGGGTGCTTACTTTTTATGTCAGTATCAGCCGAACATGTTGATCAGGATACCAGCGGCAACGGCGGAGCCGATAACACCGGCAACGTTGGGGCCCATGGCGTGCATGAGCAGGTAGTTGCGGGGGTTGTACTCCTGGCCGACCTTCTGGGAAACGCGGGCGGCCATAGGCACGGCGGAGACACCGGCAGAGCCGATGAGCGGGTTGATCTTACCGTGGGTGACCGCGCACATGACCTTGCCGAGGATGACACCGCCGGCGGTGCCGACACCGAAGGCCACGATGCCCAGAACGATGATCTCAACGGTCTGGATGTTCAGGAAGGTGGCGGCGTTGGTGGTGCAGCCGACCGAGAAGCCGAGGAAGATCGTGATGATGTTCATCAGCTCGTTGCCGGCGGTCTTGGTGATACGCTCAACAACGCCGGACTCCTTCATCAGGTTGCCCATCATCAGGCAGCCGACCAGAATGGCGGCGTCAGGCAGGGTCAGGGCAACGATGATGGTGACAATGATGGGGAAGAGGATCTTCTCGGTCTTGGAGACGCGGCGAGGTGCCGTCATGACGATCTGACGCTCTTTTTCAGTGGTCAGCGCCTTCATGATGGGCGGCTGGATAACCGGCACCAGCGCCATGTAGCAGTACGCAGCGACCGCGATGGAACCCAGCAGATGCGGGGCCAGCTTGGTGGTGACATAGATGGCGGTGGGGCCGTCCGCGCCGCCGATGATGCCGATTGCGCCGGCCTCCTGATTGGTGAAGCCCAGAATCTTAGCGCCGACAAAGGTGAAGAAGATACCCAGCTGTGCGGCAGCGCCCAGCAGCAGGCTGGACGGGCGGGCGATCAGCGGCTCGAAGTCGGTCATCGTACCGATGCCGAGGAAGATCAGCGGCGGATAGATGCCGAGCTTGACACCCAGATAGATGTAGTCAACCATACCGCCGGAGGAGCCGAGCAGCGCCCAGTCGATGTGGTTCGTCTCGTTGATGAAGATGTCCATGTGGAAGATGCCGTCGAGGGGCAGGTTGGTCATCAGCATGCCGAAGCCGATGGGCAGCAGCAGCAGCGGCTCAAACTGCTTGACGATGGCCAGATACAGCAGCACGCAGGCCACCGCCAGCATGACGGCGTACTTCCAGCCGCCCTCGGTGAAGAGGATCTGTGCCCAGCCGGACTTTGCGAAGATCTCCGCAATATTGGTAAAAATCGCACCCATTTCCGTACCTCCTTACATAAAGGGCGTGGTATGCTCGCGCACGCCTGCGTCACCCCATGCGCCGCGGCGGGAGCCGGCAGCGGGCTTGGAAACGCGCTTGATGCCGCGGATCACGGCATTGCCGCCGCACACAGAGGCCACGGCAGCGGAGATGGCGGCGATGATCTCGCCGGGGATGGAGCCGTTGTCAGCCTTGGCTGCAGAGGCAGCGGGCTTGGCGGCAGGGGCAGCCTTGGCAGCGGGGGCCGCAGGGGCCTTGGGCGCGGCAGGCTTGTCGTTCTTCTTATTGTTGATGTTGTCGAAGATCTTGCCTTCCAGCGTGATGATAAGGCACAGGGCCACCAGCATCGCGAAAACCAGTGTAATGCTGGTCAGAACAACGGTGCCGTCGCTGGCTTCAAGGGCAAGCAGAGCTAGGTTGGGCATGGATGATCCTCCTTTAATTGGTAAACGGCCGGAAAAAGGCTATTTGATGATATTATAGCACAAAGTGATTTTTTTTGGTAGATTTTTTTACAAAAAAATGAATATTTTTGGGGAATTGTATGGATGAGGATGTTGGGGCGGCTGCGGGAAGGTGCCAAAGCCCCTCAGGCCTCGCAGGCTCGGCCAGCTCCCCACTGCGTGGGGCGCCTTTTGCGCGGGCTTGCCCGCGAGAAAGCCTCCTCACGCAGTGGGGAGGTGACGAGCGAAGCGAAGTCGGAGGGGCCTTGCCCGTTTGCCGTTGTGCACACCGCCCAATTTTTCAGCGGTACTTTCGGCTGGTTGTACAGCATTTTTTACAAACATGAACAAAATATGTCCCCGCCCTATTGACTGGACTGCAACTCTGTGATAGCATAAACGCAACAAAAGAACGGCAAAGGCGCCGGGCAGAGTATTTCTGCCCGGCGCTTTTTCTGTTTCTTTTGCAAGTATTCTGTGCGAAAGTAAGAGAGAGGGGTTTCAAGGTATGTACAACTCAGCAGATGTAACATGGACACTGGTTGCGGCGTTTCTGGTGTTCTTTATGCAGGCAGGCTTTGCTTTGTGTGAGGCCGGCCTGACCCGCGCTAAAAACACCGGCAATATTCTGATGAAGAATATGATGGATTTTTGTATCGGCACACCCTGCTACTGGCTGGTCGGTTTCGGCGTGATGTTCGCCGGCTCCGGCGCACTCATCGGCGGGTTTGACCCGTTCATCCGCGGCAGCTATGACTTCGGCACGCTGCCGGTCTGGGTCTACGCAGTGTTCCAGACCGTGTTCTGCGCGACCGCCGCCACCATCGTTTCCGGCTCGATGGCCGAGCGCACGAAGTTCAGCGCCTACTGCTGCTACTCCGCCGCCATCAGCCTGATCGTCTACCCCATCTCCGGCCACTGGATCTGGGGCGGCGGCTGGCTGGCGCAGCTCGGCTTCCATGACTTCGCCGGTTCCACGGCGGTCCACTTTGTCGGCGGCGTCACGGCCTGTCTCGGCGCCTGGATGCTCGGCCCCCGCATTGGCAAGTACAACAAGGCGGGCACGCCGCGCGCCATCCCCGGCCACAACCTGACCGCCATGGCGCTGGGCGTTTTCATCCTGTGGTTCTGCTGGTTCGGCTTCAACGGCGGCTCCACCGTCAGCATGACCGGCGATGATACGATGATTTCCGCCGGCCTTATCTGCTTCAACACCAACCTTGCCGCCGCGCTGGCCACTGTTGCGGCGCTGATCGTCTCGTGGGTGCGGTACGGCAAGCCCGATGTGTCCCTGACCTTCAACGGCGCGCTGGCCGGTCTGGTCGCCATTACTGCGGGCTGTGATGTGGTCGATCCGTTCGGCGCGGCCGTCATCGGCATTGTGGCCGGTGTGCTCTGCATCTTCTCGGTCGAGTTCTTCGACAAGATCGCCAAGATCGATGACCCGGTCGGTGCGGTCTCCGTCCACTGCGTCAACGGCTGCTGGGGCACGCTGGCCGTCGGCCTGTTTGCCACCGAGGGCGGCCTGTTCTACGGCGGCGGCCTTGCCAAGCTGGGCATCCAGCTGCTGGGCGTTGTCAGCGTGGCCGCGTGGGTGCTGATCACGATGTACATCATCTTCTCGATCATCAAAAAGACGATCGGGCTGCGCGTCTCCGAGAAGGAGGAGCTGGACGGCCTTGACATCCACGAGCACGGCCTGACCAGCGCCTACGCCGGCTTTGCGATCAGCGACCCGACCTATGCCGAGCTGGATGTCAACGAGAACACCGACCTCGGCGAGGACGACATCACCAAGGCCAGCCCCGAGAAGATCGCGGCGGCCGTCAAGGTCACGCAGGAAGCCCCGCTGCCCGCCGGGCTGGATTCCGGCATGCACAAGGTTTCCATCATCGTGCAGCTGGCGAAGTTTGAGACGCTGAAGAAGGCGCTGAACGACATCGGCGTGACCGGCATGACGGTGACTCAGGTCATGGGCTGCGGCCTGCAGAAGGGCAGCGGCGAGAAGTACCGCGGCGCCGAGGTGGACGCCACCCTGCTGCCGAAGGTAAAGGTCGAGGTCGTTGTGAGCAAGATCCCGGTCGACAAGATCATCGACACCGCCACCAAGGCCCTGTACACCGGCCACATCGGCGACGGCAAGATTTTTGTCTACAATGTGGCAAAGGTCGTCAAGGTCCGCACCGGCGAGCAGGATTACGCCGCCCTGCAGGATGTGGAGTAATTCGCAGCACCATTTAGTGTATATATAAAGGTTAGTGAACCGCCCCCTCCGAAGTGGGATTCGGAGGGGGCGGTTGGTTTTGCGGGCGATGGATAAGGGGGTTGTGGCGGCAGGCTTTTCGGCGGGGTGAGGGCACCCCGCCCTACGCACGGATTTTCAAGTAGGGTTGTAGGGCGGCCAGCCCTCTGGCCGCCGTGGCCGTTTGCGGCGGCGGGAAGTTTCCGGGAGGGATGAATCCCTCCCCTACGGATGAACCGTTGACGGCAGTTTAACGGAAGGTAGCGGAGGGGTCAAGACCCCTCCCTACGATGTAACATACAAGGGGGCACAAAGCGAAACCGGGAGCTGATGCAAGGCTGCGGGCCGGGCATGCCCGGCCCCTACGGACTGCTGTTTCCGGTAACGGGGGTTCGGGGGAACTCCCGACTCAAAGGTGGAGGAAGGGGCGGGGGCGTTAAGAACGAAAAGTAATACTGCTTTCGTTTAGCCCCCACCCCTTCCGACTTCCTTTTTGGGGGTCTCGGGGGCGTGCAGCCCCCGAGGCGCGGGTTCGCTGCGTCGCAACAGCGGGACTTTTCTTTGTTACTTTCTTTTGGTCACAAAAGAAAGTAAGACCTCCCGGGGGACTGCCGTTAAACCTTTAGCCACCTACTTCCCCCGTGCCGACTGTATATACTGTCTCGGCGTCTGGTTGTACTCGGCCCGGAATGCTCTGTAAAAATTCGCGTAATCGCCAAAGCCGCAGTACTGGCAGACCTCGTTCGGCGGCACGCCGCCCGCAAGCAGCTGCTTGGCGTTCAGCAGCCGCTTTTGCAAAATATACCGGTGTACGGTCGTGCCGACCTGTGCATCAAACTTGCGCAGCAGGTGATACTTACTGATAAAGAACTTCTCCGAGAGCTGGTCAAGGGTCAGCGGCTCACTGTAATGCTCGTTGATGTAGTGCAGCACCGCATCCACCACCTGATCGCTCGTGCCGACAGGCCGGGCATCGCCGCGGTCGGCGGCGGCGCGGTTCAGCCCGACCAGCAGCTCCACAAGGGCGCTCTGGGCCAGCAGGTCGCTGCCGTAGTCCTTGCTTGCCTTTAAGGCGCACAGCTTGTCCACCGTGGTGCGCAGCGGCGCGCCGGTCGCGCCGGGCAGCCGCAGCAGGTTCGTATGGCCGGGAATCGTGGTGTCAAAGCAGCGGGTCAGGCTGGTGTGCGCGGTGGACAAGCCCTCCAGATACGGCCGCGCGATCCAAAGCACAATCCGCTCATAGGCATCGGCGTCGGTGGCAATGCGGGCCTGGTGCAGCTCCAGCGGGCTGCAGAGCATCCAGTCACCGGGGCGCACGCGGTAGAGCTGGTTCTCGACGATATATTCCACCCGGCCGCGCAGCAGCAGGTAGACCTCATAGAAGTCATGGTGGTGCAGCTCGACCTCGTTCATGTAGGTAGACCGGTAGCGGTAGACCTCATAGTCGGGCGCGATCATCGTCTGGCGTTTGGTGTAGGGGTTGTAGTTTGACATAAGGGACTCCTCAAAAGTCTTCCCCTGAGGGACAGACTCCCCCGGTACGGGGGAGGTGGCGCATAGCGCCAGAAGGGGAGCAGGTGGCTGAGCAAAGCGAAGCCGGATGAGGGGCGCCTGTGCCGCTGCCGCCCCGTAAAAGGGCTTTTTCGGCAACCTCTCCCCTCATCAGCCGCCTGCTGCGGCAGCTTCTCCCCCATGGGAGAAGCCTTTTTCGATGCTAGGTTTAGTTTACCGCAATTTTTACAATTTTTCAAGCAACTACGGTTATTTTCTTGCGAAAAGTTGCGTGCTATACTGAAACTATCGCGAGTGGCATATAGGACCACTCCCTCAACAGCAACAAAAGGAGCAAATCATTATGCAGATGAACGCGTCTTCCATCGTCAACCAGAAGGCTGAGTGGGAAAAGCTGGGCGTCAAGCTGCCCGCATTTGACCATGCCGCCATGACCGCCGCCACCAAGGAGCATCCCATCTGGGTCCACTTCGGTGCCGGCAACATCTTCCGCGGCTTTATCGCCGCCCTGCAGCAGCGTCTGCTGAACGAGGGTCTGGCCGACCGCGGCATCATCGCAGCCGACACCTTCGACTACGACATCATCGACAAGATTTACACCCCGTATGACAACCTGACGATGAATGTCACCCTGAACCCGGACGGCACCACCAGCCGCGAGATCATCGGCTCTGTGGCCGAGGGCCTGCGCGCCAACTCTGCCGACGCCGAGATGATGGCCCGCTTCAAGCAGATCTTCACCGATCCCGGCCTGCAGATGATCTCCTTCACCATCACCGAGAAGGGCTACGCCCTCTATCGTCCCGACGGCAGCCTGATGCCCGTTGTGCAGGCCGACATTGACGAGGGTCCCGCCCACGCCCGCCACGCCATGAGCATGGTCGCCGCCCTGCTGCTGGAGCGTTTCCAGAACGGTGCCGCCCCGCTGGCCGTTGTCAGCATGGACAACTGCTCTCACAACGGCGAGAAGCTGCAGGCCAGCGTCATGACCGTTGCCAAGGCATGGCTCGAGAAGGGCTTCGTCGGTCAGGACTTCATCGACTACCTGTCCGATGAGAGCAAGATCACCTTCCCCTGGTCCATGATCGACAAGATCACCCCGCGCCCCCACAAGATGGTCGAGGAGTCCTTGGAGAAGGACGGCATCGAGGGTATGGCTCCCATCGTCACCTCCAAGAACACCTTCATCGCTGCCTTTGTCAACGCCGAGCGCCCGCAGTACCTTGTGGTTGAGGACAAGTTCCCCAACGGCCGCCCCGCACTGGAGAAGGCCGGCGTCTACCTGACCGACCGCGAGACCGTCAACAAGACCGAGCGCATGAAGGTCACCACCTGCCTGAACCCCCTGCACACCGCCATGAGCGTCTACGGCTGCATGCTGGGCTACGACCTGATCTGCGCCGAGATGAAGGACGAGGACATCGTTGCCCTGATCAAGCGTCTGGGCTATGTCGAGGGTCTGCCTGTTGTCGTTGACCCGAAGATCCTTGACCCCAAGGCCTTCATTGACGAGGTCATCGAGCAGCGCCTGCCCAACCCCTTCATGCCCGACATGCCGCAGCGCATCGCCACCGACACCTCCCAGAAGGTCGGCATCCGCTTCGGCGAGACCATCAAGAGCTACATCGCCGAGGGCCGCGACCTGAATAGCCTCGTTTCCATTCCTCTGGCCATCGCCGGCTGGCTGCGCTACCTGCTGGCCATCGACGACAACGGCAACGCCTTTGAGGTCTCCGCTGATCCGCTGAAGGACGACCTGCAGGCCAAGCTTGCCGGCATCGAGTTCGGCAAGCCCGAGACCGTCACCGACCAGCTGGACGGCATCCTGTCTAACGCTTCCATCTTCGGCAGCGACCTGACCAAGACCGTGCTGGCCGACAAGATCAAGGCCTACTTCAAGGCCGAAATCGCCGGCCCCGGCGCCGTCCGCAAGACCCTGCACGAGGCTGTGAACGGCTGAGAGCAGCTTCCCTAAGCCTTCCCCCAAGGGGCTGCGCCCGCAGGCGCGTGTCGGAGCGCAACCGCCGTAGGCGGCTCTTAGCGCGGAGACTGAAGGTGGCCCCGCAGGGCCGGATGAGGGGCGAGCTTGCGTGGCCGCCCTCCATTAACGAGCAGCAATGGCCAGGTTCCCCCTCATCAGTCACCTTCGGTGACAGCTTCCCCCAAGGGGGGAAGCCTTTGCAGCTACGCTGTAGGGGCCGGACATGTCCGGCCCGCCGCATAAAATCTATAACCCGCTCACGGGTTTGCAACCGGAAACTTGAGGGCGAGGCATGCCTCGCCCCTACGCAAACGACTATACAAACAAAAGGAGCACCACATGTCTATGAAAATGGGTTGGCGCTGGTATGGTGAGGGCAATGACCCCATCACCCTCGGCGACATTAAGCAGATCCCCGGTGTTGAGGAGATCGTCTGGGCCCTGCACAGCAAAATGCCCGGCGAGATCTGGGAGGAGTCCGAGATCAAGGAGGTCGTAGACCAGATCCACGCGGCCGGCTTCAGCGCCACCGTAGTTGAGTCCGTCAATGTCCACGATGACATCAAGATCGGCCTGCCCACCCGCGACCAGTATATCGAGAACTACAAGCAGTGCATCCGCAACCTGTCCAAGTTCGGCGTCAAGACCATCTGCTACAACTTCATGCCCATCTTTGACTGGACCCGCACCGACCTGTTCCACCCGGTCGGCGATGGCTCCACCGCCCTGTTCTATCAGAAGGACCTGATCAAGGACGACTACAAGGGCATGGCAAACTACATTCTCGAATTTACCGAGAAGTACAACATGACCTTCCCCGGCTGGGAGCCGGAGCGCATGGCCAAGCTGGACGAGCTGTTCAAGGCCTACGCCCCCGTCACCAAGGAGAAGCTGTGGGATAACCTCAAGTACTTCCTCGAGGCGATCATGCCCACCTGCCGCGAGTGCGACATCAAGATGGCCATCCATCAGGACGATCCCCCATGGGACATCTTCGGCCTGCCCCGTCTGCTGGTTGACGCCGAGAGCATCGACCGCTTCCTGACGATGGTCGATGACCCGTACAACTGCCTGACCTTGTGCTCCGGCAGCATGAACGCCAATCCCAACAACAATGTGGCCGCCATCGTGCGCAAGCACTGCGACCGCATCCCGTTCGCCCATGTGCGCAACATCCATCACTTCGAGAACGGTGACTTCTCCGAGGCTGCCCACCGCGATTGCTGCGGCGAAACCGGCATCATCGAGATCCTGCGCGCCTACCACGACTGCGGCTTTGACGGCTGCATCCGCCCCGACCACGGCCGCCAGCTGTGGGAGGAAGGCCCCGGCAGCTGCCGCCCCGGTTACGGCAAGTACGACCGCGCTCTCGGCGTGCAGTACATGCTCGGCGTCTGGGATCTGCTGGATCGTCTGGACGAAGAGAAGAACCGCTGATTCCTGCCATCCTCTAGTTGCTGTATAAAAACAAAAAAGCCGCTGCGCAAGCAGTGGCTTTTTTGTTTTGGGGAGGCTGCGCCGCACGGTAGGGGCCGGGCATGCCCGGCCCGCAGCTTTCCCTTGCCACCTCTTTTCGCTTTGCTTTGTAGGGAATGTGTCTTGCCCCTTTGCGGCGGCCTGAGGGCAGGCCGCCCTGCAATCTTCCTCAAAAGGGATTATGTAGTAGGGGCGGCATATATGCCGCCCGCGCCTCCCTTGCCAAAGGCGATGCCTGCGGGGCTTTACTTCACCTCGTTCACCAGCTTTTGCCCTCTCGCAAATGCCCGCGCGTTCTCCATCGTTGTGATGGCGATGCTCTGCAGCGCGGTCCGGGTAAAAAACGCCTGATGGCTCGTCACGACCACATTCGGAAAGCTCATCAGCACCGGCACGATCTCATTGCGCAGCACATCGTCGGAGAAGTTTTCAAACACCTGCCCGTCCTCGTCCTCATAGACATCCAGCCCCACACCGGCAAATTTGCGGCTGCGCAGCGCGTTGATGAGCGCCCGCGTGTCGATCAGCCCGCCCCGGCTGGTGTTGACAAGCACCGCGCTGTCACGCATCATTTGGATTGTCTTTGCGTTGATCATGTGGTAGGTTTCCGCCGTCAGCGGGCAGTGCAGGCTGACCAGATCTGCGGTGCGCAGCAGCTCCTCCAGCCCCACATACCGCACAATGCCGTCCAGCGCAGGGTTACGGTATTGGTCGCAGGCCAGCACCGTCATGCCGAAGCCGCAGCAGATACGGGCCATCGCCGCGCCGATGCGCCCCGTGCCCACAATACCGGCCGCCGAGCCGTACAGGTTATACCCCAGCAGCCCATCAAGCGAGAAATTGTTGTTGCGCACCTTGATATACGCCTTGCAGATGCGGCGGTTCGCGGCCAGCGCCAGCGCCATGGCGTGCTCGGCCACTGCCTCGGGGCTGTAGCCCGGCACCCGCAGCACCGTGATGCCGCACCGCTGCGCCGCCGACAGATCCACATGATTGTACCCCGCGCAGCGCAGCAGCAGGCAGCGGATACCCACCTGCGCCAGCCTTTCCAGCACTGCCGCCGAGCAGTCTGCATTGACAAACGCACACACCGCATCCCCGCCCCGGGCCAGCGGCGCGGTATCCGCATCAAGATTCGCCGTTAAAAACCTGATCTCACAGCCATATTCCGGGTCAGCCGCCAGCACATCAAAGTAATAATGGTCATACTCCCGCGCCCCGTAAAAGACGATCTTCATAACAATCCCCCAATCCCTATCAGTATCTGCCGTTTGCAGGCATAGTATACGAAAGGTATTGGGGGATTTCTCTTTTTATGGAAACAAGTCTTATATTTTTTAGCCGCTCCGTTCCGCAATGTCCCGGGAAATAGCAATAAAAAATACCCCGCAACTTCTTGCGAGGTATCTTTTTGGTGCACCATTCCCATCCAAAAACGAACTAAGTACTTCTTCGAGGGAGACCGGGCGTCCGCCCTCCTGATAGTTGAAATTCACCACGATGCGGTCATCGAACAGATAGATGGAATTAACAAAACAGTCGATGACCTTTTCCTGAAAGGCGATATCCGCCGGGTCGCCGTGGCGGAACTGATCGAACCAGAACAGAATCTGTTCCCGGGTGATGGGCGGCGTTTCGATCTGCTCCTGCAGGATACTGGTTTCCAGCGCTTCACGCTGCTGTTCCAGTTCCTCCATCCGCGACTTGGTGGAAGGCGTCAGGATGCCCTGCTCGATGGCCGCCACCAGATTGTCGATGCGCCGCTTCACCTCTTTCAGTTCTGCCTGCAAAACCGGCAGGCGGGTGTTTTCCTTGCTCTGGTATTCCAGCAGCTTGTCCGCCAGCAGGTCGATGACCCGGTCATTCAGCACCTTTTCCAGTGCGGTCTTAACCACAAACTGCTCCAGCGGCTCCTTGCGCACTGGCTTCAGGCTGCAAGCTTCCTTGCCGCTGCGTTTGCGGGTGCCGCATTTATAGTAACAGTGGACCGTGCCTGTGTGGCTTCTGCCGCTCTCCCCTGCCATCATGGTACCGCACTTGCCGCAGAACAGCTTGGTGGTAAGCAGATAGTGGACATCTGCCTTGTTGTGGGCCGGTGCCTGACGGTGAATCTCGCACCGGCGCTGGACCGCATCGAAACACTCCGGGTCGATGATGGCCGGTATAGCATCCGGGATGACGGTATCCTTATAGCGATATTCGCCCAGATACCGGCGGTTCTTGAGCAGCGTCTGGAAGCTGTTCTTGGTGAACCGGTTGCCCCGGCTGTTGCGGATGCCCCGGGCGTTCAGCGATTCGATGATGCTGCGAATGCTCTCCCCTGCCGCATACCGTTGGAACGCTTCCTGCACCACCGGCGCGGTGGCCGGGTCGATCTGGTAGTGATGCTCGCTGTCAATGCGGTAGCCCAGCGGCACCGGGCCTCCGTTGAACTTGGCCTTGAGAGCGTTCTCCTTGTGACCACGGCTGACCTTCTCGGCCAGCTCCGCTGAATAATACTCGGCCATGCCTTCCAGCAGGCTTTCCAGCATGATACCCTCCGGCGTGTTGGAGATGGGTTCCGTCACCGACACCACATGGACCCGGTTGTTTTTGAGGATGCGCTTATAGTGGGCTGAGTCGTACCGGTTGCGGGAAAAGCGGTCCAGTTTCCACACCAATACCGCCTCAAAGGTGTGGGTGGCGCTGTCGTGGATCATCTGCTGGAACTGCGGGCGGCTGTCGGTCTTGGCGGACAGTGCCCTGTCAATGTAGGTCCGCACCACAGTGATGCCGTTCTGGTCGGCATACTCCTTGCATTCCCGCAGCTGGCCTTCGATGGATTCCTCCCGCTGGTTGTCGCTGCTGTAACGGGCATAGATCACGGCATTCATGGCGTGCACCTCCTTACTTGTGCTTCTCCTCTTCTCCCATATTGAGAATCATCTGTTTCAGGCGGCGGTTCAGCTCGCTGCCCGGCGTGAAGCAAGCCTCCACAAACTCACTCCAATCCGGTTTGCACTGCACCACTTCCTGCGCTCCCTCTGGCGTAACGCAGACATACCGCCCGCGGGGGTTCTCGCACAGACCGAAGATATAGTCCAGGGACACATTAAAATAGGTGGCATACCAGACCAGGATGCGGTAAGGCGCTGCCGCCCGGTCAGTTTCGTAGCGGTTGATGGCAGCCTGATTGGTGTCTGCCAGTGCCGCCAGCTGGGCCTGGGTCAGCCCCGCGTCCTTGCGCAGCACGCGCAGCCGGGTGCCTACGGATACATCCATGGAAAGACCTCCTGCAAAACTCGTTAATTCAAGTATAATCGAATTAGAGGTTTTTCGCAAGTATTTTGTTCCGCTATACACAGAAGCTACTTTTTACTCCACATCTCTCACTGTCGTGATAGCCAGCGCTGCCGCCAAGCACAAGGCGGTAACACCTGCGCCATAACCAACAGCCTGCCAAGGAATCGGATGCCCCCCGCCCAGAGCCAGCCAATAGAGCATAGGTGTTGCATAAAACAATAGCGCAGACAAGGGAGAAACTGCCGCCGGATCCGGGGCAGAAACGCTCACAATGACTCCAGCCAGAGTCACCACAAAGCAGAAAGTAGCCCCCGCCAATTCACTGCCGCAAAGTCGGCATACCAGCCAAACCGTCGCATAGCTTGCCTGCAAAATCCAGGCGCTCTGCATCCAGAAAAACGCCGTGCGTCCCGGCTGGGAGAGGGATCCCGTGACAACCGACAGCAGGAAATACAACACCATGTACCACCCTTGGAGCATAATCGTTTCCGCCGCAAAACTGCCAACCATATATCGGACCCGGCTTACGCCATAGGCGACCGCCAACCGGGCAGCGCCCGCTGTTTTGTTCTGGTGGAATGCCATCACCGCCACGAGAATGACTGCAATCCACGCAAGGATGCCCACTGACAGCACCGTGCCGAGAGCAGCATCCGCCGCGCTTCCCACTGGCAACGAACCGCCGGGAAAAATGCCTACCCGCCTGCCGTCTGCCCAAGTAGCGTCCACAATGCGGGATTCACTAACTCCCAGAGCAAACGCCATGCACAGCAGGCCGAACAGAGCCAGCATTCCCGGCAGGCGAGTGCAGCGAAGGGCATACAAAGCTGCGGAGAAAGTGCTGGCCCGGTGCATTCCCTGTCGAGCGGCAGATTTTTCCCTACGCCGCAGGACTGCGTGCGCCTTTCTGGCACTGCGCTGCTTTCCGGTATCCGGACGGTGAAGTGCCATCCATCCCAGCCCTGCAGCCACAGCAAGGGCCACAATCACCCAAGCTACCAATTCGACACAAAACTGCGGCGTGATGTTCAAAGCACACAGCCGGGACCAGTAATAGGTGGGCATAGCCTTAGCCGCCAATTGTATCAGAAGAGGCTGAGTAGAAAAATCTTCATACTGTACCTGATAAAGCAGCACTCCTGCCAACGGCAGAATACTGGTCACCAGTGCCGCAGCAGTATGGTTTTTCATCCAGAGTGTAAGGACCGACGCCAATGCCAGGAAAGCCCCCAGTACCAGAAGATTTCCCACCGATACTGCGCAGAACAACAGAACTGTTCCGAGCGCGGGCGCAATTCCCATCTGGATGGCTGTGATGGTAATGCAGATTCCGTAAAAGGCCAGCTGCAAAAGCAGGCAGAAACCGCAGACCACCCCGAATTTGGCGCGGTATAGAGTGGACAACCGTCCTCCATGACTGACGAACAATTCATCGGTGCGTGCCCGGCGCTCCGACGCGAATTGCGCCACACACAGATTGACGGGGATCAGCCAGCTGAACACTGTCAGGCTCTGAGAGCTGCGCACCAGCTGCAAGCCGGACCGCCCACTTCCCATCGCCACATCCTTGAAAAATCCGATGGAGTTAAGCGGGTTCAGAAGATCACCCGCCACCATAAAATACATGGTCCCACTGTTGGCAAACCACAGCAGCACCAGAACAAACCCCAGCAAAGCCCATAGCTGTGCTTTTGCATGGAACAGTTTGACTTCTTCCGCTTTAGCCTGCATCGGCATGGCTGTCACCTCCCACCAAGGCCGTGAAATATGCCTCCAGCCCTTCGCTGCGCACTGCCAGTTCCTGCACGTGCAAGCCATTCTCCATTAGCACACCGGAAGCTGTCGCTGCTGCCTCGTTTTCTACCGGGGACAAGCGCAGCCCCTCCACTGTTGCCTGACAGATAGCTTCCGGAAACATCTTGCGGAGGATGTCTACCGCCTGTCGGTCATTGTCGGTACGGACTAACAGATACTTGCTGCAGCGGGCGTCCAGTTCTTCTGCCGTCAGTTGTTCCAGCAGCTGCCCATTATGTAAAATACCGTAGCTTGTCGCAAGCTGGTGCAACTCGCTGAGGATATGACTGGACAGCAGAATCGTCATCCCCTGTTCCCGGTTCAGTTTTTCCAGAAGATGTCGCAGTTCCTGTATCCCCATCGGGTCCAGTCCATTGAGCGGTTCGTCCAGTACCAGAAATTCCGGTTTCCCCAAGAGAGCAACCGCCAGCCCCAGCCGTTGGCGCATCCCCAGCGAGAATTTTCCGGCAGGTTTGCTGCCAGTGTCTTTCAGACCCACCAGTTGCAGGGTGGGAGCAATATCCGCCTCATTTAACCCTCGCTGCAGGCACTGCACTTTCAGGTTTTGCCATGCGGTCAGATCCGCGTACAAGGCAGGGCCGTCCACAAGGCACCCCATCCGACGCCGCATTTCTGACTGTCGGGCAGCGTCTGCCGCACCAAATAGTAGCAGTCTGCCCCGTGTGGGGCGAGTCAGACCGCATAGAATTCGCAGCAGGGTGGTTTTCCCCGCGCCGTTTTCTCCGATCAGACCGTAGATCTGCCCGCGCGGGATTGTGATGCTCACATCCCGCAACGCCACCGTATGTCGGTATTCCTTGCAAAGATATTCCGTCGCAAAAACCGCTTCTCCGTATCCTTCCATGCTCTTCGTCTCCCTTTCATTCATATAAGCCCATTTATTTAGGAAACGATTTGGGAATGGAAATTTTTGCAATGCAAGGTATTTGGGGCAAAAGAAGCATCTCCAAGAAAAATGCCACAAGAGCCAGATGGCTCTTGTGACCCACAAACTTCACCCTTTCTTTAGCTTTTTCGTTTCCGGCACCACGCCAACTTTCAGGAAATTTTTATGACCCCTTGCACTTTCCCGTTTTTTCTTCTGCGTTTCTCCTGTTTATCCACTCCTCGAACAGCCGTTGTCCCTCTTCCGACTGGTAAAATGCCTGGATCTTGGGCAGCAGGAACCGGGCGAAGCGCTCCAGCTCCTGCTGGGGCACGCCGTCCTCCCGGTACTTGGCGGACGCCGCTGCCTGTGCTGTTGTCTTTTCCTGCCGATCTTCCGTAGCGGCTCCTTTCTGCAGGGCTGCCCCCTGCTGCCTTGCTGCTTGTTCTTTCATCGATCCTGACCCTTGGCCCGCTGGCGGCGTTGCTGACGGTTCAGCCGTTTTTCCTCCTGTTGGCGGCGGCAGATGCCCAGCACAAATGCCTGCACCTGCTCCGGCGCCACCCGCACGGCTTCCCGGTAAGGACGGGTCTCGGTGAGCACTGCATCCAGCTGTTCCTCACAGCGGCGGAGGCGCTGGCCCAGTTCCTGTTCTCTCACCGTGCTTTGCTGCAGCTGCATCCACAGACTGCGGTTCTCCGCCTGCAGCTTGCCGCTGGCTTTTGCCATCTTACACAGCGTCTGAAAATCCTGCACCGGTAGCTCCACCCGCTTTTCCAGCACGCCTTTGGTTTTGGCCCGCTGCTCGATGTCTGCCACATTGCGGATCGAGCCGGAAATGTTCTTCAACTGGGAGATAAGCTCCTTCCGCTTGCCCTGCAGCTGTTTGGTCTGATCAGACAGTTCTGCCACTGTCTGGCGGTCCTTCTGGACCTTATATTCCAGTACATTCAGGTGTTCGGCATCGCTGCCCTTGATACCGCGCTCGAAGTCGGTGAATCCCGCCTGCCGCATGTGCTCAAAGAATTCGGTCTGCAGCAGGCTGTAGGAACTCACCAGCCGGGGCTTGCCGTTCTTTTTCAGCACCGGCTGCCCCTGCTCGTTGGTCATGGGGACCATCGGCCACTTTTTGCTGTGACTCACCTGCATGATCGTCTCTCGCACGGTACCCCGCAGCGCCGGGTCCTTGCATCGCTTGGACCAGCGGATCTGCTTTTCCACCACCGGCAGGTAGACAACGTGGAGGTGATAGTGGAACACATCCCTTCCCAGCCGGTCACTGGCTTCCCGGTTGCGTTCGTCGGCGTGCATGACTGCCGAGATGATGTACTGTTCTCCTCCCGCGATCTTCTTCGCCAGCTCGTACACCTCGGCGTAGAACTGCTTGGCGTACTCATAGCCGCCATGGGTTTCGAAATAGTCGGTGTTCACGTCAAACACCAACTCGTCAAAGACGTAGGCATCCGGTTTCAGTCCACGGGTGGAAACGACGCCTTCTTCCACCATCCGGTCAAATTGCTGGGCATAAGTAGCTGCCTCGCAGGCTTTGAAGGTCACATTGTTGCGGCTGTATTCCAGCAACACATCCGGGTTGGAGTACACTTCGTTCTTGCGTTCGTTGTGCCGCTCCCGCACTGAGATGGCATTTTTACGGTAGCGCTCATTGCGCACCACAGTCCGATGGATTTTGCTGATAGGCGGCTCCTTTCTTGGGTACGGTTCTGCTGCGGATGGGGTACGCAGATGCTTTGGAAAGCATCTGACCCACTATGACACTTTCCGGCGCTGCCGGCAAAGTGCCAGTGGGCCCGCTGCGGCGGGAGGGATTGGAATACGGCTGCCAACCAAAGTCGCTGTGCCATCTTCCCGGTTGAGCCGCCGTCGTAACGGTTGTCAAGTCTGTGGTTGCCTCTGGAAACCAGGCACCACAGCTCTTGTCCACTTTTTTCAAAACGCGGGGTGTGGAATTCTTTCTCTATTTCTCTTTTAGTTAGATATATCATTCTATCTTTATCGTGTCGGTTTTTCCGGCGAGTCGGTGTCGGCAAATCCGTCAACTGCCTGTCCGTTTTTCCGACAGGTCGGGACGGATTTCCCGACGGGTGGTTACAGCTCGTTGGGTTCCTTGGGCCGGGGCAGATTGAGGTAATACCGCCGGGCCTTTCCGTTTGACTGTCCCGGCACCTGCTCCAGCAAACCACAGCGTTCCAGAGCGGCGAACAATCCGGCGGCTTTCTCCCTCTGGCAGTGCAGCAGCCGTCCGGCACTGGCCCGTGAAAGGCTCACACAGGGCCTGCCGTTGGCTTTCCAGTGCCCGGTGGTATCCTGGGCCGACAACCGCAACAGCCCCAACAAATGGCCGTACAGCAGCTTGCTTTCGCCGGGAAGCTGCCGGTAGGGTTGCTCTGTAAGAAGGCTGGACGGTATCATCAGGAACCCATCGATACGGTTCAGGTTTTCCTCTGCGGGAACGAGTTCATGGTTCAGATGGCACCTCCTTAGATCATGGGTTGGTGGCGGGTTTTGGCTTCTGGCATCCCTCTTTTCCGGTTGTTTTTGTCCGCAGAAAATGTTTGATTATTTCATCATAGATTCTTCCGACACATACAGCATACAACGCCTTGCAGTCCGTTTCAAGATGTGTTAGACTGTTTTCATGTTGGATGATTCACACACTTTTCTCGGCTGTTTCTGAAACACCGAAAAACACAGAGCCTTTTTCCGCCAACTATGCTCCAACACAGGACGGTGACAAATTTTGAACTACCAGACGTACCTTTTCTTTGAAGGCCGCACCGAATATATCCAGGGTTACGACACGCTCCAGCATACATATCCGCTGGGCTCCCTGATGTTCGGTGTCCTGGACCTGGATGCTGCCCCCTATCTGGAACGGGGCCGCACATTGCTGGAAAAATTCCGGGGCGTAAACTTCCCGGAAAATCAGACGATGCAGCAGAGCCTGGCAACGCCTGACACCTGTGTGTATTACCAGGTGGCTTCCTTTTACCATGACTTTGCCACCGCTGTGCGGCAGGCTTCCCCTGCTCTGTTTGATCTTGTGGAGGGCTATACGCTGGCTACCTTCCGTCGCAATGAGCAGGAACTGAAAGCGACCCAACAGAGCCTGTGGCAATTTATACAGACTGAAAAAAATGACAGCTCGTATACATTTGATGAATTGCGCGCCAGAATGTCCCACCTCGGTGAATTGACCTTAACCAGTGACATCATGGAAGGATTCTGCCGGAACTTTCCGGAGTACACCGACCAGATGAAGGTATTTATCCAGCGTGATACCGGGGACACCTCCCTGTGCCGGACGGCGCTGTCGGTATTAGAATCCTTTGTGACCTTGCTGCAACAGTTGGTGGACGGCAAAACGGATCTGCGCCAGCTGATCGAGGCTACACTGGTGGACGAGGATGGCCGCCCCAGAACAGAGCATGGCCAGCACCCTTCGGAGCTGCTGGTGGAACTGGCCGAAAATGGCGATTCGACCTACCAGAAATACCACAAGCTGGAGGACGACATCCATATCCAGACCCGGTACAAACGGCCCACAGACAACAAAAAAGGCGGCATTTCTGCCGCCACGTTCTACGCGAGCGATACGCTGCCCGCGTTACTCTTTTTGGAATTCGTACAGATGTGCGCCCAGGACCTTCCGGTCGCTGTCTGTGAGAGCTGCCACCGGCTGTTTGTTCCTTTCTCCAGCCGCGCCAAGTATTGTGAGCGAATGCTGGACCCGGAAATCGGCGCCACCTGCAAGGACATTGCCGCCAAGCTGGCCTATGCTGAGGAGCTGAAGGCCAACAAAGCCAAGGAGTTCTACAACAAGATGCGTAACCGCTACCAGATGCGCTGCTCCCGTGCCCCCGGCAACCAGAAAATGCGGGATGACTATAACGCCTGGCGCAAGCAGGCCCAGATAGCGCTGAGTAAGTATCAGTTGGGAGATATTGGCTGGGAGGAGTTTGACGCTACCATACAATTTACCATCTAAATCGGTAATAAGGGCACATTTAATATACTCTCGTGCGCGCAAAAATCCCTCAGCCTATTAGGCTGAGGGATTTTTGTGCGCCTTATGATAATATAACTTTTCCAATAGAGTGTATCACACAATTTATCACTTTCGTCCAACAACCCAATCGTAATAATAAATCTATAAATTCTATATTTACTTTACCCCGTCCAAATCACACGAAAAAGCACGCAAAATGACCAGCCGTGTTTTGTACAAGGATCTCATTAGCGATCTTTGGTCATCGCACAATAAGTGTAACTGTTCGTCCTCCTTAACGCAAACTCCTTCCATTAGCCTCTGCGCTTTCAAAATTGGCATATCTTCCTTACTTATTCCTTCTTCACCCGTGTCCGCTGTAATTTGCTTATACACAGCATCTTCAAACTCTTTTTCTGGTGCTTCCTTGGTCATTGCCCGTTCAGAAAATATCGCAATTTTATCATTCCAATTTTCTAAATTTCTATATATTTCCGATTCTTTAATTGAATCAAGCACTTCAGCTTTTGAAGTTGCTACCATTCGAACTTCTGTTCCTTCTTCGAAAGGTAATTCATTGTGCCGAAGCAACTGATTACAAAAATAGCGTATGGAATCGGGTATCGTCTTTTTTATGGGATTGTCAAGCAGGTTTTGAAGCGATGCCCAAAAATAGTTATCCGTGAAATCAATATATCGTTCTTCTGTTTCAGCTGCGCTCACCCACTTTTTTAAATCATCTTTTGCCGGAAAGTATGAGGCTGTCTTTTGCATCCAATCTACAATCTGCTCCGCCATCCACTCTGTCACGCTTAAGTGCTTATTAAACACTACCTGCGAATATGAAAAGAATTTATTTATAATGTATTGGTCCGCTGCTGCTATTCCTTTAGGCGTTATACATAATATTGCCTTCTTTTCCCCATTGCAATCATATTCGCCCTTTTCCATACAACCAATCAGTTGATCAATTTCAAATGTTCCAAAGCTCGTGCCAGAAAAAGTTGCATCGCGCATCAAATAATCAATTCCATCTGCGTCTATTTCCGAATGCAGTATTTGCACAAATAACGGATTTGTCGTTTGCCTTTCTACATTTCCTACAATCATATCTGCAATTATAGAAACTGCTTCTTCGCCGCACTCTTTTACAATAATATCACGAATGTACTGATTATTTTGAATAATGTCCGCCCCTATTTGCTCATGGTGACATCCATTTGATCTCTTCATAAAGCGCCACGTTGCCGCGTCTGAAAAATGATCAACCTTTTCTTTTACTCTTGCATTGACATTTTTACAATAATCATCTGTTGGAAATGCCGCAGGATTCATCTTATATGGAAATTCACACACATGCGATAAAGGATAATGCCCGATGTCATGCAAAAGGCCTGCCAAACGCACAATTTTTCTGTCGTTGGTTGATAATTTTAACTGACAAGCAATTTTATCAGCTACATACATCACTCCCAGTGAATGAATAAATCTTGTATGTTCTGATCCAGGAAAACCCAATTTGCGATACTAAGCTGTTTAATACTCTGTAACCTTTTGAAAAGCAGATGATTTATTATTTTTTCTTCTGCCTTTGTATAATATATAAAGCCATGTACATTATCTAAAATACGTCCTGCAAAATCCAATTGGTTTCGCTCTGGAATTGAATCCTGCCTTGGTGTTTCACTTAAGCACATAATTCTTTCACCAACTTTAAGGCACGTTCATTTTCGCTATCATTATCAAGGTGAGGTTTTCTGTTGCGCAATTCCTCGCAGATTTTCTCATCTGCTGTTCCAACCTGAAAAATGTTTTTTAGCAAATAATAAACAGATGCCATGCATTCTGCCCACTGGCTTTGGCTGTACACCCCGGTTTCAGCAAGAGCCTTTCCTACACGAGTAATGTCTTTCTCCATATCCGCAGAAAATTCCGCAGTATTTTCATCAGATACATTTTTGATAGCATACATTGTATCCTGCAAATCCTGCGAGTACGGTCCATGTTTATACCAGAAGAAAGAGTAATCTCCTATAGGCGCACCCATCTCTTGAAGCAAATATATTGCCTTTTGCATTTTCATTCTCTTTTCAAACTCACTATAAGAGAAATCCTCATGGTAGATTCTTGCGTACAATGTCTTCAGATATGCTTTACTCATAGTGCTCTCCCTGTTCATTTTCTTTCAAATAGAATCAGTAAAAGTATACAAACCTCCTATTATATATATTATATCTCGATTTACTACCTCTGTAAATTCATTAGAATAAATATATGTATTTATTCTTTCCAGAAATCACTCATCTATTGATGAAAAAAGCAAATCCGAACGCACTTTCAAAAAGAAATACATTCGGATTTGCTTGGTATGGTGCACCATCGGGGACTCGAACCCAGGACCCACTGATTAAGAGTCAGTTGCTCTACCAACTGAGCTAATGGTGCTTATAAGAGAAGCCGGCATCTACCTATTTTCACAGGCCGTTTCCAGCCAACTATCTTCGGCACAAGTGAGCTTAACTTCTGTGTTCGGAATGGGAACAGGTGGAACCTCACCGTCATCGACACCGGCCAACGCGTGACCATTGTCATGCTTCTCTTTTTGTTGAGGATGTACCCTCAAAACTGAATATCGAACCGCTTTTGCAAATAGAGTATCTGATC
>ERZ835109.436-NODE-436-length-49056-cov-4.840615_pt1 | contig 49056 bp, 38 predicted proteins | sample MGYA00519946_ERZ835109 | MGnify/ENA primary metagenome ERZ835109 (study PRJEB31850, sample SAMEA3708771) | human gut metagenome | biome: human gut; feature: human-associated habitat; material: faeces | place: China | collected 2014 ...
TCACTTCTTCAGTAATTTGGATTATCGTAATAATCTTAGTTCCCTTGGGCAGACGTTCAGAGTCCGCCTGAGGGACTTTTTGTATATAATAAAAAATAAAGAAACACTTGCAAAATACAGACGGATATGTTATGATACATATACCGTAAGGCAAAAACAACTACAAAAAACATACATCTATGAAGCCTTTGCTGATATTAGGCTCAGGGCTTGGCAAATGCAAATGCAAATGCAAATGCAAATGCAAATGCAAATGCATATCTATATCATATATATTTAATATGTGTTTACATTTGTATCTTAGGAATAACTCAATTCCAATTTTCCAGTATGAAATCGAAAATCGAATAAAGGGGGAGAAAGATTGAACGAAGAATTGAAAAAAACTGTGCGTGCAGTGCAGGGAATGGAACAGTACGATGAAAGTGTAAAACAGGTATTGGCACATAAAATCATACTGGCAAGTATTCTTGTACATTATTTTACTGGGACTTGCAAAAAACTTACCACCCTATACAGAGAAAAATAAACTGCACAGGCTGTTGGGGGCATTATTTACAAATGAGTTGACGGCAGATGAGAAAATCAGTATCATAGAATCAGAATATAACATTGAAGCGAAAAATGAATTGCGAAAGGATGTGAGGAAAGTGAGCGGATTAGGAGAAAGCCTTGTGGAAAGTGCGGCAGAAGAAGCATGGGAAGAAGCATGGGAACAGAGCAAAATTAAGTTTATCATCAATATGAACGAAAAAGGCTACACAATAGAGCAGATAGCCGACGTTACGGAAAAGAGCAGGGAAGAAGTCGAGGCAGTACTGGAAAAGAGAAATAATGTGCGGCGGCTTTAAGCAGAGATTCAATGAATACTTGACATTTTAATGGGGCAAGCTTATAGTAGAATCACTACGATAAACAGGAGGAACATATTTATGACAAGAATAACCAAGGATACAACAATTGGCGAAGCAATTCAGTATGATGCAGGGATTGTTTCAATTCTTATGGGCGCAGGAATGCACTGTGTTGGATGTCCGTCATCAGCAGGTGAAACATTAGAAGAAGCTGCTATGGTTCATGGTTTAGACTGTGATGAATTATTACAGGATATTCATGACTATCTTCAGTCAGTAGGTTAATTCATAAATAAAATAAAAGCGGCGGGATTTACGTTTAATCGGTAAATTCCGCCGCTTTTTAGATGATATGCCGGGGGACGGCATACATTATATTTAAAAGCTAAAGTTTTGCCATAACCTGTATTGCACGGTTTTTTATAATGGAATCCATGTGTTCCGTGAAAAATAAAAGGCTGCTGTCTGGAAGATATTCTTTTTTGCCGTATTCGGAAAGAATGTTGCAGGTCTTGTTAAAGTCCACAGAAGAACAGCGGGTCTTTTCCAAAAATACATAGTAGCGCCTGTTGGTATGCTTAAATAAATGACTCTTGTCATTGTATACCGGAAGAACGGCTTTTGCGGCCTCACTGAAGGCATCCAGATTTTCAAAAGAAAAGCAGCGGATGACAGGGGCGTCTTTTTGTGTATCGGCAGACGATTCCGGTTTATTTGCCGCAGGTACAGGGACAGTTCCGGTGCCTTTTGAACCGGATGCCGAGCCTTTATTCAGATAATCATTTAATTTGCTGAAAATATTTAAAACGTCATCTTCAATGGAATCCGCGTCTGTATCAGATTCATTTAACTCATCATTAGCAGATGGCAGTGCATGTGCTGCTGATGCATCAATTGTTTCCATGGAATCATAATCCTCATAGGGGTAATCATAATCCTCATAATCGTCGTCCGGGTCGGACGGCGAAAATTTGGAAAAACGGGTATCCAGTTCTTCCGGATCGTCTACCTTTGTAACAATTAAAACGATACAGTCAGCAGAAACAGGAATTGCTTCAATCATCAGAGGAATATCTTCCGCTTCAAAACCGAATTCATAGGAAGCCTGCTGCATCATATCCTGAAAAAGCTTCTTCGCCTTTTCACTGCCGTAAGCCAGTTCACTGATTTTTAACTGCCGGGCTGCCAGGTCAGATTTATTCAGGGTGCAGCGTATTTGGTTTTCACTTAATTTTTCGATTTTCATATTATCACTTCCTATCACTATTGTCCTAAATTTATAATACCCATTTTTAGTGGATATGTAAAGGTTATATTGATGAATATATTATAAGAAATTGTAAAAAAATAAAAATAAATAAAAGATAATTTTGAAAAAATTTTATCAAAAAAAGAAAAAATATATTGCAAATTCAATATTTTTATAGTATACTCTTTATTGAGCTGGTCAATGATAATTTTATATGCCGATATGGAAAGGAGTGGTCCTATGGTAAATTAATCTCAGAAGCGTATGATATCATCAGTGTGCAGGCACAGACGCATCATTCAACGGTGTATCTTGTAAGGCATAAGAAGCTTGATGTACTGCGTACAGCAAAGTTCGTCAGAAAAGATACCGGCGGATATATGCGAATCCTGCGGGAAGCTGATTTTCTAAAAATTCTCAGACATTCCGGAATCCCCTTAATATATGATATTGCTGAAGATAAAGATAGTATCTGCATAATTGAAGAATTTATATCTGGTAAATCTTTGACAGAATACGTGGCAGAACACAGAATGCTTACAGCTGCGCAGATAACAGACTTTGTGCTGCAGATATGTGACATACTGGAATATTTGCATAGTCAGGGCAGCAAAGGAATGGTTCATCTGGATTTGAAACCGGATAATATTCTGATTACAGATACAGGCAGTGTAAAACTCATCGATTTTGACAATGCAGTCAGGATGGGAGAAAGATATGCCACACATTACGGCAGTATCAGATTTGCGGCGCCGGAGCAGTACCACAGGCTGTATCAGGACTGCCGGGCAGATATTTATAGTCTGGGAATGTTAATTTTGTACATGGACAACGGACATGTACAATGTCACGCAGAATCTCTGCATCATAAGAAGTTTTATCCCATTGTAAAAAAATGTATTCATCACAGTATATGGCAGCGTTACCGCAGTGTGAAACAGGTAAGGCAGGCGGTATACAGTTTACAGGCAGAAAATGAATTATCAGAGAACATAAAAGCTCAAAACATTTCTCTTTATGGCACAAAACACGGTGTCGGGACAACGCACATAGCACTTTGTCTGACGGCATATCTTACCCGGAACGGTTTTCGCGCGGTTTATGTGCAGGAAGCAGATGAAGAAGATTTTATCTGTGAAATCCGTGAAAGCATCTTACAGACTGACGGAACGTTCCGGTGTGGAACAATTGCAGTATGTCCGCAGTATCATGGTGCGGTACAGGCTGACCTGTATGGGTACGACTATATCGTAAGGGACTGCGGCACAATTGTGGGGTTGTCAGCGCAGGCAGACATTAAAATTGTTGTGACAGACTTTGGATACCGCAGAAGGCTGGAGTATGAACGGCTTTTACAGTCAGATAAGGACAGTCTGATTTTTGTGAATCATACAGACGGGAATGTTTTTTATAAAGAAACAGGCAGGCTTGAAATTAAACGGCAGTTTTACAGGATACCGTGTGTCTATGACTGGAACAATGGCAGTAAATTATTAGACAGGGTATTTTTGGAAGCGTTGTCTGCAGTGATTTCTAAACCGTGCCGAAAGCAGGTGAAAGGTGGTGCAGGTGCTGGCCGGAAGTACATTATTTCAAAGAATAAGTAAAAAAAGCACGGCAGTCCGTTGGGGTGCAAAAGCAGTATCACCCTGCGTTATTGCAGTTATGGGTATTGGCGGGAGTGTCGGAACGACACACCTTTGCATGATGCTTGCAAACAGCATGGCAAATGGGCTTAAGGTGCGGACCGCATTTGTTGAGTACGGCGTGCATGATACGGGCAGTGCCTGTCTGCATCTGGCACAAGAAACAAAAAGTCTTTCGGGTGACATTCACACATTTCAATATGCAGGAATTGATTTTTACCGGTGTATTTCGGAAGAAGAACTTATAAAAATTTCAGCAATGAAATACGAGGCAGTCATACTGGATATGAAATATGGCAGCAAAGAGGTGATGACGGAGTTTTTGCGCAGTGATTTAAAGATTGTTGTTGCCGGCATGAATTTATGGCAGGCAGGACGGCTGAAAGCATTTTTAAAAAATGAGAAACTGCCGTCATCGCACTGGCGCTGTGTCACACTGGGTTATGACAGGAAACTGGCAAAAAAGCTGGAAAAAGAATACGGCATCCGGGTTGGGCTGATTCCGGCAGAGCGAAATCCGTTTGAGTTATCACCGGACGGATTTTTGGAACTTGTAAAATTAACAGAGATGTAAAAAGAAACTACAGACATCATACGGTTTATTTACGGACACCGGATTTTAAACCTATGAATATATATCACAAAATTACAAAAGTTTCTGTATGAATCCCCCTTTGTGCAGAAAAAAGGCAGGGAATGGACAAAGAAAGAACATTCCCTGCCTATTTGGTATTGAGAAAAGCCAAAATCTCGTTTATAATTGTCGTACAGTTTTAGTGTACAGGAAAACAGGAGCGCCGTAAGGCAGGGTTAAAGGAGAAAATCATGGAACGGGATAGAAAAAGAAAATTATGGAAGATAACAGCGGCAGTATCAGCAGGGATTCTAGTAATTCTTGCAGCGGTGCTGCTGATAAGAAAATATATGCCGACAGGTCAGAAAATGAGCGGATATGATTATTTTAAGACAGATTCGGCAGCAGAAAATGACAGCACACTGGTGATATTGGACAATGAAATACTTTACGATAAAGGGCGCTATATAGACGGAAGGCTGTATTTACAGCAGTCATTTGTACAGGATAATGTCAATATGCGTTTTTATTATGACAAAGAAAGCAATGCGGTTTTGTATTCGGACTGGAGCTCAGTCTATACGTATTATCCGGACGTCAAGGGGTATCGGGACCAGAACGGTAATACGTATGATACGGAGTATGAAGTGATAAAAACGGCAGACGGTGTGATTTATATCGATTTCGAATACATGGCAGCAGTCAGCAACATTTCCTATGAATATGCAAAAGAACCACAGCGTCTGGTGCTTCATACAACCCATGAAGAACAAAATGAAGTGACAATCCGCAAAAACACTGTGGTGCGGTATCGTGCAGGTATTAAAAGCAAAGTACTTGAAAAGGTGAAAAAAGGTACAGTGTGCCAGTACGTGGGTGCGGTAGATGATGACTGGATTGAGGTGATTACGCCGTCCGGTTATCAGGGTTATGTGAAAAAGAATGCGGCTTCGGATGTATACACGGCAGTACCGGAAGATACATATACGGAAGAATACCAGTCCAATCTGTGCGGTTACAAGGTGAATATGACGTGGTTTCAGGTAACACAGCGTGCCGCCAATGCTTATATTGATACGTATTTAGAGGATGTTTCCGGTATTAATACGATTTCACCGACATGGTATTCGATTGCAGACGGCACCGGAGAGCTGACCAGTCTGGCATCGGATACGTTTGTAAGCAATATGCACGCCAGGGGCTTAAAAGTGTGGCCGCTTGTCAATGATTTTAATAATAATGTTGATTATGCAGCGTTTTATTCCAGTAAAACGGCAAGAACGAAGCTGATTAACAACCTGATGCAGGAAGCACGTCAGTATGGTTATGACGGCTACAATATTGATTTTGAATATGTAAAGAAAGATTTCGCGGACGATTATTTACAGTTCTTGCGGGAACTGTCTATCGCATGCCAGAATAACGGGCTGGTGTTATCCGTGGATAATTACAAACCGGCAAACCACAATGCCCATTATGAACTGGCAGAACAGGCGGTTTTTGTGGACTACATTGTGATTATGGGGTATGATGAGCATTACGCAGGTTCAGATGCGGGATCGGTGGCTTCCCTGCCATTTGTGGAGGACGGTATTTCAAGAGCTGTCAGCATGGTACCGTCAGAACAGGTGATTAATGCTGTTCCGTTTTACACGCGCATCTGGACGGAGAATGCGGGGGAAACCAAGAGCCGTGCAGTGGGAATGCAGGCGGCGATGGATGCCATGCAGGAAAATGGTGCAACAGCCGAATGGGACGAAACAACAGGACAGTATTACTGCACCTATGAAACATCCGCAGGAACGGTTCAGATATGGTTTGAAGAAGAACGCTCTATCGGTGAAAAGATGAAATTGTATTCAAAATACAAGCTGGGCGGTGTGGCAGAATGGAAACTGGGACTTGAAACCTCGTCGGTATGGAGTATTATTAGTAATGGACTAAACTACGCATCATAATAGAACGGTACGGTTCATACAATACAGTAAAAATAAGATGTGGCAGGGTAGTTTGAATCGAAAAAGACTGATTACGGGCATGACGGTGATTTTACTGCTGGCAGTGTATACGGGAATGTATATTGTACTGCCCGCGGCAAGACAGACAGCAGGGAAAAATGAAACGTCAGAGAGCAGGCAGGAAGAAAATCAGACGGCACAGGCAGACAGTACCAAAAGAACCGTTGTACTGGACAGCGGGCATGGCGGATTTGATCCGGGTAAAGAAAGCAGCGACGGCATATTAGAAAAACACATCAACCTTGCAATTGCAGAGCGGTTAAAGGAACTGCTGGAGAAAGAAGGAATCCAGGTCGTGATGACGCGGACAGACGATAATGGCCTGTATACAGAGAGTGATTCCAATAAAAAGATTGCAGATATGAAAAAGCGGTGTGCAATTATTGATGCAGCAAAGGCTGATATTGTTGTCAGTATTCATCAGAACAGTTATCAAAGCCCGGAAGTAAAAGGTGCGCAGGTATTTTATTATAAACATTCGGCAGAAGGTAAAAAACTGGCACAGATTTTGCAGAAATCTTTGAAGGAAAATCTGGATACGGAGAATAAGCGGCAGGAAAAAGAAGATAGTACATACTATATGCTGCTGCATACCGGTGCGCCGACTGTGATTGCGGAGTGTGGCTTTTTATCCAATCCACAGGAAGCGGCTCTGTTAAATACTGCCGAATACCGGCAGAAGGTCGCAGAAGCACTCTGCAAAGGAATATTGGAATATTTTACATCTACAGGAAAATGAAGAAAGCGCTGCATACGGCAGCAGAAATGGAAGGAACATGGAAACGATTATTGCACAAATCACAGAAAATGAAGAACAGAATCAAAAAATATATGAGCAGGCATCAGACATTTTAAAAAGAGGCGGTCTGGTGGCTTTCCCTACAGAAACCGTATATGGACTGGGTGCAGATGCGCTTGATGAGGAGGCATCGGCTAAAATTTATGCGGCAAAGGGAAGACCGTCCGATAATCCGCTGATTGTGCATATTGCGGATACAAAGGCACTGGAGGAGCTTTCCTGTGATGTTACCGCACAGGCAAAGCTTCTGGCGGAGAAGTTCTGGCCGGGACCGCTGACCATGATTTTAAAGAAAAGTGACTGTGTGCCAAAATCCATTACCGGCGGACTGGGTACGGTAGCCATCCGTATGCCGAGCCATCCGGTTGCAGCACAGTTAATCAGAACTTCCGGGGTGTATATTGCAGCACCGAGTGCCAATATTTCAGGGAAACCAAGTCCTACAAGAGGAGAACATGTCATTCATGATATGAAGGGCAGAATTGATATGATTATTGTAGACGATACGGTTGATATTGGTGTAGAATCTACGATTGTAGATTTAAGTGAAGATGTTCCTACAATTTTAAGACCGGGTTATATTACAAAAGAAATGCTTTCGGAAGTGCTGGGAGAAGTACGTATTGATCCGGCGATTATGGGCAGTGTAAAGCCGGGCGTTGTACCGAAAGCGCCGGGCATGAAATATAAGCACTATGCGCCCGATGCAGACCTTGCAATTGTAGAGGGTGACATCGATAATGTTGTAGATAAAATCAACGCTCTGACAAAGGAAAAAGAAGCCTTAGGATACCGTGTAGGTATTATGGCAACACAGGAAACAAAAGACCGCTATGAAAGCGGTGTTATAAAAGTAGTCGGCAGCAGAAAAGATGAGGCGACTGTCGCTCACAACCTGTACGCAGCCCTGCGGGAGTTTGACAAACAGCAGGTGGCATACATTTATTCAGAGGGCTTTTCTGAAAATCAGGTAGGGCAGGCAGTCATGAACCGGTTGATTAAAGCCGCCGGACATACTATAATAAATGTCTGAAAGTGACAGAAGCGAGGCCTTTCTATGAATACGTATAGCAGAATTTTGTTTGTCTGTGCAGGAAATACATGCAGAGGTCCCATGGCGGCGACAATCATGCAGCAGTTTGTACAGGATATGGGTATCCTTACAGATTCAAGAGGAATGGTTGTCTTGTTTCCTGAACCTTATAATCCCAAGGCGGTTGCAGTCTGTGCGGGACACGGCATGATTATGCCGAGTAACAGTGCAGCACAGCTTGAGAATACGGATTTTGACAACAACACACTGGTACTTGTGATGAATCAGTCAATGAAGCAGAAGATTTATGAAAGCTATGACCGGGCAATTAATGTGTATACGCTCGGGGAGTTTGCCGGAGCGGGTGAAACAGAAATTGCAGATCCGTATGGACGGGGCATTGATGAATATAACCAATGTTTTGAACAGTTGTATGTATTGATTGAAAAAGCAGCAGAAATAATCAGAAAGAACATGGAGGAAGAAAAAGATGATAGCAATCGGCAGTGATCACGGCGGAGTAGAGTTAAAGGAAAAGGTAATCAAGCATTTACAGGCACGCGGCATTGAGTGTGAAGATACAGGATGTTACAGCACAGATTCCTGTGATTATCCGGTATATGCAAAGAAGGTAACAGATCTGGTGACATCCGGAAAATGTGAACTGGGTATTTTAATCTGTGGTACCGGTATCGGCATGAGTATGGCAGCCAATAAAGTGGATGGCATCCGTGCGGCATTGTGCCATGACTGTTTCAGCGCGGAAGCCACAAAACAGCACAACAATGCAAATGTATTATGTATGGGGGCAAGAGTAATCGGGGAAGGATTGGCTTGCAAAATCGCAGATATTTTTATTGATACCCCGTTTTCAAACGATGAACGTCATATCAGAAGAATCAGCATGTTTGATTAAATGGCGGATTAGAGGAAAGGTCAGGGAATGCAATGAGCGATAAGAGAAAAGATTACATTTCATGGGACGAGTATTTCATGGGCGTTGCAAAGCTTTCCGCCCTGCGTTCGAAAGATCCGAATACACAGGTGGGTGCGTGTATTGTCAGCGAAGATAATAAAATCCTCTCCATGGGATATAACGGACTGCCAAGGGGCTGCTCCGATGATGAATTTCCGTGGTCAAGGGAAGGCGATCCGCTGGATAATAAATATCTGTATACGGCACACAGTGAGCTGAATGCCATTTTAAATTATCAGGGCGGCACATTGCAGAATGCAAAAATGTATGTGACACTGTTTCCGTGCAATGAATGTGCGAAAGCGATTATTCAGGCGGGCATTAAGACACTGGTCTATGACTGCGACAAGTATTCTGATACGGCATCGGTGATTGCATCGAAAAGAATGCTCAATGCCGCAGGCGTACGGTATTATAAATACGATTCGACCGGAAGAACCGTGCAGATTGAACTGTAGGGTTCCGTGGAAATATGCCGTTTGTGCATGACAGCATGGACAAAAACAGTACAGTGTGTTTAAGGAAAAATGTAGATAAAAAGGACTGTAAATGACAAAGCGCGAAGAAAAATGCTCAGAGCGTACTGTCAGTTACAGTTCTTAAAAAATTCATGGAAATTGATGTACTTACGTGTTATTGCAGTTTCAATAAATGATTCAAAGCCGGATTTAATACTTCATACCGTTCCAGTTCATCTAAATAATCTTTAAAATCCCCGTTATAAATAATAGAAAGCAGTGCATTGAGGCGGTGCAGAGAAGTTACCAGCATATCATTGCTGATAATGGACATGCGGCAGGCATCTGCCAGTTCATCTAAATCCACAACGCGGACAAAACCGTCATTTTCAATAATAACATCGGCAAGCAGATCGGTAAAAATATAAGTGTCGGTATTTTTATCATAGCTTGTGTCAATAATATCACAGTAAATATAAGCGAGCGTTCCGTTCTCCTTATAAAATTTGCTGATTTTCCAGCCGTGTTTTACGACATAGTAGGATATTCCGTAGGAAAATTCTTCCTTTGGATGCAGTGTTTTCCAGCGGGTAATAATATGTCCGTCTGAAATGGACACAATCGTATCATTTTTTAAGTGAATACATTCTGAAGGAATGAGACGTTTTCGGTAAAGTTCAGGCATAGACCATCCTCCTGTAAAAGTAATTTGTGTAAAATTGTTTCAGAACCAAAGTTTATGGGCAAATTATAGCAATTTTCATAGGAAAATTCAATGTAAATGAAAATATTTCTAAAATAAATGCACAAAAATAAATGGACTTTTTTGTCGTGAAATGTTATTATATTAACAAGCATATAGGTCGAAAGGAAAAAATATGAGTGGAAAGGGTTCACCGTATCGGAATATTGTTCTGATTTCGCAGATTGGTATTAATATGCTTGTTCCTGTGTTTATATGTGTAGCGGTCGGTGTATGGCTGGATAACAGATTTCATACATGGTTTACGCTGCCATTGCTGATATTGGGGATTGCCGCGGGAGCCAGAAATGCTTATGCACTTGCGATGGATACTATCAGGATGGACGAGAAAAGACGGAAAAAAGAACAGGAGGAGCAGATTCAGGAAGTTCTGCGAAAGGCGAAGGATGAGAAAAATCATCGACAGGATTAAAGAGTTAAATGAAGTGCTTCCAGAAGTGTTTCTGGTAGATTTGCTTTATCTGCTGGCAGGAGAGCTGGTTATCTGGTTTTTAGTACCCAATAAGCAGATGTGTGCTGTGGGATTTCTTATGGGTGTAGTCTATTCCATATTTTCATCTGTTCATATGAGTTTTCGGATCCGTAAGATCGTTTACGGTCACGCGAATGAATCAAAGACCCTGCTTATTGGATATTTTATCCGTCTTGCAGTGATGCTTGTACTGTTTACAGTATTATATCTGTTTCATATCGGCGATTTATTGTGTGCGCTGATAGGAATGTTTTCTATGAAAGTATCGGCTTATTTACAGCCGTTTACTAATAAAATATTATCAAAAAAAGGAAGGTGAGAAAGTGGGAAGCACAATGATGACATCATTGGTGGCATGCGACAGCAGTTTTATGATTAAGTCGCTCTATTCATTCCGGATACCCGGGGTTGATTATGACTTCAGTATCAACACCACCCATGTGGCGATGCTTTTAGTGTCTTTGTTTATCCTGATTGTTGCGATTATTGCAAGAGTCAAGATTAATAAAGCAAATGCATCGGATACACCGGGAATGTTCCAGAATATTATTGAGCTGGTTATAGAGATGCTTGGCAGCATGGTTGATGGAATTATGGGTAAGAATGCCAACAGATTTGTAAATTACATTACAACCCTGTTTGTCTTTATCATAATTTCAAACATTTCAGGGCTTTTTGGTCTTCGACCACCAACGGCAGACTACGGTGTTACATTAGCGCTGGGTCTGATTACATTTGTACTGGTACAGTTTAACGGTATTAAAAAGAATCACGTTGGGCACTTTACAGCATTGTTTCAGCCAATATGGTTTTTATTCCCGATTAATTTAATTGGTGAGTTTGCTGTACCGCTGTCTCTTTCACTGCGTTTGTTTGGTAATGTTATGTCAGGAACCGTCTTAATGGGCTTGATTTATGATCTGCTCGGACCGTATACGGTAGCGTATCCGGCCCTGCTGCATGCTTATTTTGATTTGTTTTCAGGCTGCATTCAGGCATACGTATTCAGTATGTTGACGATGGTTTATGTCAACGACAAGATTGCCGATTAAGGGCAAAATATTATTCTATTTAAATGGAGGAAATGAAACATGAATATTAGTGGACAGGAATTTATTCAGGCTATGTCAGCAATTGGTGCCGGTATCGCAATGATCGCCGGTGTAGGTCCTGGTGTTGGTCAGGGTATCGCAGCAGGTCATGGTGCAGCTGCAGTAGGTAGAAATCCGGGCGCAAAGTCTGATATCACATCGACAATGTTACTTGGACAGGCCGTTGCCGAAACAACAGGTCTTTACGGTTTCGCCGTAGCGATTATCTTAATGTTTGTACAGCCATTCAAGGGTTAATCCGGGCAGATAAGTGTAGAAACATTTAAGCTGGCAGGAAGGAGGCTAAAAACTTGAATAATTTAGGTACATTTGTCGCTTTGGCAGAAGGCGGGCGATTATTTGGACTTGATTTGCAGCTTCTTCTCGACGCAGCAATCACTGCGGTGAACGTATTTATTCTTTTTATTCTGCTTTCTTATATTTTGTATAATCCGGTACGGACGATGCTTAAGAAAAGACAGGATAAGATTACAAGCGACAGAGAAACCGCTGAATCCGACAAGGCAGAGGCTCTCGCATTAAAGAAAGAATATGAAGAGAAGTTAAAAGCAGCTGATAAAGAAGCTGAAAGTATCCTGAGTGAAGCAAGAAAAGTTGCCATGCACAATGAGCAGAAGATTGTTGATGAAGCAAAGCAGGAAGCTGCACGAATCATTGAGCGCGCAAATGCGGAAGCAGAACTTGAGAAACAAAGAGTTGCAGACGAAGTAAAACAACAGATTATTTCAGTTGCTGCTGTAATGGCGTCAAAGTTTGTTGCAAAAGCAATGGATGATCAGGAAAATGATGCTCTGATTGAGCAAACTTTAAATGAAATGGGTGAGAATACATGGCTAAGTTAGTATCAGCAACTTATGGTGATGCGTTATTTGAACTTGCCGTGCAGGAATCCAAAGTAGATTCATTGTATGCGGAAGCAACAGACTGTTTGAAGGTTTTTGAAGAAAACAGCGAGCTTGGCAGATTACTGAATCACCCTAAGATTGATAAGAGTGAAAAAGAAAAGGTTATTGAAAATGCTTTTGGACAGTTTGTTTCAAAGGATATAACCGGTCTGCTTGTGCTGATGGTTTCAAAAGACAGGCAGAAACAAATTATGGAAACACTCCGGTATTTTATCGGCAAAATCAGAGAATATAAAAAAATCGGCAGCGCGGTAGTATCTACAGCAAAGCCGCTGACAGCCGCACAAAAAGAAAAAGTGCTTTCCAGACTGCTTGCAACGACAGGGTATGTGGATTTTGAGATTGATTATATCGTAGATGAGTCCCTCATCGGCGGTATGGTAATCAGAATCGGTGACAGGGTCGTAGATAGCAGTATAAAGACAAAATTAGACGAGTTTGCAAAGGATTTGAAAAAAATCCAGCTGGCATAACTTGTACATTAATAGAAAGAGGGTGCGTTGGCTCCATGAATTTAAGACCGGAAGAAATCAGCTCGGTAATTAAAGAGCAGATCAAAAGATATTCTACGGAACTCGAAGTATCTGACGTCGGTACGGTTATTCAGGTAGCAGATGGTATCGCCCGTATTCATGGCCTTGAAAAGGCGATGCAGGGTGAACTTCTGGAATTCCCGGGTGAAGTATACGGCATGGTTTTAAACCTGGAAGAAGATAACGTTGGTGCGGTTTTACTTGGTGATTCAAGAAACATCAACGAAGGAGATACCGTAAAGACAACAGGCCGAGTTGTAGAGGTTCCTGTTGGCGATGCGATGTTAGGTCGTGTCGTAAACGCACTGGGACAGCCAATCGACGGCAAGGGACCGGTTAATACCGAAAAGTTCCGTCAGATTGAACGAGTTGCCTCAGGTGTTATTACAAGAAAATCCGTAGATACACCGTTACAGACAGGTATCAAAGCGATTGATGCCATGGTACCAATCGGACGTGGACAGCGAGAATTAATCATCGGTGACCGTCAGACAGGTAAGACTGCCATTGCGATTGATACAATCATTAATCAGAAAGGTCAGAATGTAAAGTGTATTTACGTTGCAATCGGACAGAAGGCTTCAACCGTAGCTTCGATTGTAAAGACATTAGAAGAATATGGCGCGATGAGCTATACAACAGTAGTTGCATCTACTGCCAGTGAACTTGCACCGTTACAGTATATTGCACCATATGCCGGATGTGCGATTGGTGAAGAATGGATGGAACAGGGACAGGATGTACTTGTTGTCTATGATGACTTGAGCAAGCACGCAGCTGCATACCGTACACTTTCCTTACTCCTTAAAAGACCACCAGGACGTGAGGCTTACCCTGGTGATGTATTCTACTTACATTCAAGACTCTTAGAGAGAGCTGCAAGAATGTCAGATGAGTACGGCGGAGGTTCCCTGACTGCGCTTCCGATTATCGAAACACAGGCAGGCGATGTTTCTGCATATATTCCGACAAACGTTATTTCTATCACAGATGGTCAGATCTATCTGGAAACAGAAATGTTTAATGCCGGATTCAGACCTGCTATCAATGCCGGTCTTTCTGTATCACGAGTTGGTGGTGCTGCTCAGATTAAGGCGATTAAAAAGATTGCAGCGCCAATCCGTGTGGAACTGGCACAGTACCGGGAACTGGCATCTTTTGCTCAGTTTGGTTCAGAACTGGATGCAGATACAAAGGAAAAGCTCGCACAGGGTGAAAGAATTAAGGAAATGTTAAAACAGCCGCAGTATCAGCCAATGCCTGTTGAATATCAGGTCATGATTATTTATGCGGTTACGAAGAAGTATGTCATTGATGTTGCAGTAGACAGAATTCTCGATTTCCAGAAAGGATTGTTTGAACTGATTGATACAAAGTATCCGCAGATTCCGGAAACAATCCGTACAACAAAAGTGCTTGATGAAGAAACAGAAAAAGCTTTAATCAGTGCGATTGAAGAATTTAAGAAAACTTTCAAATAATAGCGAAGCTTAGAATGGAGGTAATTGATTATGGCCTCAATGAGAGACATAAAAAGGCGTAGAGACAGTATTCAAAGTACCGGTCAGATTACCAAAGCCATGAAGCTCGTTTCCACTGTAAAACTTCAGAAAGCGAAGGGAAAAGCAGAGAGCACAAAACCGTACTCCGATTTAATGTATGAAACTGTGAGCAATATTCTTGCAAAGTCAGGAAATATTAACCACAAGTTTTTAAAAGCAGGAGATTCCAATAAAAAAGCGGTGATTGTGATTACTGCAAACAGAGGACTTGCAGGCGGCTATAACAACAATATAGCCAAGCTCATTACAAATAGCGATATCCCGAAGGAAGATGCATATATTTATGCAATCGGACGAAAGGGTAGGGAAGTTCTTGAAAGAAAAGGATATGAAATCAAGGCGGATTATTCCGATGTGATTAACGAGCCGATGTACACCGATGCAAAAGAAATCTGCAATGAAGTGCTGGAGCTTTTCACAAACGGAGAAATTGGCGAAATCTATCTTTCTTATACATCCTTTAAGAACACCGTTGTCCACGAACCAAAACTCATTAAGCTGCTTCCGGTTGAACCGGAGCAGCAAAAAGAGGGCGGTACAGAAAGCACGGCACTGATGAACTATGAGCCGGATGAAGATGAGGCACTAAATATGATTATACCAAAGTACATCTGCAGTTTAATCTATGGTGCGCTTGTTGAATCCGTAGCGAGTGAGAACGGTGCCCGTATGCAGGCGATGGATAGTGCTACAAGTAATGCAGAAGAAATGATTTCAGACCTGTCATTGAAGTTTAACAGAGCACGTCAGGCTTCAATTACACAGGAACTGACAGAGATTATTTCCGGTGCAAACGCCATAGAGGGATAAAAAGTGAAACCGCATCAATGATGCAGCATGGAGGTAAAGAATGGCAGAAAGAAATGTTGGTAAAATTACTCAGATTATCGGTGCCGTACTGGATATTAAGTTTCCGGAAGGCGCACTGCCAGAGATTAATTCAGCAATTGATATTCAGACAAAAGATGGCGGCAGGCTCGTAGTTGAGGTTGCGCAGCATCTTGGTGATGATACAGTAAGATGTATTGCCATGGGTCCGACAGACGGACTTGTCAGAGGTATGGAAGCAGAATCTACAGGTTCTGCTATTTCCGTACCGGTTGGTGAAGAAACTCTCGGCAGAATGTTTAATGTTCTGGGTGAACCTATAGATAATAAACCGGCTCCTGAAGTGAAACAGCACATGCCGATTCACAGAAAGGCACCTACTTTTGCAGAACAGTCTACAACAACAGAAATGCTTGAAACAGGTATCAAGGTTGTTGACTTACTGTGCCCTTACCAGAAGGGTGGTAAAATCGGTCTGTTCGGTGGTGCCGGTGTAGGTAAGACGGTATTAATTCAGGAACTGATTCGTAATATTGCAACAGAGCACGGCGGATATTCCGTATTCACTGGTGTAGGCGAACGTACCCGTGAAGGTAACGACCTTTACTATGAAATGAAGGAATCCGGCGTTATCGAAAAGACAACCATGGTGTTCGGACAGATGAACGAACCACCTGGAGCCAGAATGAGAGTTGGTTTAACAGGTCTTACAATGGCTGAGTATTTCCGTGATCAGGGCGGTAAGGATGTACTTCTTTTCATTGATAATATTTTCCGTTTTACACAGGCTGGTTCCGAAGTTTCAGCGCTTTTAGGACGTATGCCTTCAGCCGTTGGTTATCAGCCGACACTTCAGACGGAAATGGGTGCATTACAGGAACGTATTACATCTACAAAGAGCGGTTCTATTACATCTGTACAGGCCGTATACGTACCTGCCGATGACTTAACGGACCCGGCTCCGGCTACAACTTTCGCACATCTGGATGCGACAACCGTACTTTCACGTTCAATCGTAGAACTTGGTATTTATCCGGCTGTAGACCCGCTTGAGTCTACTTCCAGAATCCTTGACCCACGTATTGTAGGTGAAGAACATTATAAGGTAGCCAGAGCAGTTCAGGAAATTTTACAGAAGTACAAAGAATTGCAGGATATCATCGCAATCCTTGGTATGGACGAACTTTCAGAGGATGATAAGTTGGTCGTATCAAGAGCAAGAAAAGTACAGAGATTCCTGTCACAGCCATTCTTCGTAGCCGGACAGTTTACAGGTCTGGAAGGAAGATATGTGCCGATTAGTGAAACAATTCAGGGCTTTAAGGAAATCATCGAAGGTAAGTATGATGACATTCCTGAAAGTTACTTCTTAAACTGCGGTAATATTGATGACGTACTTGCAAAGTGTAAATAATCTGTAACAGGTTAAACGACACGGGTAAGAATGGAGGAATCAATGGCAGATATGAAGACATTCAGGCTGTTGGTAAACACGCCTGACAGAGTATTCTACAATGATGATGTGACAATGGTAGAGCTTTCCACAACGGAAGGTGAGATTGGTGTATATGCAGAACATATTCCTCTTACATCAGTACTGGTACCGTGTGTTATGAATATTCATGTAGATGGAGATGTAAAAAAAGCTGCTGTACACGGCGGAATTGTTGAGATTTTACAGGATAAGGTAACGGTGCTTGCAGAAATTGCAGAGTGGCCGGAAGAAATTGATGTAAATCGTGCCAATGAAGCCAAAACAAGAGCTGAACGCAGACTTTCAAGTAACGATCCGCAGATTGATGTGGTACGTGCGGAAGCAGCGTTAAAGCGTTCTCTTGCACGACTGGGTGCAGCACGCTAAATAAATGTATAAACCTTCCAATTTATGGCGATACTTAAGAATACCATAAGTTGGGAGGTTTATTTATGTTCAGGGATTGTTGGGATTATATCTGTTATAAAATACAGGATACGATTTTAAAAAACGGACAGAAACAAAACAGGAAGAAACAAGAAAATATAAATAGGACAACACACAGAAAGGCGAGATTTTTGCTGCAAAAGACCGCAGTTGTCATTGCGGGGATTTTGTGGCTGATAACAGCGGCAAGAGTATTTTGGAATACGCCGCAGACTGGGGCACAGGAAAATGTTTTAAGCGCATTTGGCAGTGCATCCTACAAAGAAGTGTGCGCAGATATTTCTGCATATGGAAAATATGGCAGTATGGAGCTTACGGATACGGCAAAAGAGATTATCCTGGAAAAGGTGGCAGAAAAAATAGGGATTAACCGGTATACGATAGAACAGACAAGCCGGGACAATGTGGAAACAATGCAGCTTTCTCAAAACGGTGAAAACGGCAGTGTTCTTTGCAGATTTATAACGATTCATCAGGAAAATGTGGAGTACGAGCAGTACCTTTACATCGGTGTGACATTAAAAAATACGGTAGATGCTTCTTTTACATATGAGAAGCTCATTCGTCAGATAATGGAAGAAATGCAGATTGATACGGAAGTCAATGTCAATTTAAAGGGACAGATTCACGGGGCGCTTACCGATACGCAGAAAGAGCAGTTTGCACAGGATATGCTTGATATGATGAATGCAAAACTAAGTGTCGGTCGTCATATGGAAGATGTGTATACTGTATACGCATATAACAAAGGAATTAAAAATTATATTATGATAGGAAAAGACAAGGTGAATGTCAATATCTGCATCGGATATGACGAAGAAAAAAATGAAACTACGGTTTATCTTGCGACACCGATGAATATGCAGGATTACTAAGCGGCAGACTATGAAAATCTGCATTTAGGCTTGTAGTTTTTGGGTAAACAGATTAAAATAAAACTATTCATCAATATTTGAAAGTAAAAGAGGAACAAATCAGTGACGATAGAAGAATTACTTGAACAGTGCATCCAGAAGAATCTGATTGATCTGACAATCAGCGGATTAAAAAAGAAAAACGAAGAACTTCCGGTAAAGATAAAGGTACGTCCGGTTGCCATGAAAGATAACATAGAATATCAGGTTTCAGAGTTTATCGGAAGGAAAGTATTTCATAAGAATTATAAAAAAGACGAATTGAAAAAGAAGATTACAGACTGGATGCAGGAGGACTACAAGCAGGCACAGTTTACCATGACCGATGCAACGGCACAGATTTTGTCCGGGAAGCACAGTCAGACCGTGAAATACAAAAAATGTAAGGAAGTCCGGGTGCAGAGGGATTTGTCGCACAACCGTACCAAGCGTTACATTCTGCCGGAAGGAACGCCGGTTGGATTTCTGATTGATCTGGGCGTTATGACCAAAGAGGGTAAAATTGTACGGCAGAAGTATGATAAATACCGTCAGATTAACCGCTTTCTGGAATTTGTCGAAGACATTCTGCCGCAGTTAAGCAAAGAACGGGAGCAGACGATTATTGATTTTGGCTGTGGAAAGTCCTATCTGACCTTTGCCATGTACTATTATTTAAAGGAACTGAAAGGCTATGATATTCGTATTATCGGGCTGGATTTAAAGGAAGATGTCATTGCACACTGTAATGAGTTAAAGGACAAATACGGCTACGGAAAGCTGTCATTTCTTGTCGGGGATATTGCATCCTATACCGATGTTGATGCGGTTGATATGGTGGTGACACTGCATGCGTGTGATACGGCAACGGACTATGCGCTGGCTAAAGCCGTGCAGTAGGGCGCAAAAGTCATTTTATCCGTACCGTGCTGCCAGCATGAAGCCAACAGAATGATGGAAAATGAACTGTTACAGCCGGTGTTGCAGTATGGTATCTTAAAAGAACGCATGGCGGCAATTATGACGGATGCCGTACGGGCAAATCTTCTGACAGCAAAAGGGTATGACACACAGATACTGGAATTTATTGATATGGAACATACACCGAAAAATCTGCTGATTCGTGCGGTTTATACCGGAAAAGACAGTGAAAATGCAGCAGAAGCATTGAAAAATATGGAGGAAGCACTCCATTTGAATCTGACCTTAAATAAACTGCTGGGCGAATAGGCCGCAGATGGATAATGGAAAGGATTAAGTTATGGACAACAGGGAAAATGCTACATATAAATATATTATATTGGCAGTCGCATTTATGGTAACTGTCGTGGTTACATTTATATCCATGAATTATGAGACGTCAGCCATATCGACAATGACAATGACACAGGCAACGCTTCCGGTCGTTATGATGCAGACCGAAGAAGGCCAGTTGTTTAACCGGTTATACGGTTATACACAGAAAGTCGATGCTTCAATGATGGGAGAAACACTGACACCGCTGCCGACAGATAAGAAATTGTCCGTTGTAGTGGATTTGTATGGACAGGAATTAGAGGGTGTTTCGTACAAGGTAAGAGATTTAAGCGATTTATCGCTGATTGAAAATACAAAAGTAGAAGATTATACGCAGGACGAAAGCCGTGCAGATGTTGTGCTTAATATTAAGAATCTGATTGATAACAATAAAGAATATCTGTTAGAGGTTACGATATCGACAAAAAAGCAGGAAGAAATTTATTATTACACGCGGATTATCAGCGGTACGGATTTTCAGGTGCAGGATAAATTGAATTATGTGCTGGAACTCAACAGCTATGCGTATGACCAGACACAGTTGAAAAATCTGACACAGTATCTGGAAACGACATCTTCCGGAGATAATTCCAATTTCGGAAAGGTCAATATTCACAGTAAGCAGTCACAGGTTGGCTGGGGTGAATTAGGACCGTTTATTGAAAGTGACAGAATTCCTTCAATTACACAGATTGGTCAGGAAACGGCAGAAATTACAATAGATTATATGGTGGGTGCAGAAAATGATAATGATTCCTATGATACATATCGTGTAAAAGATTACTATAAAATACGCCAGTCCGGCAGTAAATTGTATCTGCTCGATTATGAGCGTGAGGCAGGGCAGTATTTTGACGGTCAGAATGATTTTCTGTCATCCTCCAAAATTAATCTGGGTATACAGCCGGATACGGATGTGATGGCGCAGACAAGTGATAATGGGCAGTATACGGCATTTGTCAGCCGGAATACACTCTGGGAACTGGATTCGGACAATTCAGAATTAACAAAGGTCTTTTCATTTGATGCAGAGGATTCGGACAATATCCGGGAACGCGGCAGCCAGCATGAAATCCGCATTATGAGCGTATCGGACGAAGGCAGCCTTTATTTTCTGATCTGCGGCTACATGAGCCGTGGTGCGCACGAAGGGGAAATGGGCATTTCGCTGTGTTCGTATAATTATGGGGAAAATGTGGTGCAGGAAGAACTGTATCTGCCGGTAGATGTTTCCTATGAGAGTATGGAAGAACGCATTGGCGGCATTGCTTATGTGAATGACAACAATTTGTTTTATATTTTAATTGACGATACATTGTATGCCATTAATTTAATCAGCCGTGAAGTCATGACAGAAGTTTCAGGGCTGGCACAGGGAACGTATGCCGTTTCTAAAGGCAGAAATATGATTGCATACAGCGAAAATCATTCGCAATATGATACGGACAGTATCCGCATTTTCAATATGCAGGATGGCACGGATTATACCATTCGTGCAGATGCGGGTGAAAAGCTCAAGGTGCTGGGCTACATTAATTCAGATTTTATTTATGGCATTGCTGATGCAGAGGACATTGTATCCGAAGGTGACGGCAATACTTTTTTCCCGATGTATCAGGTGAATATTATGGCATCGGATTATACGATGCAGAAAGAATATAATGAGCCGGGCATTTATGTGTCTAATGCGATTGTCGATAAGCTGCGTGTGAATCTGTACCGTGTTGTGAAAAATGCAGACGGCAGTTTTTCAGAAACAACGATGGACCAGCTGATTAACCGGGAAGAAAACAGCACCAGTGACGGTCTGGTTATTGATACCATTTCAACGACCAACCGAAAGACCGAGGTGATTCTTGTGTTAAAAAAAGCGGTTTCTAATGTGAATAATATCACGGTGCGTTACTCAGATAAGATGATTTTTAAGAAGGATGAAACATCGGATTTATTAATGAAACACTAATGAGAGGTTTGCATGAAAAAGTTTAAGAAAATCATACGGGCAGTTTTGGTGCTTGCGGTGCTTGCGGGACTCATTTATCTGATTCCAAAAGTGATTACGGTTGTGCGTTTAAAACGTGCGGCGGATTCTTATGTAGCGGCAAGTTCGGTCAGTACCTTTAAAGATTCAAAGACAACGATTATCTATGATACGAATGACCAGGAACTCTGCACAATGAAGAATACAAAGGATATGTATTATGTGTCGTATCAGGAGATTCCGGTGACACTGGTCAATTCCTTTGTCGTCATGGAAGACCGCCAGTTTTATAAACATTCCGGTTATGATATCAAGGCAATTCTGCGTGCCATTGTGATTAATCAGAAAAGCAATGATATTGCGCAGGGGGCAAGTACCATTACCCAGCAGCTTGCAAGAAATATTTTTCTGTCGCAGGAAGTGACATGGCAGCGTAAGGTTGAGGAGATTTTTATTGCGGTCGGTCTGGAAAAGAAGTACAGTAAGAATCAGATTCTGGAATTTTACCTGAACAATATTTATTTCGGAAACGGATATTATGGCGTGGAAGCTGCGGCAAGAGGATATTTTGACAAATCCGTGTCAGAGCTTACGCTTGCGGAACAGACTTTTATCGCGGCGATTCCCAACAATCCGACACGCTATAATCCGCTGACAAATTATGACAATACCGTCCGGCGTAAAAACCTCATTTTACAGCAGCTTTACGAGGCGGATGATATTGGTTCGCTCGATCGCTATATGGCTGAAACAGAAGAGGTTGTCTTAAATCCGCATCAGACAGAGGAGATTAACAATTCGGTTGTAACGTATGCAAGGCACTGTGCAACCGAATCGCTGATGAGTGTATCGGGCTTTACCTTCCGTTATAATTTCAGTTCGGAAGACGATTATAATGCATATGAAGCTACGTATGATACATTTTACAATATGTGTCAGCAGAAGCTTTTAAGCGGTGGCTACAGCATTTACACTTCCATTGATATGAATATACAAAATCAGTTACAGCAGGCAGTAGATAACAATCTGGCGGCATATACGGAAAAGTCTTCGGAAGGTGTATACAGTATGCAGGGAGCGGCAACGTGTGTGGATAATAGCACCGGAAATGTGGTGGCGATTGTCGGTTCGCGCAGTCAGGAAGACATCAAGGGCTATGTTTTAAATCGTGCGTATCAGAGTTACCGCCAGCCGGGCAGTTGTATTAAGCCGTTAAATGTCTACACACCGTATTTGCAGCTTGGCAATACGCCGGATACGAAGGTTACCGATTCGCAGATTGACGGCGGTCCTGCCAATGCCGATGCAAGCTATGCCGGAGAGATGACGTTGACAGATGCCGTAAAATGGTCTAAAAATACGGTTGCATGGAACATTTATCAGCAGATTACGCCAAAGACGGGAAGTTCCTTTTTAATAAAAATGGGATTTCATAAAATCTGGGTGGATAAAGATTACAATGCCGGTGCATTAGGCGGTTTTACGTATGGTGTGACAACGGAAGAAATGGCAGGCGGATATGCAGCACTTGCCAATGACGGTGTATACAGAAAAGCAACCTGTATCCGTCTTATTGTAAATGCTTCCAATAAAACGGTTGTCAATGAAACGAACCGTGACAGCAAGGTTTATGATAAAAGTGCATCGCGCATGATGACACAGATGTTAAGGGAAGTTGTATTAAGCGGTACGGGAACATCAGCCAATGTGGAAAATGCAGTTGTTGCCGGAAAAACGGGAACGACAAATGCCAGCAAAGATGTATGGTTCTGCGGATACAGCAAGTATTACACCACAACGGTATGGGCAGGATACGATTATCCAAAAGAAATGTCCGGTGTCAACAGCCGTGTCAATGCAATCTTTAAAGATTTTATGACGGCGGTGCATACCAATCTGCCTGTAACAGATTTCAGTACGGTTACACAGCAGACAACACAACCGGAGACGACAGCGGCAGTACAGGAGGAAACGCAATCCTTACCGCAGGAAACTACAGCAATTGTGCCGGAAATGGAAACGACCGGTATTGAACAGGTAACACCGCAGCAGGTTCCGTCCACGACAGCACAGGTGCCAACAACAACACCGTATCAGCGATGGACGACAGCACCGGCACAGCCAAAGACAACGGCACCGATGCAGTATGGCGATATTGACGCCACGATAAGAACCGATCCCGATGCAACGGCACGCGGAGAGTGGTAAATGTGAACAAGCCATAAATCAAAGCTTGTTCACATAACACTTTGTGCCGACAGCGGCACAAAGTCGTCCGTTGATGCGGGTAGATGAGAAATCGAACAAGCCATAAATTAAAGGGATAGGAAAATGTGAATCAACATTTTCCTATCCCTTTTTGCCGGGCAGCGCCCAAAGCCTGCATACATTAATATTACTTGCCGTAATGTGTTTCGTTGTATTCCTTAACACGCTGCTGGATTCTTTCAACAGGGCTTAATAAGTTGCTGATAGAAGAATCGTGGTTTAACGTATCAACTAATAAAGCAATGTATTTGCTCATATCTACATTGATATACCAAGGCTTAGAAAGCAGTTCTTCCGGCTGGTATACAAGGTTCGTTGTAAGAACACGGTCAATAACGCCGTTTTCATAAGCTTCATCAAATTTCTTAAATCCATTTGTGAACAGACCAAAGGTTGTCGCACAGAAGACTCTCTTTGCTTTTCTTCTCTTTAATTCAGCAGCAACATCAATCATGCTTTCGCCGGAAGAAATCATATCGTCGATGATGACAACATCTTTTCCTTCTACGTTAGAGCCTAAGAACTCATGGGCAACAATCGGGTTACGTCCGTTGACAATCTTTGTATAGTCACGTCTTTTATAGAACATACCCATATCCAGACCGAGGACGTTTGCAAAGTAAACAGCACGTCCCATACCGCCTTCATCCGGGCTGATAACCATCATATGGTCGCTGTCGATGTGTAAATCGTCAACACCCAGTAAAAGATATTTAATAAACTGATACGTAGCAGAAACGGATTCAAATCCCTTTAACGGAATTGCGTTCTGTACACGCGGGTCATGTGCATCAAATGTAATGATGTTATCCACACCCATATCTGTGAGTTCCTTTAATGCAAGTGCGCAGTCTAAAGATTCACGTCCTGAACGTTTATGCTGTCTGCTTTCATACAGGAATGGCATAATAACGGTAATTCTGCGTGCTTTACCACCGGCAGCAGCGATAACACGCTTTAAATCTGCATAGTGGTCATCCGGTGACATATGGTTCTTATAACCGCATAAAGAATATTCAAGGCTGTAATTACATACGTCAACCATGATATATAAATCATATCCACGTACGGAATCGTTTAAAACACCCTTTCCTTCACCGGAACCAAAACGAGGGGTGCTTGCACTTACGATATAAGAATCTCTTTTATATCCGCTGAAAGCGAGTGTAGATTCATCTTCGTGGTCGCGCTGTTCTCTCCAGTCAACAAGATAATTATTTACCTTTTTGCCTAATTCTGAGCAGCTGGCTAAAGGAACGATACCTAAGGTACCATATGGAATAGTTTGTGTGTGACGTTCGTCTCGTGGCATAATTAAAATCCTCCATTAGTATAATACGATACAAATTTGTATTTAACACAATATAAAATATAATCATTCTTTGCCGATAAGTCAATGATTTCCTAAGGTTTTTGCCCTGTTTTTTTCAAAAGACGGATATCGGCACCCGCAAGCTTTAACAGCTTATAAGCACTGGTGAGGCGCGAAAAAATTCGCTCCGAATACATGTTGCGGATATCTGAGAGCGAAAGGTTGGTTGAGATAACCACGCTTTTTCTTCTGAGAATCCGTTCATTGATACAGTAAAACAGGCGGGAACTGGTGTAGCTGTTGGCAAATTCCGTGCCGAGGTCATCAATAATGAGCAGATCACAGTCTAAAATGTAGCTGCTGTCAATTGCCGTATCAGATGTATCCGGCTTGTTAAAATCCTGCTGTTCAAAGCATTGGAACAATTCCACGGCAGTCAGGTAAATGACACTGTGCGAAGAATCGAGCAGTTCCTTTGCAATACAGTTGGTTAAAAAAGTCTTTCCAACACCGGTATCGCCAAAAAGCAGCAGATTATCATAGGTGGTGTCAAATTCATCCACAAAGCGGTGGCATATGGACACAATATTCTGCATATTATTATAGGGTGTCAGTCCAATGGACGGAATCGGCGTTTTTTTATCATACCATTCATAGGAAAAGGTATCAAAATTTTCCGTCGTGATGATATTTTTTAAATTAGAATCGTGATACACCAGCTCAATGGCTTTTTTGGTGAAGCAGGCACATTTATGCTGACCGATATAGCCGGTATCCTTGCATTTCGGACAGGTATAGACAGGCTCTAAATAGTCCGCAGGTCTGCCAAGAGCGGCAAGACAGGCGGCTTTACGGTCTGCAAGTTCTGAAAGCTTTTTCCGGTAGGCGGTCTTGTAATCCGGATTTTTTAACATTTCTGCCGCCGCCTGCATGGAAAGCCCGATAATATCGTCTTCGATTTGGGCAATTTCAGGACATGCGGCAGTCACCTGCGCATACCGTTCATTCTGGATATGCCGGTTTTCGGTGCGGATCGCATCGTAAGTCCGCATAATTGCATCATGTTGGGAATTGGTAAGTGCCATAACCTTGTCCTTTCTAGCTGTTATTGCTGATTAAAGCGCTCTCTAAGCTGTCAATGTCGGTATCACGCTGGTGAAAATTGTGAAAACGGTTGTTATTCGTGCCGGTATTAGGAGCTGCATTGGATGCTTTTTTCTGATTGCGCAGCAGTTCATATTCAGCATCTGATTTGCGGATATCTTCGGGTGTTTTTACATTTGCCTTATTCCATTTGGTAAGGATAGAGTCTGCGTATTCAAAACTCGGCTGATGCGTTGCCTTTAAAGTGCGGTTGCAGGCTTCAATAATCATATCGGCATCAAAGCAGTACGTGTCCGTCCATTTGGTGATAAACTCCCGTTCCCGCTGTCCGGGGTCGCGGCTTCCGATGCCAAAGGCATTCATCACGGAGTAAATGGTCATATTGTGGTTTGCTGTTTCAAGCTTTGCCTGTTTGACGGAAGTAATTCCGGCTTCTGCCCAGCTGGCAGCAATTTTTTCAATATAGCGCATACTCTTATGACCCTTTTGTACGCAGTAGCCGACCAGATATTCAATCAGGTCTGCGGGCAGTTTTAAGGTGTCGTAAAAATAGGCAATCCGCTGAAGTGCAGAAGAACCAAGAGGTTCGCCCATGTATTCTTCTACGGCGAATAAAAGCATGGCAAAATTTTCATCGCCAAGTTTAAATTCGCTGATGCGGGTCATGGAATAGGATTCCGGACCGGCGGTTTCTTTTGCGGCTGCCGTTTCCATCAGAGGAGCCACAGTGGATGTCATAGTGTGAGGTGCAGAAGCTGACACGGCAGTATTGACAGCCGGACTGTTTACGATGGCATTTGGCATGACAGAATTGTCTGCATAGCGGGGGTCAGCCCCCCTGGAAGCGGACGAAGCGGATAAATCCGTAAAGGAGATGCCTGTCAGCATGCCGTCCGGGCTGAAATTTAAGCGCAGGGCATTCATTTTATCCCAGTAGCGCAGCCCGCGCAGAATGTCGGCTTCCGTCTGGTTGAATAAATCTGCCATTTCAGACACAGATAAAGAAATGTGACCGGCAGACACACAACGCAGAAGATACAAATATATTTTTACAAATTCACCATTTGCCTGTGGCATTAAGGTGTCAATAAAATAATTGGAAACGGCGGTGTTATCCGCACGGTTTTCCATATGTAATGTAATTGTATTCATACAAAAAACTTCCTTATCAATTCAGTTTCTTCATTATAACACACACCAAAACAAAATCAACAGGTGGAAAACACAGGGTTATCCACTGGGGATATTGTGGATAATGTGGATAACTTGTAAAAGAAAAATGAAATGCGTGTAAAAAGCGGAATTGTGGACAAGTCATTATAAACAGGAAATCCACACACAGAATCAACAAAAATGTGATTAAGTATGTGGATAATGTGGATAACTATGTTGAAAACCAAACTATTTTACTGAAATTATTGAGAAATCAAGGCTTCCCCGATTTGATAGACATTTCCGGCACCCATAGTTATCAACAAATCGCCGTTGATACAATTTTTTGATAAAAATTTCTCAATTTCTTCAAAAGAGCCAAAATAAAAACACTCTTTGCCCAGTTTTTCGATTTCGTGTTTTAAATCAAGAGAGCTGATGCCCAGTGTATCCGTTTCTCTTGCAGCATAAATATCGGCAAGAACAACCTTATCTGCGTGGGAAAGCGCTTCTGCAAATTCCGTGAGCAGAATTTTGGTACGCGAATACGTATGCGGCTGGAATACACACCAGACGGTTTTGTGCGGATAATGGGCAGCTGAAGCAAGCGTTGCCTTAATCTCATCCGGGTGGTGGGCATAGTCGTCAATAACTGTGACACCGTTAAATTCGCCTTTCTTTTCAAAGCGGCGTTCTGTACCGTGAAAACCTGAAAGACCGGTGGCAATCACTTCAAGTGAAAGTCCCAGCTTTTTTGCGGCGGCAATGGCGGCAAGAGAATTGTATACATTATGCACACCGGGAACAGAAAGATGAATCTGGCCGGAAGGTGTTCCTTCTATTAAAAGAGTGTACGTGCAGCAGCCCATTTCATCAAAAGCAATATCTGCAGCGCTGTACATGCTCTTAGCCGGGTCAGAACCGACAGTAATGACTTCACAGGAAGTGTCCTGATAGAAGTATTCGTAATTGTCAATATCGGTATTGATAATTAAAGTACCGTCTGCCGGAAGCTTTTCCGTAAACAGCTTAAAGGAATGACGGATATCGTCAATATCCTTAAAGAAATCGAGGTGGTCTTCCTTGACATTTAAAATAATGTTCATGGTCGGGTGGAAGGATAAGAAGCTGTTGGTATATTCACAGGCTTCTGTTACAAAAATACCGGACTGTCCGACACGGATATTGCCGCCGATACTGTCTAAAATGCCGCCGACAGAAATGGTCGGGTCACAGTTACCTGCCATTAAAATCTCCGTCAGCATGGAAGTTGTCGTTGTTTTTCCGTGTGTACCGGCGATATTGACAGCAGTTTTGTAGTTGGTCATAATCTGTCCGAGCAGTTCGGCACGGGTAATCGTAGGAATACCCGCAGCTCTTGCTGCCGAAAGTTCAGGATTGGTGTCCCTGATGGCAGCTGTGTAGACTACTAAGTCAATGTCACTGGTAATATTGTCAGCCGTCTGGCTGTATACAATATGACAGCCTGCGGCAGTAAGTTCTTTCGTGAGTGCAGATTCAGCAGCATCTGAGCCGGATACGGTAAAATTCTTATCCCGCAGTATATGTGCAAGACCGCTCATGCTGATTCCTCCAATACCGATAAAATGTACATGAATAGGATTATTAAAATTAATATGATACATGGTTGAATCCTTTCTTATTAAATATAGCAGATGAAAAACATCATACAATCATATTATAAACGTATTGCGGAAAAATTCAAACTTTATTTTCACCGATACTGACATAATATTTACGGTACAGATGTCATATGGATTGCTCCGTGCTGCGCACTCTCACAATCCTGCCCAGTATTCGCATATCGTGAAGCATTCGCTTCACTTTTATGCGAATACTGGGCGGGTCATGAATTCTTACAGCCGCGCTTGCGCGAGCGCATCGCGGTGATAAGGATTATGACCTTGACATCTTAAATTATATCGGAAAAATAGGTATTATTTGAAAATATCCGCATAAAATGTAAATTGTATTGCGTATGTGTTATATACAAGTGTAATTGTTTTATTAAAGGATAAAAATATTTAGAATTTTACAAAATTCTTTTTACTTAATGAGTCACATATGATATAATTGTTTTATCAAAACAGGTTTATTATTATAACATCAGAGGTGATAGCATGATTAAAAAAGAGATGATTGCCATGTTATTGGCAGGGGGACAAGGCAGCAGACTGGGAGTGCTGACTGCAAAGGTAGCGAAGCCTGCGGTATCTTTTGGTGGAAAGTATAGGATTATCGATTTTCCATTGAGTAACTGCATTAATTCAGGCATTGATACGGTAGGTGTGCTGACACAGTATCAGCCGTTAAGACTGAACTCGCATATCGGTATTGGTATTCCGTGGGATTTGGACAGAAATGTCGGTGGTGTAACCGTACTTCCGCCGTATGAAAAGAGTTCAAACAGTGAGTGGTATACAGGAACAGCCAATGCCATTTATCAGAATCTGGAGTATATGGAACAGTATAATCCCGATTATGTTTTGATTTTGTCAGGAGATCATATTTATAAGATGGACTACAAAATCATGCTGGATTATCATAAGGCGAACAATGCGGATATTACGATTGCCGCAATGCCGGTTCCGATGGAAGAAGCGAGCCGTTTTGGTATCGTGGTAACAGATGAAGATAACCGCATTACAGAGTTTGAGGAAAAACCGACGCAGCCAAAGAGCAATCTGGCGTCAATGGGTATTTACATATTCAGCTGGAAGGTATTAAAGGAAGCTTTAATCAAGCTGAAAGACCAGAATGAATGTGACTTTGGCAAGCATGTTATTCCGTACTGCTTCGAGAACAATAAACGCATTTTTGCGTATGAGTACAACGGATACTGGAAAGATGTCGGAACACTCAGTTCTTATTGGGAAGCAAATATGGAATTGATTGATATTATCCCGGTGTTTAACCTGTATGAAGAATTTTGGAAGATTTATACCCGCACGGATACGATTCCGCCGCAGTATATCGGGGAAAATGCTTACATAGAAAAGAGTATTATCGGTGATGGAACGGAAATTTACGGAAAGGTTTATAATTCCGTTATCGGTGCCGGCGTCGTCATAGAAGAAGGCACGGTGGTACGTGATTCAATTATTATGAACAATTCTGTTATCGGAAAAGACAGTATTGTTACAAAGTCGATTATTGCAGAAGATGTTCAGATTGGCAGCCATGTTGAACTTGGGGCAGGCGAAGAAGCAGAGAATGTATTTAAACCTAAAATTTATAATTCAGGCCTTGTTACAGTCGGTGAATGTTCCGTTATCCCGGACAATGTAACAGTAGGTAAGAATACAGCTATTTCCGGCGAGACGACCATTGATGATTATCAGGAAGGGCAGCTTGCAAGCGGAGGCATCATAATTAAGGCAGGTGATAATGTATGAAAGCAATAGGAATTATTCTGGCCGGTGGCAATAACAAACTGATGAAAGATTTATCAAAAAAGAGGGCAATCGCGGCAATGCCGGTTGCGGGAAGCTACAGGGCAATTGATTTTGCATTAAGTAATATGTCCAATTCCCGTATTAATAAAGTGGCTGTTATTACACAGTACAATGCCCGTTCTTTAAATGAGCATTTAAGTTCATCAAAGTGGTGGGATTTCGGCAGAAAGCAGGGCGGACTGTTCGTATTTACACCGACAATTACAGCAGACAGCAGCTACTGGTACCGCGGTACGGCAGATTCTTTATATCAGAATCTGAATTACTTAAAGACAAGCCATGAGCCGTATGTTGTTATCGCATCCGGTGACGGTATTTATAAGATGGATTATAATAAAGTGCTGGAGTACCATATCGAAAAGAAAGCGGATATTACGATGGTTGTCAAGAAAATGACAGACCGTTCGGAGATTAACCGTTTCGGACTGGTAACGATGACAGAGGAAGGACGGATTACCGATATCGATGAGAAACCGCTGGAAACCAATCTTTCCACTGTTTCAACAGGAATCTATGTAATCCGCAGAAGATTGCTGATTGAACTGATTGAAAAGGCAGCTTCAGAAGACCGTCATGATTTTGTAAGGGATATTCTGATACGTTATAAGAATATTAAAAAGATTTACGGATATAAGCTGGAAAGCTATTGGAGCAATATCTCATCCGTAAGGTCTTACTATAAAACTAATATGGACTTTTTAAAGAAAGATGTCCGTGATTATTTCTTTAAGCAGTATCCGGATATTTATTCAAAGGTAGAAGATTTACCGCCGGCAAAGTACAACTGTGGTGCACAGGTCAGCAACAGCCTTGTATCAAGTGGCTGTATTGTCAACGGTACAATTGAAAATTCGATTTTGTTTAAAAAGATTTATATCGGAAATAACAGTGTAGTAAAGAATTGCATTATTTTAAATAATGCATATATTGGGGATAACTCTTATCTGGAGAACTGCATTGTGGAAAGCGGAAGTACCATTAAAGCCAATACCAATTACAAGGGTGAGGGCGAACCGCTGATTCTTGATGAAAACAGTCCGATTTATTACTAAAAAACTGCAACGACACAAAAAGATTATGGCTGCAACAGGGGGCAGCAGAAGGGGCGCTTATGAATATTACAGACGTACGTGTTAGAAAAATCAGCAAAGAAGGAAAGATGAAGGCGGTTGTATCGGTTACGATAGATGATGAATTTGTTGTACACGATATTAAGGTTATCGAAGGCGATAAGGGGTTATTTATTGCGATGCCAAGCAGAAGGTCGTCAGATGGTGAGTACAGGGATGTAGCCCACCCAATCAACACCTCGACAAGAGAACGGTTACAGGCGGTGATTCTGGAAGCCTATGAAAAGGCAGAAGAATCGCCAGAGGAATAACAGGCAATAAAATTGTAAAGTGAAATAAAAAGGCTGCACAGAAAAAGTAGTATCTGTGCAGCTTTTATTTCTTGTATTCCGTATCACCGGTCAACAATATTCCCTTTCAGTTTCCGGAATGTCGATGGGGACACGCCGTTTACTTTCTTAAAGGCATCGCCGTAGTAGTTGCTGTTATCATAGCCGCATTCAAAGGCGATTTCCGTAATGCTCATGCCGGTTTCCAGAAGCAGTTTTTCAGAATGATTAATCCGCACATTATTTAAGTATTCTTTAAACCCCAGACCGTTTGCAGACTTAAATTTTTTGGAAAAATACGAAGGATTTAAGTGCAGCAGTTCTGCCATGTCATCCAGTGTAATATTATTTTTAAAGTGTTCGTTAATATAGTCTATGGCAATCTGGAGTGCTTCATCGGTGGCACGTGTGTTGTTGTTGACAATCAGAATTGAAGCATCATTAATATATCGTAAAATACGCACGACCAAGGTCTGAAAATACATTTTTAACATGCAGTTTGAAAAAATATCAGACGACTGGTGTTCGGCAAGAATCAGACTCAGCATGGCATTGATATCACTGCGGCAGTCCTCCGGCAGATAAAAGATTTTGGAAAACAGGTGGCTTTGCAGCCATACTGTGCCGAATTCTGTAACCAGCTCGTTTAAATAACTCTGTGTAAATTCAATCGATACACATTCATGCAGGGCAGCCTCCGAGTAAGAAGTGCGGTGCAGCGTATCTGCGGGAATGAATGTAATATTGCCAGGGGTCAGGTGGTAAACATTGTTTTTGATAAATAAATCGCACCCGCCGCTGATCAGGTAAAACATTTCATAATAAGAATGTGCATGTGCAGAGTGCATATGGTAAGACGCCTGATGGGTCTTTTTGGAAATTTCAAATCGTGATGTTACAGCCATAGAAATCCTCATTTCTGAACAATTATATAAAATTTTGTTCGGATGTTTTTAAAATGTAAAATGGTAAAAATGCACAAAAAATCATAATAGGTTTGCGTAATATTAACATATACTATATTTTACACCTAAAATAATCAGTAAACAAGAGCAAAAATCACTATTTTTTTGTAGAAAAGGCGGGATGTTTGTGATAGATTAGTGTCATTGGAGAGATTTAACAAAAATGTAACACGAATTTTACATTTTTGATTAAAAATTGACAATAGGGCTAATTTCACGAGAGGAGAGTAATTATGAAGACTAAAAAGTCAAAAAGAGTAATGGCGGTCGTAATGGCAGTTTTACTCACAGTAGGTATTATGCCTATGGACTGGGCTGTAACGAAGGCAGCAGCAAGTACAGTCCACTCTTTTGATGCAACAGCGCAGGCTTCAGTTGGGGATGACAAAGCCGTGATTGCAGAGGGAACAACATTTAATGACGGGTACTTTAAAATCGTAGGAAAAGTGACCCAGAGAACTAACAGTGACGGAAGCATAAAGGCTTACGAACTGGCATCTAAGGCAACAGGTGCCGTGCAGTTTACAACGGAAAGCGCTTCTTCCGTAGTAGTAGGTTTAAGCAGTACGGGCGGTTCTAATGAATCCGCAGTGGCACTGATTAATACAGCGGACAACAGTGTGGTTGCAGAAGACGCAGGAACAACCGTTGTAGCAGGAACAAAAAAGACTGAGTTAAAGTATACAGCATTACCGGCAGGTACCTATCAGGTTGTATCACCGGAAGATGCAGAACGTAACAGAGGCGCAAGATTCTTAGACATTACGGTTGAGGAAGAAGAAGCTGCCGCAGTTACAACAACATATGCGTTTGCGGTTGCAGACCTTTCACCGGCAGCTTACAGTGTAACAGCAGATAAAGCAGCAATTGCCGAAGGAACAGCTTTTGCTTCTGATTATGTAAAGACTGTCGGAACCGCAACATTCAGAACGAAGAGTTCTTCCGATTTCAGTGCATTAAAGGCAATTGAACTTGGCTCAAAGGCATCCGGTGCATTACAGTTTACTGTAACAGGTACTGCTTCAGTATCTTTTGAAGCAAGCAGTACAGGCGGTTCGAATGAATCGGCAATTGCACTTGTAAACACAGCAGACAACAGTACGGTTGCAGAAGATGCAGGAACAACTATTGTTAAGGGAACAAACGCAACAAAGCTTACATACAGCAGCTTACCGGCAGGTACTTATCAGATTGTTTCACCGGAAGATGCAGACCGTAACAGAGGTGTCAGAGTGTTAAGCTTCACAGCGGAACAGACCTCCAGCGGCGAAAGACCGGCAAGAAAAGCATGGGAAGACGTAGCAGCACCGGCAATCGGTGAGATTACGGCAGCAGACGGTAAAATTACAGTTCCGTTTACAATGGTAATCGGCTATGACGGCGCAGACAGTGTATCCGTTGATATGAAGAATACAGCAGGAACAGTTGTAGCCACAGAAAATTATGCAAAAGATGCAACAGAAGGTGTAGTTACGTTTACACCGGCTGCAAGCGGTGATTATACATTTACAATTACAGCAGCAAGAAAAGATGAAGCAGACAAGACAGGAACAGATAAGGAATTTAAGGGCTTTGAACTTCCTCTTGCTAAGCCGTCTTTCCAGAGTGCAACAAGCCAGGGCGGCGGTAAGGTTTCACTCGTATGGGACGAAGTGACAGAAGCTTCTTCTTATGAAGTATCATACAGCGAAAACGGAACAGACTTTACACAGCCTGTATCTGTAACAGGAACAGAATATGTCGTTTCAGGACTGACAGTCGGCAAGGAATATACTTTCAAGCTGACAGCAGTCAGAGTATTACCGGCAGCCGTTTCAGAAGCTGCAACGATTACAGCAAAAGCGACTGCAGAAGCACAGCAGGTATGGGCTTTTTCAGCATTCGGCCAGGGCGTCAGCTCAGATGAAAAGAATGCAGGCTATGAAGGCAGTGCAAATGACGGAAAGGTAACACTTTGGAATTTAAACAGCAAGGGTAAGATTGTACCGGCTTCTACAGACGGTTTATCCTTCTACTATACAGCCATTCCTTCTAATATGAACTTTACATTGTCAGCAACCGTAACAGTTGATGAATGGACACTGACAAACGGTCAGGAAGGCTTTGGTTTAATGGCGGCCGACAGAGTTGGTAAGAACGGTGATTCTTCTGTATTCTGGAACAACTCCTATATGGCATCTGTCACAAAGGTTGAATACTATGTAAACGCAGATGGCAGCATGGCATTAGACACTATTAAGCAGGGCGGCACAACAGCACCGGATGGTTCTGTAAAGGCAACAATGAAGTTAGGTATCGGCTCACAGGAAAAGACAGGCGTTACAAAGGCAAACCTTTCTAAGCTGGAAGCAAACGATACAGCAACCGTAAACAATGAATTCAGTTCAAAGATGACAACACTGGAAAGCTCTGGTGTAACGGGAAATCTGATTGGCAATGCAACAAAGGATGTTACAGGAACTGTTGAGAATCCGCTGACAACCTTTAAGATGTCTATTCAGAAAAATAACACAGGTTATTTCGTAAGCTATACCAACGAAGCAGGCGAAACTGTGACAAAGAAATACTATGACACAAAGGCATTGGAACAGTTAGATGAAGACAATGTATATGTTGGTTTCTTTGCTTCAAGAACAGCAAAGATTAGCGTAACAGACATTAACTTAACAACGGTTTCACCTGAAAATGATGTGGCAAAAGAAGAACAGCCGGTTACAACCGTAGCGCCTTCTTACAAAGTAACATCTGCTTCTGTATCCAATTCAGAAAGCTACAAGTTATCTTATGTAGCCAATGCAGACGGTCACGTTGTTGTTACTGCAGCAGACGGAATGGTCATTGCAGATGAAGATGTAACAGCCGGTCAGAAATATGTATGGGAAACGACATTAACATTAGGTGAGAATACATTTACAGTAACAATGACACCGGTGGAAGGTTACAGACCAAGTGAATTTGAAGTATTGGATTCTTATGAAGCTTCAACATTTACTTATAAGGTAACATACAACAAGTTTGACGGTGACGTGATTTATGTCGGACCGGATGCAACATCAGACGGTGTCGGTACAAAGGAAAATCCGATTGACATTTACACAGCAGTAAAATTTGTTTCACCGGGACAGAAGATTGTACTTCTTTCAGGTACATACAATTTAGAATCAACAGTTACGGTACAGCCGGGTATCGACGGTACGGAAAGCCAGCCAATCATTATGGCGGCAGAGTCTTCTACAGACAGACCGGTATTTGATTTCGGCAAGAACTGTGAAGGTATGGTATTAGCCGGTGATCACTGGTATTATCAGGGATTTGATGTAACAAATTCAGCAAATGCAAAGGATGGTATCAGACTTTGCGGAAGCAGCTGTACAGTAGATAACGTACGGACTTATCACAACGGTAACACCGGTTTACAGATCAGCCGTTTTACATCAACAGATACTAAAGAAGAATGGCCAAGCAACAACTTAGTATTAAATTGTACATCATACGGCAATGCCGATGAGGGTTACGAAGATGCAGACGGATTTGCAGCAAAGCTGACAATCGGTGAAGGAAATACATTTGACGGCTGTATCGCATACAACAATGCAGATGACGGATGGGATTTATTTGCAAAGGTAGAAACAGGCTCAATCGGTGCTGTAACAATCCAGAACTGTGTAGCTTATGGCAACGGTTATCTGGAAGACGGTACTGATGCCGGTAACGGTAACGGATTTAAGATGGGTGGTTCAAGCATGTCAGGATACCACAAGTTAATCAATTCCGTAGCATTTGATAACAAGGCAAAGGGTATTGATTCTAACAGCTGTCCGGATATTCAGGTAACCAATTCTACATCATACAATAATGGCGGTTCAAACGTAGCCATGTATACAAATGATGCAGCAAATACCGATTTTATGGCAACAGGTGTTCTTTCATGGAGAACACAGAAGACAAGTGTGAATGAAACATTTAAGTTCAAGGGTACACAGGATGCTTCTAAGGTATATCAGTCAAGCAACTATTTCTGGAACTGCACGGAAGCAGGAACCAATAATAGTACAACAGCCGTAACGGCAGACTGGTTTGTATCTACAGACACAAAGATGAATTATGACACACACGTATATGCAGCGATTCCGGTTACAAGAAACAGTGACAATACAATCAATATGAACGGCTTACTGGTACTTACAGCCAATGCAAAGGCTGGCGCTGTTGTAGGCGGTCAGGCTTCTGCAAAGATTGATTTGAGCGGTAAGATGACAGGTGGTCTGTTATTCCAGAAGACAACAGGCAGTGAATCCGTAGAAACAGGTGATATGGCAAATATGATGCTTTATATCCTCTTACTGCTTGGCGCAGCAGGTGTATATGCAGCTTCTAAGAAAAGAAAGCACGCATAGGCATGATGCCGGATTCAGGCGAATATAAACGAATATAAAAGTCAAGGAACCCCTTTATTGAGGTGACTTAATAAGGGGGTTCTTTTCTTAAAGAAAATATATATCCATACAATTTAAAAGATTGATAAAGGATATGTGTTTTCCTTTGGAAAAGAACAAAAAGGGAGGTTTTTTTATAATGATTAAAAACAGAAGGACAAGCGGGCTGCTGAGCATGGCATTGGCAACATGTCTGGTTGTAAGTGCAGTACCGGTACAGACAGTGGATTCTATTTTGGGGAGTGCAGCAGGAAGAGTAACAGCTTATGCTGAGGAAACGGCGCAGAGTACAAAGCCGCTTACAACACTTTGGAAAACGCAGGAAGTAGGTACACACGAGGGAACAGGAACTTATGCGTATGATGCAGCAGCAAAGACTGTAACGGTAAACGGTGCCGGCACAAAATTTGATAAATCAGCCGGAAGTGATGATTTATTCTACGCTTATTTTGAGGGCAAAGGTGATTTAACCATTACAGCGAAGATGACCGTCAATAATAACGGCAATGCAGGATACGCAGGACTGTTAATCCGTAATACCGCAGATGAAGCGGGAAGTGCCAGTGCAGCACTGTATGCAGATTTTGCAAATGGAAGCAAGAATCAGATCCGTTACGGATACCATAAAGAAGCAGCAGGCGGCGGTGCATCACAGGTCAATACGGCAGTCACAACCGCTTCTTCTGACATTTATATTAAATTAGAAGTTTCAGGGGAAAAAGCAATCTATCACGTTGCTTCGACAGCTGATTTTTCTGATGAAAAGGTAAAGACACAGACAATTTCCGGATTATCCGCAAAGACAATCGGTTTCTTTGCAACAGAAGGAGTAACTGCAGAATTTTCGGATGTAACGGTAACTTCTGCATATACAACGGATGACGGGGCAGATGTTAAAAAGCAGATTTTTGATTCAGAGGCAGGAGAAGTGAACTTCTCACAGTCAAGCAGTAAAGATTACTCAGGAAATTATGATGCCGGAAATTCTTTTGAAACCTCTGCAAACGGCAATATTTTATCCGTAAACCATACAAGAAGTGCGGCAGTTAAGGGAAATATCAGGGATGATAAGGGAATGGATTACATATTATTCCCGGAAACATCAGAAGACATGACTATTTCAGCAGATATTACAGTGACAAAGCTGGATTCCGGTACAGATAAGCAGGGTCTTGCCATTGGACAGTTTAACGCAAAGACCGGCAGCGCCATGAAGTGTGACGTATTACATATCCAGAAAAATATTGTAATCCAGCATACATTTTCAACGGTCAGCGGAACGGGTAACTGCGGTTCTCCAAAGGTTGGCAAAAAAACCGATACAGCAAACGGATATGAGCTGGGCGGCACATATACACTGACTTACACAAAGAGCGGCAATACCGCTAAAATGCAGGTTGTAAGTGCAGACGGAACGGTTCTGATGGGTTCAGAAGGCAATCCGGGTGAATTTGACCTGACACAGTCTTATGCAGACTTGCAGACAGGACAGACAGTACGCTATGGTCTGGCATTTTCAGGTGTTACGGCAGAAATCAGTAACCTGACCTTAAAGAATGCAGAAGGTACGGTTGTATATGACCAGAACGATTATTATGTTGCAGTCGGTGTAGCACCAGTGATTACAAATGCCGCAACAGAAGTGGCTTCTGACAGAAAGAGCATGAATATTACATGGGATGTCGCAGAAGAAGGCTCAGGCAATATTAAATATGCCGTATATGTATCAAAGGATGGCGGTGAATATACAAAGATTTCTGATTCTAAGGTGAACAGCTTCAGTTATGCCGGAATGGACGGCGATGGAAAGTATCAGTTTAAGATTGTGCCTTATGGCGGAACAACAATGGGAACAGCCGTAGAAACTGAAATAACGGACTATCAGGCACCACTTGCACAGGCGGAATTAACAGCCGCAGGCAGCAAATCTAAGGTAGAACTGTCATGGAATGCCGTAGAAGGTGCATCTTCTTATGATGTGTACAGAAAACTGGGCTCTGACGGTGAAGCAGTGCTGGTTAAGACAACCGCAGAAATTGCATTTACAGATACAGATGTTGTCGAAGAAGAACCGTATTATTACTACGTTGTAGCAAAAAATGACAAGAATACAAGTAATCCGTCAGCAACGATGCAGGTACTGACATCAGACGGCCATACAGGCGCTTATGTATATGAAAATGAAGCAACAAAACTGACAGTAGCATATAAGTCCAATGATACTGTTTTCGATGATAATGCACTGCTGGTTCTTACAGCAGACGAAGCAGGAACAGCACAGCTTTATGTAAATGACGTGCTGGCAGATACCAAAACTGTCGGTGCGGGCGATGAAATGAAGTTTGAACCTGAATTAAAGAAAGGCAGAAATGACGTTACCGTTATATTTACTGATGCAGAGGGCAATGCGACAAGAAAGACATTTAATTTTGTTGCAAACCCGGATGTTGATATTGTTGTAGATGCGGCATATACAGGCGAAGACGGTGCAGAGTCAGATGGACTGCCGGTATACAAGACTGTTCAGGCAGCAGTCAATGCAGTGCCGGAAGATAATGCAGAAGCCAAAGTAATTTACATTAAAAATGGTGAATATAATGAACGTGTTGAAGTAAAATCACCATATGTAAGTCTTCTCGGACAGGACAGCGAAAAGACCCATTTATTCTATTCTGTATGTGTTGCCAACGGAAATGCAGACAGTATGTGGAACCGTAACGCAATGTATGTAGATACGGCAGCAACAGGCTTCACAGCAGAAAATCTGACGGTTGAAAATTCATATGACTATACAAACGGTTCGGACCAGCAGGCAGATGCCCTGTGTATTGTGGCTGACCAGACAGCATGTATTAATGTAAGATTAATCGGCTATCAGGATACCCTGCTGACCGATACAAGAACGAAAGATGAAAACGGCAATTATGCTGTGACAAGACAGTATTTCAATAAATGTTATATTACAGGTAATGTTGACTTTATCTATGGTGCAGGTACTTCCGTATTTGAAGACTGTGATATTGTTGCAAGATATACAGAATACAAATCAGACGGATGCTATACAGCCGGAAGAACATATGCTTCCACACCTTACGGATACGTATTTAACAACTGCCGCTTCCTTGCAGAAGAAGGCGTAGCAGATGGCGCATACAGAATGGCACGTCCATGGGGCGCAGATGATTCAACAACATTTATGAACTGTTACTTAGGCAGGGCGATTTCACTGGAAACATCTTACGGCGACATGAGCGGTAACTTAGCTGAAAATGCAAGATTTGCAGAATACGGTTCTTACGGTCCGGGATATACAGTAAATAATAAGCGCCCATACCTGACAAGTGCACAGGCAGCAAAATTTAAGACGGACACAGTCATGGGGGACTATGATTACAGTGCAAGAACTGCCACATTGTATGGAACACAGCAGGAAAAACCGAAAACAGATATAACGGTTGTTGATAAGGCAGAGGTTGTTAAGAATGTAGCGGTTGATGAAAATGCCGTAATTAAAAATGCGGCCGGTGAAACCGTAAGTCCGGGAGAAGTCAGTGTTGTCATTGAAAAAGCCGGAAACAGCGTAATTGACTCAATTATGAAAGGCTTTACAGCCGGTGGAATATTAATTGCTGACGGAAGTACAGTGGATTATTATGACATTGAATTACAGGATGAGAACGGTCAGGCAGTTATGCTTGAAAGTGGTAAAATCCAGATTACATTTGCTTATAAAGAAGGAATTGATTACAGCAAGGTTAATGTAATTGTATATCATCTGAATGAAAAGACCGGTGTCATTGAAAAGCTGGAAACACAGCTTACAAGTGAAGGTATCCGTTTTGAGGCAGACAGCTTCAGTCCGTTTGCAGTATACTATGAAAATAAAACGGTACAAAAAGATGATGTTACCAAGCCGGATGACACAAAGAAAGATGATACAAAAACAGACGATGTAAAGAAGGATGATGCAGGTTCAGGAACACAGCAGGGTGAGAATACCGGTGCTGCGGATGCGCCAGAGGAATCAGAAAATGCACAGCAGTCTGCGGATACAGGCGTACAGACAGGAGATACAGCCAATGGATTTGGATTCCTTGCGGCAGCAGTTGCAGCGGCAGGAGCAGGTGCTTATGAATTTCTTAAAAAAAGAAAGCTGATTCGCAGATAAAAAAGATAATTACTCAAATTTGATAGCCCGCGGGGCTGCCATGGAAATTTAAAAATTTCGTGGCAGCCTTTTTGTATTTCCGGTGGACGTTTTTGGAAAAAATATATGTAAGAATTTGCATATAAATTGATATAAGAGTGAAAAATATGTAAAATGCACAAAAAATGTGACAAATATCAGTAGTTGAGTAGCAAAAATAACTGCAATCATGGTTGACTATCTGATTTAAAAATAATATAATAAAAACAATTGGTGAAAACTTATAAAAGTTTTTTAAAAAGTTCGTGATTTTTTAAAAATGTGCTAAAAATACGAGGCTTCAGGAATGCTTTTATAAAAACACTAAAAACAAATCAGGAGGACGATTATGAGAAGAAAGGTGACAAAGGCAGCAGCGCTTTTATCAGCAGTACTGATGGCTAGCAGTTCTGTACCGTATGGTGTGTTAATACCTTACAATGTATTGGCAGAAGAAGTAAGTGCAGATGCCGGAGCAGCAGTACAGGAGGAAACAGCAGCAACTGTAGGCAGCGTAACCAACATTAAGACATGGGATGCAGCAGGCTTACTGGCAGCAGCAGCAACAGAGGATAATGGCTTATCCTTAAAGGGTGACGGCTGGACAACTGGAACAGATACAGCCGGAGCAGAAGCATTTGGAACAGGAGATTATGTAAAGGCAGGAGGTGTAAAGCCGACACCAAACAACGGTGCTATTCCGACAGCAGGCTGCTATTTACAGTATACAGCGACAGAAAGCGGTAAGCTGACAATTATGGAAAAGACACAGAAGACAAACAAGAACTTCTATGTAGTAGATTCAGACGGAGTTGTAAAGGCTACAAAGACATCAGGCTCAGCAAGTACATATGATACGATTACAGTTGATGTAGAAGAAGGCAAGACCTATTATGCATATATGTCAGGTTCAACAGCCAATATCTTTTCGGTATCTTTAGCAGTTGGTGAAAAGAAGCAGACTGCATGGGCAGATGTTGCAGCACCGGTAATTAACAGTGTAACAACAGATGAAGCCGGAGATTTCGTTGTAGACTTCTCAGCAGTCATTGATGCATACAAGGGTGCTGATGATGTAAAGGTTACAATGTTACAGGATGGTCTGGAAGTATCTACACAGACATTTACAAAGCAGGCAGATACAGCTACATTTGCACCATACCGTTCAGGTACTTACACATTCGTAGTGGTTGCACAAAGATATGGCGAAGCTGATAAGGCAAGTGAAGTTTATACATACAAGGATTATGTACTGGCAGTAAAGAAGCCGGTTATCACATGGGCACAGAACAAGGGTAACGGCGATGTTTACTTAGACTGGATTAATATTGAAGATGCAGATTCTTATTCTGTAGCTTATAAGGAATCCGGAAGCACAGCAGATTACACGGTTGTAGAATCAGCATTATCTGCAGAAACAGGAAATTACACACTGACAGGACTGACAGCAGGCAAGTCTTATGATATCCAGATTAAGGCACTCAGAAAGTCAGACGGTTTTGAATCTATTTATACAGAAAAAGATTTTGAAGTAACAACAGCAGAAGAACAGCCATGGTATACGGCAATCGTAGGTTCTGCACAGGCAGGCGATGTTACATTTACAACGGCTGACGGACAGACAGATAATGTAAAGCTTTCCGTATCTGACAATAGCGCAGCAAAGAGTAATAATCAGGAATCACCGGCAATTGCAGGAACAGCCGGAACACTGGAAGTTAAGGGACAGGCAAGCGGTAAGATTTCTGATGATGAAGACGGATTTACATATTACTATACAAAGATTGATCCGAACAAAGAAAACTTTAAGCTGAGTGCAACATTTGAGATTACGGATACTTCTCTCACACCGGATAATCAGACCGGTTTTGGTATTGTTGCAGCCGATGCACTTGGATTAAATGTATGGGGCAATCCGGATTATGTACATAAGTATTTCAACTATGCATCTTCTATGATGTTTAGCTCAAAGCAGAGTAATCCGTTTATGAGAACGGTTACAGGTTATACATCAGCTGATACATCAAGCAATGACGGTGTGGAAAGAAGTGTAACAAATGCTAGGTTTACAGACCAGACAGCTAAATTTGAAGTAGGCAACAAATATACATTTTCGTTAGAAAAGACAGACGAAGGTTATACAGCAGCCTGCAACGGTTCAGAGCAGAAGCTTTCTGATAATTCCTTTACATCTGTACAGGAAGATGGAACAGTTGTAGTTGGTATTGCAGTATCCAGAAAGGTATCTGTAAAGGTATCTGATGTTGAATTTTCAAAGTCTGAAAGCAAGGGTATTACATCAAATGACAACGGTGATACAAAGATTACACCGGACGGAAGAGTATACTCAACAAGCACAAGCGGTTCTGCAAATTATGAATACATCTATGTACCAAATTGTGCAGGTACACTGACAGTATCAAACGGTGATACAGATGTAGTTGTAGATCAGGCAGTTGCCGCAAATGAAGTTGTAAGAGTAAATGTTCCGTTAAACAACGGAAAGAATACTGTAAAGTCAACATTAAAGCCAACAGCAGCAGATAACATTGCAAGCACAGTAGCAGTTATTAAGGAAACAGTTGTTGACCATCAGTCATACGGACAGGAAGGTCAGACAATCATTGTATCCGCAGATGCTGATGCAGAAGGTAAGGGAACAGAAGAAAGCCCGATGAGCCTGTCTAATGCATTAAAGTATGCACAGCCGGGTCAGACCATCTTCTTAAAGAATGGTACATACAGCGGTGCAAAGGTTGAAAGAAGTGTCAGTGGTACAGCAGATAAGAATATCAACCTTGTAGCAGAATCACTTTCTACAGACGGAACAGACGGTGTAGTATTTACAGGTGAAGTAAGGCTCACAGGTTCATACTGGCATGTATATGGTCTGTATGTAAAAGATTCAGCAGGTGTAGGTATCCAGATTTGCGGTAACTACAATACAATTGAAATGTGTACAGTAAACCACGCAGCAAATTCAGGTATCCAGATCAGCCGTGAAGGCGGTGCTGATAATGATGCCGGAAGAAAAGGCAAGTTATGGCCGACAGGCAACCTCATTAAGAACTGTGAATCATTTGATAACTGTGATGCAGGACGTAATGATGCCGATGGTTTTGCAGCAAAGCTGACTTGTGGTGAAGACAATAAGTTCTATGGCTGTATCAGCCATAACAACATCGATGATGGATGGGATTTATATGCAAAATCCGTATCTGGTGAAATCGGTGCCGTAACAATTGAAAACTGTGTAACTTATAACAACGGCTGGCTGACAACAGATGATGTAACAGCTAAAGGCTATGAATACGGCGAAGGTAACGGCTTCAAGCTTGGCGGTGGTCAGATGAAGGGTGCTCATGTATTAAAGAACAGTATTTCATTTGACAACCATGCAAAGGGTATTACCTCAAACAGCTGCCCTGACTGTAAGATTATCAACTGTATTTCTTACAACAACTCACTGGATAACAGTGCATACAATGTGGGATTAAATACAAAGGATTCTAACATCAAGGCTTGGGAAGTAACAGGATTAATTTCATTAAATAACAGCAAGAATACAACACTGGAGGATTTAATCCCATTCGCACTTCACAGTGAAAACAACTATATCTATGATGGTGCAGCTTCTTATAATAATAAGGGCGAACAGGCTACAGAAGACTGGTTTGAAAATGTAGATACATCTGTAAAACCAACAAGAAATGAAGACGGTACAATCAATATGCACGGTCTGCTTCTTTTAAAGGATACTTCTAAGAACACAGGTGCAGTATTAGATGTAACAAGTGATGCAGCAAAATCCGTAAAACCGGCAAAGACAACGGTTATTGAGGAAGAAAAGGTTGTATATGAAATGCGTCAGGATGCAGACGGCAACTGGCACTACTATGCAAATGATAAAATTGCAACGGATTACTGTGGCATGGCATTAAACGAATACGGCTGGTGGTATATCAAGAATGGTGATGTAGACTTCACTTATACCGGTATGGCATGCAATGAATACGGCTGGTGGTACTTCAATAACGGACAGCTTGATTTATCATTCTACGGACTTGCAAGCAATGAATACGGAACATGGTTCTACACAGACGGACAGTTAAACTTCGACTTTACAGGAATGATTATTCCGGATGACGAGTGGCTCTATGTTCAGAACGGACAGGTACTGACAGATTACACCGGAATGGCATTAAATGACTATGGCTGGTGGTACTTCAAGGATGGTAAGGTTGACTTTACCTATACCGGAATGGCATTAAATGAATATGGCTGGTGGTATTTCAGCAATGGACAGATTGATTTTGGCTATAACGGATTTGCCACAAATGAATACGGTACATGGCTGTTTACAGACGGTATCTTAAATACAGGCTTTACAGGCATGACATTAAACGGCGATACATGGGTATATGTTACAGATGGTTATATCAGTAATACCTATACCGGAATGGCATTAAATGACTATAGCTGGTGGTACTTTAACAATGGTGTTCTGGATTTAAGCTATACCGGAATGGCATTAAATGAATACGGCTGGTGGTATTTTAACAATGGTCTGCTTGATTTAACATTTACGGGTGTCGGCAGTAATGAATACGGCGACTGGTACTTTAAAGACGGAACAATCGCTTTTGATTATTCAGGTACAATCAGCTTTGGCGGACAGGATTATACCGTAACCAATGGATATGCTGTAAAAGCATAAATCTGACAAACTAAGATTGAATTTATAAAAAGACCGGCAGAGGTGCAGCACATTGCAGCATCTCTGCCGGTTTTTCTATTTAACAAAAAACCATGTAATATTTTATTGAAACAGGTTGGATACAATGGTATAATAAAAATAATTAGATATGAAAAAAGTGACATAGACGACACGAGAAAACAGCAGTAAGGAGGAACAACATATGATTCAGGCAATGGTCAAAAAATTGAATGGGAAAAGACTGCGGCAGCGTATTTCATCTGCAATTTTAATAGTTGCAATATTGGTAAGTTTTTCTGGTATTCTTGGAGGAATTGCCATGTTAGTAATGGGTGTCCAGTACAATCACGCATTAACCAATTATGGTTTTTCACAGGGTGATATCGGTAAGATGATGATTACATTTGCAGACACCAGAAGTAACCTGCGGGCGGCAATCGGTTATCAGGATAAGACACTGGTACAGGAAACCTACGAAGCGTATGAAACAAAGAAGCAGGCATGTAAGGATTATGCAGTTATAGTAGAAGAAACAGTTGCTTCCGCTGAAGAACGTAAATTGTATGATCAGATCATGAGCGGTATGGAAGATTATTTTACATCAGCTGATAAGGTAATACAGATGGGTAAAGATGTAACGAATATCGATCAGAGAAATCAGGCACAGCGACTGGCAAAAGATGAAGTGGTACCGAAGTACGAAGCAATTTATGAGAATATGGTACAGCTGCTGGACGCGAATACCAGCGAAGGTAACAAATTGGAAATTAATTTAAAGGTATTAACATATGTCTTACTGGCGGTAGTTGTTCTTATTATTATTGTAGCAATTTTAATCGCAAGGAAGCTGGGCGATGCGCTTGCGTTAAATATTGTAAATCCGCTCGATGCACTGGCAGAACGTTTCAAGACCTTTGCACAGGGTGATTTGACAAGTGAATTTCCGGTAATGGAATCAGAAGATGAAGTATCTGATATGGTTACTGTTGCAAAGGATATGGCAGAGAATCTGTCAGCAGTTATTAAGGATGTTAATCACCGTATGGAACTGATGGCAAAGAATGATTATACAGGTTCGTCTGCAATTCCTGAAAAGTATCTGGGTGATTTTGCAGCCATGAATGATGCAATCCATCAGATGAACGAAGATATGAATGATACAATGCGCCACATTGAAGAAGCTGCCGCTCAGGTATCTATCGGTGCAGGTAACCTTGCAGAGGGGTCACAGAGCCTTGCAGAAGGTTCTACAGACCAGGCCGGTGCAGTTGAAGAATTACTTGCCTCTTTTGCAAGTATTACAGAAGGTGTAGAACATACACATGACAGTGCAAGCGTTTCGTATGATTTATCTGTGAAATATGCAAAAGAAGCAGACAGAAGCCAGCAGGAGATGCAGGCGGTTACGGAAGCTATGCAGCGTATGAGTGAAATGTCTCAGAAGATTGAAAGTATTATCGGTGAAATCGAAGAAATTGCTGAACAGACCAATCTGCTTGCATTAAATGCTTCTATTGAAGCCGCAAGGGCCGGAGAAGCCGGACGCGGATTCGCTGTTGTTGCAACACAGATTGGCAAGCTTGCTGACGAAAGCGCTCAGTCTGCAGTGAATACAAGAGAACTCATTATGAATTCTATTCAGGAAATTGAAAATGGTAACCGTGCCGTAGAGAAGACTTCTAAGACGATTATTGCACTGGTTCAGGGTATTAATGAAGTCGCAGAAAAGTCTAAAGAGTTAGAGGAGCTTTCAGAAACACAGACAGAACAGATGAAGCAGGCTGAAGCCGGTGTTAATCAGATTTCAGAGGTTGTACAGAGCAATGCTGCTATTGCGGAAGAATCTTCTGCAACAAGTGAAGAGCTTTCAGCAGAATCTATTTCACTGAACGAACTTGTACAGCAGTTTAAGCTGAAAAAGTAATTTTTGACACTGATATCAGAATATGCTAGAATTTAAAAATGCGTAGACACGCAGTGAAAGCATACAGAACAGATAAGCGTGAAGTCATGAAAAATGGACTTCGCGCTTTTTTGCACAGATGTTTGCTTTCGCTCAGAAAAGGAGAAATGCGAAAATCCATAAATCAAAGATTTTCGCACGGCTATTTGTTTCAGAGCGAAAACAAATAGCCATAATTGCAGATGAGAAATCGCCTGCGCGAATT
>ERZ835109.449-NODE-449-length-48046-cov-11.632973_pt1 | contig 48046 bp, 42 predicted proteins | sample MGYA00519946_ERZ835109 | MGnify/ENA primary metagenome ERZ835109 (study PRJEB31850, sample SAMEA3708771) | human gut metagenome | biome: human gut; feature: human-associated habitat; material: faeces | place: China | collected 2014 ...
GTACGGCATCGATATTGAAGAGAACGCCGCCGCTGCCGCCGCGCTCGGCGCGGAACGCCCGCCGACGATTTTCGTCATCAAGGGCGGTGAGGTCAAAGCTTCCAAGGTCGGCCTCATGAACCCCCGCGAAATGGCCGCGTTCTTCGAGAAGGCCTAAGTTGCCGAATAGGGGGAAGGGGGATTCGAGAACGGTGCGCTGATGCGCGCTCCCCCTTCCCTTCACATTGTCTTTTTCTCTTATACATCCGTTACGATGAAGGCTTCGATAATCGCTTGTTTTTGCCAATGATTGCGTGAGCCGAATCCCCTTCGGCGGCAAGGCATGGGCAAAGGCGGGCCGGTCGTCGCGTCGTTTGTCTCGGAAAAGGCGGCGGTTCCCATGCGGAAAAGCCGTGGCGTCATCTCCTCACCAGCCGAAACGTTTTGAGGTGGGGGCCGGGAAGGAAGGCTTTTTATAAAGGGCCTTTTCCTCGGCAAATCAGGAGTTTCCATCAGGAGCTTGCAATGGAAGAACGTACTTGTGACATCATCGTACTGGGCGGCGGGCCTGCCGGGATGACGGCGGCGATCTACGCGAAACGCGCGAACCTCGATGTGGTGCTCCTCGAGACGAATGTGACGGGCGGGCTGGTGAATTCGACGTATACGGTGGAGAATTTTCCCTCCTATCCTGAGATCCACGGTATGGAACTCATGGAAAAGATGCGCGAACATGTGGATCACATGGGCGTGGAAGTGGAGGAAGTGTTCGAAGTCACCGGCCTTGAGCTTGGCGAAGACGAGAAAGCCGTGCATGGGGACGGCATCGTTTACAAGGCCCCGGCGATCATTCTGGCGACGGGCCGCATCGTGGGCGAGACTGCCGCGCTGATCTACACGGCCAGCTCGGTCGCCAAGATCCCCACCAGCGTATTCAGCTCCACCCGCACGCTGGCCGTACACATGTACCTGCTCTCCAACGAGGGGCTTTACATCGGCCAGACCTACGGCACCGCCGTTGTGCTGCTGGTGCTGGTGCTGGTCATCAACTGCCTGTCCGGCTTTGTGGCCGGCAAGCTGACGAAGCAGTAAAGCGCGGGCATGACAAATCGTAGGGGAGGGATTTATCCCTCCCGTGGGGTGTGCGGCAGCCGCAGACCTGACGGGACGCATATATGCGTCCCCTACGAGCAACCCCAAAACAGCCTGTAGGGGCGGCATATATGCCGCCCGGGGCCGTGTACGGCAGAGGGAAAGTGCCCGGGAGGGATGAATCCCTCCCCTACAGGACAGAGATAAGAGCAGAGATAAGAGGTCATTTCATGAACAAATTTGAAGTCCGCAGCATGGATTTGTACTATGGCAGCTTCCATGCACTGAAGAATATCAACATCGACATCCCGGAGAAGGAGATCACTGCCTTTATCGGCCCGTCCGGCTGCGGCAAATCGACCTTTTTGAAGAGCCTGAACCGGATGAACGACCTTGTCGAGGGCTGCCGCATCTCCGGCGACATCAAACTGGACGGCGTGGATATCTACAAGGACAAGATGGATGTCAATGTCCTGCGCAAGCGGGTCGGCATGGTGTTCCAGAAGCCGAACCCCTTCCCGATGTCGATCTACGACAACATTGCCTACGGCCCGCGCACCCACGGCATCCATAACAAGGCCCAGCTGGACGAGATCGTTGAAAAATCTCTGCGCGGCGCGGCCATCTGGGACGAGGTCAAGGACCGCCTGAGCAAGAGCGCCCTCGGCATGTCGGGCGGCCAGCAGCAGCGCCTGTGCATTGCGCGCGCGCTGGCTGTCGAGCCGGAGGTTCTGCTCATGGACGAGCCGACCAGCGCGCTGGACCCCATCTCGACCTCCAAGGTCGAGGAGCTGGCCACCGAGCTGAAGGAAAACTATACGATCGTCATGGTCACCCACAATATGCAGCAGGCCGCGCGTATCAGCGATAAGACGGCGTTCTTCCTGCTGGGCGAGCTGGTCGAGATGGGCCCCACCGAGCGCGTCTTTGCTACGCCTGTGGATAAGCGCACCGAGGATTATATCTCGGGCCGCTTCGGTTAAGGAGGATTGCAACATGGGTACAAGTGTACGGAAGATGTACGATGCCGAGCTGCTGCAGCTGGACACGATGCTGGCCCGGATGGGCCATGCGGCAGGCGGCGCGATCGAGAGCGCCATGACCGCCCTGCGCACCGGCGATGTGGAGCTGGCGCGCAGCGTCATTGCGCGGGACAGCGAGATCGACTCGGCCGAGCATGAGATCGAGCACCGCTGCCTGACGCTGTTCCTGCGCCAGCAGCCGGTCGCGGGCGATCTGCGCAAGGTGTCCACCGCGCTCAAGATGGTCACCGACATTGAGCGCATCGCCGATCAGGCCAGCGATATTGCCGAGATCACGCTGCACCTCCACCCGGAGGGTGCGCGCACCGTCGGCGTGCTGGACGACCTTTACGCTATGGGCGATATTGCGCTGCATATGGTCAAGGACGCCATCGCGGCCTATGTGCAGGTCGATCTGTCCACCGCCGCGCAGGTCATTGCCCGCGATGATGAGTGCGATGCCATGTTCGGCCGCATCAGTAAGGAGATCGCTGCCTACATTGCGGCACACCCCGATGATGCCGAGACGGCGCTCGACCTGTTTATGATCGACAAGTATCTGGAGCGCCTCGGCGACCACGCCGTGAACATTGCCGAGTGGGTCGAGTTCTTAAAGACCGGCGTTCACAAAGCCCGCAAGATCGTCTGACGCGGGCAGCCAAAAGCCATTCTCTATTTTCCTATACCAACCAAAACGGGGCCTGCCGCAAAGCAGACCCCGTTTTGGCGTGGAAGGAAAAGGCTTCCCCCACGGGGGAAGCTGTCACCGAAGGTGACTGATGAGGGCAAGCCTTGCCGAGGCTGCACGCAAACAGACTGTGGCCGTGAACTTCCCCCTCATCCGTCTGCGGTCGGGGCCGCAGACACCTTCCCCCAAAGGGGGAAGGCGCAGACTGCCAAAGACTTCCCCGCAAAAAATCCCGGGCAGCTCACGGTGTGAACAGCCCGGGAAGATGCTTTTATTTCGCCCCGCGTCCGGCGAAGACTACATACACGGTCTTGAACAAAATCTTGATGTCATTCCAGAGCGACCAGTTGTCGATGTAGGTCACATCCAGCTTGACGACCTCCTCAAAGTCCTCGATGTTGCTGCGGCCGCTGACCTGCCACAGGCCGGTGATGCCCGGCTTCATCGACAGGCGGCGCTTGTGGTGGCTCTCGTACTGTTTGTACTCGTCCACTGTCGGCGGGCGGGTGCCCACAAGGCTCATATCGCCGCGCAGTACATCAAAAAACTGCGGCAGCTCGTCAATGCTCGTCTTGCGGATGAACTTGCCCACCTTGGTCACGCGGGGGTCGTCCTCCATCTTGAACATCAGGCCGTTCATCTCGTTCTGGGCCATCAGCTCCTTTTTGCGCTCCTCGGCGTCCATGTACATGCTGCGCAGCTTGTGGATGTAGAAGTACCGTCCGTTGCGGCCCACGCGCTTCTGCTTGAAGAAGAGCGGGCCGGGGCTTTCGATCTTGAGGGGGATCGCCACGATCGCAATGATCGGAATGCTGAGAATGCAGCCCACCAGACCGCCCACGATGTCCATGCACCGCTTGGCAATCTGGTCGCGCAGTTTCAGCTCCACGGTGCCCATCGTCACGATGCTGCCCCCCGCGCAGCGGCCCAGCGTGCGGCTCAGCCGCGCAGCGCTCGTCTCATCGCAGCAGGCCTCCTCGATCCGGTCAAGCAGCGGCAGGCAGAAATGCACGGTCAGGCCCATGCTCTCCATCTCCTCCAGATAGGGGATGAAGCTCTCGCCGCTGTCCATCGGCACATCGACATAGACCTCGTCCAGCGCCTCGCGCCGGATCCAGTCCATAAAATCGGTGAAGTTCGCCTTCACCGCAATGCCGTCGATCTCGGTGCCGACGATCTCATGCGTGGCCTCCAGCAGCGCCACGCCGACAATGCGGCGGGACCAGTCCTTGCCGATCTCATTGATGAGGCGGTCGGCGCGGTCGGTGGTCGTCACGATGCCGACCAGACTCTCCATGCCCCAGCTGCGCTGGAAATGGAGCAGCAGCCGCTTGAGCGCACCGTGCGCGAGCGGCAGCAGCAAAGCGTTGATGAGCGGCACCGTCACCGCAAAATAGCGGGAGTCGAGCATCGTTGCCTTGGTCAGCAGCATCAGGGCCGAGTAGATGACGCAGAGCATCAGGTTGAACTTGAGCGAGAGCTTTATCTCGGCACCGGGGCGGCGGGTGACAATGTTCTCGGACTGGTCAAAGCAGAAAAAGGTCGCGACAAAGGCCAGTACCAGCGCGCAGAGCGTCTGCATCCAGTCCCGTGCGGTGTAGGGCACCAGCACATTGAACAGTCCGTCAGTGATCAGCCACGACAGCAGAATACTGACCGCCAGGGCCAGCAGATCCGTCAGGAACACATAGGCGTACTGCATCTTTTCGCGTTTTGTAATGACGTGCAACTCCAAATTCCTCTCATTCTTTCTGTACAAAATCATATAAGCAGGGCAGCCGGCTTGCGGTTGTCCGTTCATGCGTATAAATCATGTACAATTTTACCACATCAAGCGCCGCCATTCAACCGAAAGCGGCACCCTGCGGAAGAAAACGGCGAATTTCGGCAAAATTCCCAATCCAAGCCCGCGCACAGGCAGCAAAATGGTAGCTTGACAACGGAATTTTTGAAAACCGGTTGCAAAGTAACAGGAAAATCGCCCGCGAGCGGACGGTATCACTCCTCGGGGGCGGTAAGCTCGGCTTTGAAGGTGTCCTGCAGGTCGGTCAGGCAGTCCAGCAGCAGGGGATTGAAGGCCCCGCATTCGCCGTGCAGGATCATCTGCACCGCCACATCGGGCGCGTAGGCGTCCTTGTAGACGCGCTTGCTCACAAGGGCGTCATAGACATCGGCCATCGCCACCACCTGCGCCGAGATCGGGATCTGGTCGCCGCTCAGCCCATCGGGGTAGCCGCGGCCGTCCCACCGCTCATGGTGCCAGCGGCAGATCTCATAGGCGGTGCGCACCAGCGGCTCGTTGCGGTAGCGGTGCAGCTGGTCCAGCATCGCCGCGCCGATCGTGGTGTGCCGCTTCATGATGTCGAACTCCTCGCGGGTCAGCCGCCCGGGTTTGTTCAGGATCGCATCATCGATTGCGATCTTGCCGATGTCGTGCAGCGATGACGCCATGACGATCAGCTCCTGCTGTTCGGGCGTCAGGGCGTACTGGGCGGTCTTTTGGGTCAGCTGCCCCAGCAGGTGCCGGGTCAGCGTGCTGATATGCAGCACATGGGTGCCGCTCTCGCCGTTGCGGAACTCGACCGCCTCGCTCAGGATCGAGATCAGCATCTGGGTGTTCTTCTCTTTTTCACGGATCTGGCTCGTCACCAGCGAGATGAGCCGCCGCTGCTTGGCGTAAAGCTTGATCGTGTTAAAGACGCGCCGGTAGACGACCCCCGCGTCAAAGGGGCGGCTCACATAGTCAGAGACGCCCAGCTCATAGGCGCGGCGCACAACGGTGTCGGCGTCCTCGCTTGAGATCATGATGACCGGGATGTCCTCAATCCGGTGGTTGCGGTTCATCGTGTTCAGAACCTCAAAGCCGTCCATCACCGGCATGACGATGTCCAGCAGGATCAGCGCAATGGCGGTGTCGTACTGGTCCAGCATCGTCAGACATTCCTGCCCGTTGGAGGCTTCCAGAATATTGTAATCACTGCCGAGGATCTCGGCCAGAATCGCGCGGTTCATCTCGGAATCGTCTACGATCAGGATATTCTGGCGGGCCTGCCGGTCCCGCCCGGCGGCCGAGGGGGCGGCGGTGCCGGCGGTGTCCTCGGTCACAACGGTGTTTTTGTGGTTTTTGGCCTGATACATCAGCCGGTCCGCGCGGGAGGCTGCCTGCTCGCAGCTCTCGCCCGGGCGGCTCATCACGCCGCCGATGCTGGTCGAGATCTGCAGCCGGGTGTAGCCGGGTACAACGGCGGTGTGCAGCTGCTGGCGGATGCGCTCCAGCTTGGCAACAAACGCCGCCTGTGCAATGCCGGGCAGCACAAGCAAAAACTCATCGCCGCCGTAGCGGATCAGATGGTCGCTTTTGCGGATGCAGCCGCGCACGACCTCCACGGTGGTGCGCAGGGCTGCATCGCCGGCCTGATGGCCGTAGGTGTCATTGTACAGCTTGAAATCGTCAAGGTCCAGCACCGCCACGCCGGCCGGCTCGCTCCGGCTTTTGATGATATCCTCATAATAGCGGCGGTTATAGCAGCCGGTCAGGGCATCGTGGTAGAGCTTGATGTGGTAGCCGGACACGCTGCTCATCAGCCGGTCGCTGTTTTCGGGGTCGATGAGATTGTCGCAGTCCAGCGGCTGGATCAGCTCCAGCACGCAGGGTGCGCCGTCCACCTCGCGGTAGACCGCTGTGACCTGATACAGATCGCGGCCCATATATTCCAGCTTGGTGCGCTGGGCATGATCCTCCATCACCTGACGGGAGATGCAGTTCTGGCAGGGGTCATCCTTATGCCATAATTCATGGCAGGGGCAATGCCCCTCCACCGGGGCGTTGCCGCACACCTGCCCTGCGTCCAGCAGCCGCACGATCGGAAAAATCGTGCGGTATTGCATCATTTCCTTTTCGACCTCGTGTCTGGTCATAGCCTCGCCGCCTTTGTGCCCTAAAAAATGTTGCATATATATCTAATATATCATTTCCTGCCAATTCCTGTCAAATTTTGCGCGGGTAAAAAAACGGTAAAACGGAATCCCTGCAGGCGGCAGCGCATATATTTGTGGGACAGGGGGTGGTACGATGCGATATATCCGGTATATCCTGCTGCTGGCGGCGGTGTTTTTTCTGGCGCCGCTCGCCGTGCTGCCGCGCAGGGCGGCCGGGGCGGACGAGCCTGCGGCCCCAACGCCCGCGGCCACGGCACAGCCTGCGGCTGCCGCGCCCTACCGTGCGGTCTGGGTCAGTTATCTGGAATGGCAGCAGGTCGATTTCTCCACGCAGGCAGCCTTTGCGGCGGATGCGGGGGCGATGCTGGATGACATCGCCGGGCTGGGTGCGACCGTTGTCCTTGCGCAGGTGCGCCCCTTCGGGGATGCGCTCTACCCCAGCGCGTATTTTCCGTTCAGCCATATCTGTACCGGCACGCAGGGGCAGGACCCCGGGTTTGACCCGCTTGCCGTCATGATTGCGGCGGCCCATGCGCGGGGGCTGCAGCTGGAGGCGTGGATCAACCCCTACCGTTTACAGGCGGGGCAGGTCCCGGCGCTCTGTGCCGAAAGCCCTGCGCGCCTTCACCCCGAGTGGGTGCGCTATACCGACAGCGGCGCGGTGCTTGACCCGTCCAGCGCGGCGGTGCGGCAGTATATTGCCGATGGGGTGGAGGAACTGTGCCGCAGCTACCCGCTGGACGGCATCCATTTTGACGATTATTTCTACCCCGTGCAGGAAGCTGATTTTGACGCCGCCGACTATGCGGCAAGCGGCACGGCGCTGAGTCTGGACGACTGGCGGCGGGAGAATGTCAACGCACTGATGGAGCTGTGCCACGCGGCGGCGCAGCGGTACGGCGTGCGGTTCGGCGCGGCCCCGGCGGGCGACCCCGAGCAGAACTATACCCTGCAGTACAGTGACGCCGCCCGCTGGCTGCGGCAGGGGACGGTGGACTACCTGATGCCCCAGCTCTATTGGGGGCAGGCGTATGAGAAGGACGGCGATACCGCGCACAGCCTGCCCCGGCTGGCGGCCGCATGGGCGGCGCTGCCCCGGGCGGCGGGGGTGCAGCTGTATGCGGGGCTGGGGGCCTACCGCATCGGCGCGGGGGACGGCTCCGACAGCGGCAGCGAGTGGGTCAGCGGCCATGCGCTGGCCGACCAGCTGGCACTGCTGGCGCGCAGCGGCATCACGGGCGTGGGGGTGTACCGCTACGCCAGCTTGTTTGACAACCCCAACTACCCCGCACTGGCCGAGAGCGAGGCCGCCGCCCTGCGCACTGCGTGGAAATAGGGCGCGGCGCGTAAGGTTTTGACGCATTCCCGCCATCGACGCCTTCTGCGCGGGCGGGTCTGTATACTCCAAGACGATCCCTGCAATGGACAAGCCGCCCGCGCAGGAATTTGTGCAAAGGAGGAATATGCCTATGAAAAAGCGTCTGTTGGCTGTGCTTTTGGCCTGCTGTATGGCGGCGGGCATGGCCAGCGCAGTCTTTGCGGAGGAGGAGCCGCCCCTGCCCGCAGCGGCGGCCGCCGAGGCCCCGCCTGACCCGGCACCGGCCGAGGACCCCGCCCCGGAGGCAACGGCAGAGCCGACCCCGGAGCCAACGGCAGAGCCAACCCCAGAGCCAACCCCGGAGCCAACGGCAGAGCCGACCCCGGAGCCAACCCCAGAGCCGACCCCGGAACCAACGCCGGAAGCAACCACAGAGCCGACCCCCGCGCCAAGCGAGGCACCGACCCCCGCACCCACAGAGACCCCGGTGCCCACGGCGGCACCGACCGAAAACCCGGCCCCCGCACCGCAGCAGACGGCTACGCCCGAGACAGCATGCGCCCCGGTGCTGCGCGCCCTGCCGGAGATGACCGCCCAGTCGGCTGCCGTGACCGGGGTGGTGCTCATCGACAGCATTGCCGCCGATGGCTGCCTGACCGCGCGGGTCAACGGCAGTGATGAAAAGCTGCCCGGGGCTGTCTACACATGGTACCGCAGCAGGGACGGGGCCGACTGGCAGACCGTGACCCCGCAGGTCTGCTCCGGCTCGGGCTGGAACATCGAGGCAGGCAGTGAGCAGCGGCTCAACGCGGCGCTCGATTCCTGCGTGGCGGGCATCGGCGATGCGGACAGGCTTTACTATAAGGTGGAGGTCACCGGCGCAGACGGCACCGCAGCGGCCGCCCAGACCCGGGTGGCCTACTACATCCAGCTGCAGAACGGCAGCTTTGAGGCCCCCGCCGTGGCCGGCAGCAGTGCGCTGTACTACCCCTTTGCGGCCAAGCGGTCGCACTTTATCCAGACGGCGGACGCCGACACCAACCCTGCTATTGTATGGAGAACGACCGGCGCGGCCCCCCATTGGAACAGCCTTGTCAACGGCCATTACATAGAGCTTGTGGACGGCACAGGCCGCAGCTACACCGATTGGATCGACGGGGAGATACGCACCGACCCCAACGACCCGTCCGTCTGCTACCACACCCCCGGCGCCTATGACGGCAGCCAGTTTGCCGAGCTGAACTGTCAGGCCTACGGCGCACTGTATCAGGATGTGCTGACCGTGCCCGGCACCACGCTGCACTGGTCACTGGCGCACCGGGGCCGCGCGGGCAGTGACTCGATGGCGCTGCTCATCGCGCCGGTCGCAGTGGCGCAGCAGATCACCGAGATCCTGACGCAGGCCTCGGCCGATACGACCGGCGGCAGCGTGCGCAGCGCACTGGACCGGACGGTGGACTACAACGGCCAGCCGGTCACGATCCGCAGCTTTATGGTCGGCGGGGAGATGACGGACGGCAACACCGCATGGGTGACCCATCGGGGTGACTACACGGTGGCGGCGGGGCAGTATCTGAGCCGGTTCTTCTTTCTTGCACTGTCCTGCGCAAGCGGGGACCGGCGGGAGGGTAATCTGCTTGACAAGGTCTGGTTCAGCACCGAGCCGGAGCCACCGGTCGCGGGCAACGGCAGCCTGCAGCTGACAAAGGCCGTGGAGCAGGACGCCTACCGCACCGAGGCCGCCGCCGTTACAAACACCTTTTCCATTGAGCTGCCCGCCGGCAGCTATACGCTGACCTATGCGGACGGCACGGCCGAGACACGCACCCTTGCTGCGCCCGGCGCGCTGCGCTTCGGGCTGCGCGGGCTGCAGAGCGTCACGGTCGGCGGCCTGCCCGCCGGGCGGTATACCGTGACCGAGACCGACCACCCCGATCTGGAAAGCGCCTACTGCACGACGACGGCCGCCGAGGCGCAGACGGAGGCGGAGGTGACGGCCGGCGCCACGGCACAGGCCGTCATCACAAACCGGTACGCGCCGTGGCGCAGCCTGACGATCACCAAGCAGGTGACGGGCGGCTACGGCGATACCCGCCGCGCCTTTGCCTTTACGGCGGCTGTGGACGGCGTGCCGGTGACAGCCGACCGCGCGGCCGTGACCGCTGCGGGCGGTGCGGCGCTGACGGCGGCGGGCTTCACGATCCCCCACCGGGGCAGCGTGACGATCGGGCATCTCAAGCCCGGGCAGACCCTGACCGTCAGCGAGGAGGCGCTGGCGGATTATGAGACAAGCTTTGCCGACGGCACCGCCGTGACGCAGGGCGGCCAATGGACCGGCACGGTGGGGCAGAGTGACACGGCGCTGACCTGCCGCAACAACAAGGACGGCGTACCGCCCACCGGGCTGCGCCGGGACGCTGCGCCCGCGCTGGCGGCAGTGGCGGCGGCGCTGGTCTGTGCGCTGCTCCGCCGCCGAAGGGGGGTGTGAGCGCTGGAAACACAGGAGGACCGCCGCGCCGCATGGGCGGAGATACGGGAGTTTCTGGTGCGGGCGGGGGCGCTGGCGGCGCTGCTGGCAGTGCTGTTCGGGGTGGTGTTCGGGCTGGCTATCCAGCCGGACGACACGATGCACCCCCACATCAAGCCCGGCGACCTGCTTTTGTACTACCGCCTGCCGCAAAGCTATACGGCGGGGGAGACGGTCGTCTTTGAGAAGGACGGCACCCGCTATACCGGCAGGGTGGCCGCCCGCGGCGGCGATACGGTGGAGGTCACCGACACAGCGCTGCTGCTCATCAACGGCAGCGTGGTGGCGGAGCCGGACATCTATGAGCAGACGCCGCGATATGAAAACGGCGTACAATACCCCCTGACGCTGGCGGACGGCGAATATTTTATCCTTTGCGATGCCCGCGCGGGTGCGCGCGACAGCCGGTGGTTCGGCCCGGTCCGCACCGGCGAGATACGCGGCCGTGTCATCGCCCTGCTGCGCCGCAGCGGGATATGACCCAAAACCTACACATATGGGAGAGGAGACCTTACTTATGAACAGAAAGAGGCTTTCTGCAGTTCTTACGGCGGCCCTGCTGGCGGGGGCGCTGTCCACCACGGCGCTTGCCGCCGACCGGCTGCCCACCGGCGATGCCAGCGTCACCTTCAAAAAAGCCATTGATATGACCGATGCCGCCGGTGCGGGCGGCGTGCTGGGCACGATGACCTTCGATGTGACCGGTGCGCAGGAGGACGACCTGCCCGACCAGCCGGAGGAGGGCGCAGCGCCCGGCAGCACCGACCAGCTTGCCAGCCCCACCGTCACGGCGGTCTTTGCCCGGGGGGCTGACGGCAGCCTTGCCGCCGAGAGCGATGTCACCGTGCAGTTCGATATGACAAAATTTATCGAGCCCGGCGTCTACTACTACCGCCTGACCGAGCGCGACCCCGGCATTGCGGGGCTGACCGCCGCCCCCGCCTACCTGCTGAAGGCCCGTGTCGTCAATGCGGACGCCGCCGACCCCAACGGGACGAGCTTTAAGATCGACTATGCCGCGCTGGCGCCGCTGGCGGGCGGGGACAAGGTGGATTTTATCGCAAACAGCTACACGACCTACGCGCTTTCACTGACCAAAAGGCTGGCCGGTGATTTTGCCGACTACGGCGACAGCTTTGACTTTACCCTGACGCTGGAGGACCCCGATGCCGAAAAGCATATGGCGTCCGTGACGGTCCGCACCGGCGAGGCCGGGGGCGCGCTGACCGGGGAGGGCACGGTGCTGAGCTTTGACGCAAACGGCAGGGCAACCATCACCGAGACGATCCGCGCGAATCAGAAAATCGAGGTCACCGGCCTGCCGGAGGGCGCCCTCTACACGATCGTGGAGGGAGGCGATGATGCCGCCAAGTACACGACCGACTGGGCCACACCCACCGGCACGGTGGAGGATACCCCCACGCTGGCGCAGCGCGCCATGACGGCTGCGGATGCCGATATCACCGTGACGAACACCCGCGAGGCGGCGGCCCCCACCGGCCTGCTGCTGGATGCCGCGCCCTACGGTGCCATGCTGGCGCTGGCTGCAGGCAGCGGCGCGGTGTTCTTCCGCAAGCGCCGCCGCGGCCGCTGATGCTGCGGGCGGCGGCCCGGCTGGCCCGCGCGGGCAGCGCAGCCGTCAGCGCGGCGGCGGGGCTGCTTATGCTGGCGCTGCTCGCCTTCGGCGGGTTTGCCCTCTGGCAGGACGCTGCCGTCAGCCGCGGGGCCTTTGCGGGGGCGGAGCTGCTGCACTACAAGCCCGCCGTGCTGGCGGCGGATAACCCCACCCTGACAGAGCTGCAGGCCCGCAACCCCGATGTCTGCGGCTGGCTGACCATTGACGGCACGAATATCGACTACCCCTTTGTGCAGGGGGCCACAAATATGGATTACATCAACCGCGATGTCACGGGGGCGTTTTCGCTGTCCGGCTCGGTCTTTCTTGACAGCCGCTGCGCCGCCGGGCTGACCGACCCCTACACGCTTATGTACGGCCACCACATGGAAAACGGCGCAATGTTCGGCGATGTGGCCGCCTTTGCGCAGGCGGATTTCTTTGCCGCCCACACGAGAGGCAGCGTAAGCCTGCCCGATGCGGCCTACACCGTGGAGCTGTTCGCCTGCCTGTGTACCGATGCCTACGACAGCACCGTCTATGACCCCGCGCGGTACCAGACCGGCGTGCAGCCGCTGCTGGACTATCTGGCGGCCAACGCCGTGCAGCAGCGCCCTTGCAGTGCCGATGCACAGGCGGGCATCCTTGCGCTGTCCACCTGCGCCGGGGCCGAGACAAACGGCCGGGTGGTGGTGTTCGGGTGGCTGCACCCTGTTGAAAAAGGAGATGAAATGCAATGAAGTATGCCACAACGGCCCTGCGGTGCTGGCTGACGGCAGCGGCCCTGCTGCTGGCGCTGTGCTGCCCGCTGCCGGTTTTTGCGGCGCGCGCGGGTGCTGTGCTGCCCGTGACGGTGCGCACCGAGGGCGCGGCCACGGATGCCGCCTGCGTGGTGAGCATCACGCCGCTGGACGCTGCGCCCGCCCCGGCGCAGGCATCGCTGACGATACAGGGCAGCGGCACGGCGTATTTTACCGGCTTTGCCTTTGATGCGCCGGGGGACTACCGCTACACCGTCACGCAGGCGGGCGGCACGGCGGCGCATACGGTGTACGACACCCACAGCTACACCGTGACCGTCCGCGTGACGGGCCGCCCCGACGGCGGTCTGAATACGGAATTGTGGGCGGTGCGCAGCGGCGAAACCGCCAAGGCGGACAGCGTGAAGTTTACCAACCGCTATGACCCGCCCGCAGAAGTGGCGAAAACCACCGCGGCGCGGCCCGCCAAGAACACCGCCGCCCCGGCGGTACGCGCCGCCGCCCTGCCCCAGACCGGCGATGCCTTCCCCGTGGAGGCGCTGGCCGCCGCGCTCTGCGCTGGGCTTGTGGGCTTTGCCACAGCATGGTCAAAGCACCGGTAGGCCTGCCCGGCGGTCACAGATTGGTCATAATCTTTACAATTTGTCCCGTTTGATAAAATTCTTATCAAACGGGATTTTTTGCTGATTGTAACCGGGCCGCGGCATGGGTATACTAAAGCCATACCAAACAACAAACGGCACAACGGCCCGGCGGAAACCGGCCTGCGCCGTATGACTACAGGAGGTAGCGTTATGTATTATTCCAGCGGTAACTATGAAGCCTTTGCAACGCCCAAAAAGCCGGACGGCGTGGACGGCAAGTCCGCGTATCTGGTCGGCTCCGGTCTGGCAGCACTGTCTGCCGCCTGCTATCTGGTCCGCGATGCCCAGATGAAGGGCGAGCATGTCCATATTCTCGAGAAGGACCCCATCCCCGGCGGTGCCTGCGATGGCTACAAATATCAGGACATCGGCTATGTCATGCGCGGCGGCCGTGAGATGGACAACCACTTTGAGTGCATGTGGGATCTGTTCCGCTCCATCCCGTCCATCGAGGACGAGAACCACACCGTTCTGGATGAGTACTACTGGCTGAACAAGGCCGACCCCAACTACAGCCTCTGCCGCGCCACCCGCAACCGCGGCGAGGACGCCCACACCGACGGCAAGTTCGGTCTGTCCGACAAGGCCGCCATGGAGATCATGAACCTGTTCATGTCCCCCGATGAGAAGCTGTACGACAAAAAAATCACCGACTTCTTTGACGATGAGGTGCTGAACTCCAACTTCTGGATGTACTGGCGCACGATGTTCGCCTTTGAGAACTGGCACAGCGCGCTGGAGATGAAGCGCTATCTGCAGCGCTACATCCACCACATCGGCGGTCTGCCCGACTTTACGGCGCTGCGCTTTACCCGCTATAACCAGTATGAGTCGATGATCCTGCCCATGGTCAAGTACCTTGAGGGCTTCGGCGTCCAGTTCCACTACGACACCAAGGTCACGAACATCGCCTTCGACTGCGCGGGCGGCAAAAAGCAGGCCACCCGCATCGACATCCTGCACGACGGCAAGGAGGACAGCATCGACCTGACCGAGAACGACCTTGTCTTTATCACGAACGGCGGCTGTGTCGAGAACTCGACCCTCGGCAGCCAGGATACCCCTGCTGAGTTCAAGCCCGAGCTGAAGGAGGGCGGCGGCTGGGACCTGTGGCGCAAGATCGCCGCGCAGGACCCGAGCTTCGGCCATCCTGACAAGTTCTGCTATGACCCCGAGCTGTCCAACTGGATGAGCGCCACCATCACAACGCTGGACCAGCGCATTGTGCCCTATATCAAGAAGATCTGCAAGCGCGACCCGTTCAGCGGCAAGGTCGTCACCGGCGGCATCGTCACGGTCACCGATTCCAACTGGCTGCTCAGCTGGACGCTGAACCGCCAGCAGCAGTTCCGCGACCAGCCCAAGGATCAGCTCTGCATCTGGGTCTACGGCCTGTTCACCGACAAGCCGGGCGACTATATCAAAAAGCCGATGCGCGACTGCACCGGCAAGGAAATCTGCATGGAGTGGCTCTACCACATCGGCGTGCCCGAGGATCAGATCGAGGATATGGCGACCAACAGCGCCAACACCGTGCCCTGCATGATGCCGTATATTGACGCATTCTTTATGCCGCGCGCCGCCGGTGACCGCCCCGACATCGTACCCGAGGGCGCTGTGAACTTTGCGTTCCTCGGCCAGTTTGCCGAGACCGCCCGCGACACGATCTTCACGACCGAGTACTCCATCCGCACCGGCATGGAGGCTGTCTACACCCTGCTCAATGTGGATCGCGGCGTGCCCGAGGTCTGGGGCAGCGTCTATGACATCCGCTGCCTGTTGGACGCCACCGTCAAGCTGCGCGACGGCCGCAAGATCACCGACATGGAGATGCCTCTCGTCGGCAAGCTTGCCATGAAGGAGGCCCTCAAGAAGATCGAGGGCACCGAGGTTGAGAAGCTGCTGAAGGAATACAATGTTATTTAAGCAACAGAGCACAATGCGGGGGCTGTCCGATTGGGACAGCCCCCGCGCTGTGTCAAGGCCCCCGCAGAGGGAATATGAAACCGGCATTTCCCGGGGAAACGGCACTGCGGCGTAATTTACAAAATGTTCATACGAAAAACATAGTTTTTTAGCAGTTGCCCTGTACTATATAAGCACAGGGTCACGGAGCCGCAACCGTGATTCTGGAACATGATTCCTCCTCACACCAACCGATACCCCAAGCCCCCATCCGGAGCCGCAACCGGATGGGGGCGATTTTTGTCTGCGTATATGTCTGCGTATGTTTATTTGTCGATGCGGCAGGCGTTCAGGGATTTGGTGATGTCCCCGTGGATCAGGGTCGATACGCGCTCCACAAGGGCGGCGGGGTCCTCCTTCATGCCGGTGCGCACCCATTCCAGCGTCAGGCCGACAAAGGCGTACTTGTAAAAATCGGCGATGAACTCCTTGTCCTCCTCGCGCACCGTCATGCCGGCGGCCTTCTCCTCCACCACGCCGATCATCAGATCGTAGGTCACGCGGTAGAGGTAGCTCTCGATATGCTCGCGGCTGATCGAGTGGTAGACATTCGTAAAAAACACCTTGTCCCGCTGCACGGCCTGCAAAATCTGCAAAAAGCCCTGCTGCCAGGTGTCGTAGGTCTTTTGCCCGGCCAGCGCGCGGGTGGCATTCTCGATGCAGGCCCACTCGACCAGATCGTAGATGTCCTTAAAATGATAGTAGAAGGTCATGCGGTTCACGCCGCAGTGCTCGGTCAGGTCGGTCACGGTGATCTTGTCCAGCGGCTTCTCAGCCAGCAGCTCTTTCAGTGATGCGACCAGCGCGCGTTTTGTCATCTGGGACATGGGTGCGTTCTCCTTGTTATAAGCGTTACGGCGGATGCGGAGCGTCGGGGACGCCGCCCCCTGCAACCGTAGGGGCGGATTCCATATCCGCCCGCGGCCGTTTGCGGCAATATCATTATTATAAAAGAAGATTATGAATTTTTAAACTCCGTTTGCGGAGAAAGTGAGATTGTGGTATAACGGTGGTAATACAAAATAAGGAAGTGACCTCCATGCCTGAAATGCTGGATATTGTCGATGAAAACGGTCTGCCCACCGGGCAGGCCGTGCCGCGCACCGCGGCCCACGCCGAGGGGCTGCGCCACCGCACCAGCCATGTCTGGATCGTGCGGAAAAGGAACGGCACGGTGCAGGTGCTTTTGCAGATGCGCTGCGCCGCCAAGGATTCCTACCCCGGCTGCTATGATATTTCCTCGGCCGGGCATATCCCGGCGGGGGATGAGTTTGTGGAATCCGCCCTGCGGGAGCTGAAGGAGGAGTTGGGCGTGACCGCCGCGCCGCAGGACCTGCATGTCTGCGGGCTGCGCCGTTTCCGCTTTGAGAGTGTCTTTCACGGCAGACCGTTTAAGGACAATCAGGTCAGCAGGGTGTTCTGCCTCTGGCTGGACAAGGAGGCCGAGGACTTCACCGTGCAGCGGTCGGAGATCGACTATGTGAAGTGGTTTGATCTGGACGAGGCTATCCGCGCCGTGGACGAGGGGACGATACCGAACTGCATCTTCCCGGAGGAGCTGGGGATGGTGAGAGAGTTCGTGGCGGGGGCGAAGGGGTAAAGCCCCTCCGGTCATCGCTTCGCTCGACCACCTCCCCACTTGCGTGAGGAGGCTTTCACGCGGGCGAAGCCCGCGCAAAAAAGGCTCCCCCTCCGGGGGAGCTGGCCGAGCCTGCGAGGCCTGAGGGGCTTTGCTGCAGCACTGTGTTGCAAAAACCGCAATCTTGTGTTGCTCACGGCGGAAAAACCATGCTCTAATACCCCTATCGGTGCTGTGTATACATACATGCCTGTATATTTTTGCAGATGGATGCTGCATAAACGCATAACTATTCATCAATCTGCCGAAAACAAGCCTAAATGCAGAAAATCCTTTGGCAGGTTTGCCCTCTTGCAAAATGTATAAAAGAGTGTATAATATACAGCAATGAATGAATAAATATTCAAGACACACAGCAAGCAGCAGCACCCTGCGGGTCTTGACAGAGAGGGGAATTTTATCATGAAAAAGGATAAGAAGGATATTAAAAAGGTAGTTCTGGCGTATTCCGGCGGTCTGGACACCTCCATCATCATTCCCTGGCTGAAGGAAAACTACAACAACTGCGAGGTCGTTGCGGTTTCCGGCGATGTGGGGCAGGGCACCGAGCTGGACGGTCTGGAGGAGAAGGCCCTCAAGACCGGCGCCTCCAAGCTGTATGTGCTCGACCTGAAGAAGGATTATGTGGAAAACTACATCTGGCCCTGCCTGAAGGCTGACGCCAAGTACGAGGATTACCTGCTGGGTACCTCCCACGCGCGTCCCTGCATCGCCGCCGCACTGGCCGACATCGCCAAGAAGGAAAACGCCGATGCCATCTGCCACGGCTGCACCGGCAAGGGCAATGATCAGGTCCGTTTTGAGCTGACCCTCAAAGCGCTGGCCCCCGATATGGCCATCATCGCCCCGTGGCGTGAGTGGGACATCAAGAGCCGTGACGAGGAGATCGACTACGCCGAGGCGCATAACATCCCCCTGAAGATCAACCGCGAGACGAACTACTCCAAGGATAAGAACCTCTGGCACCTCAGCCATGAGGGCCTTGATCTGGAGAAGCCCTCTCTCGAGCCGCAGTACAATAAGCCCGGCTTCCTTGAACTGGGTGTCTCCCCCGAGCAGGCCCCCGACAAGCCGACCTATGTCAAGATCCACTTCGAGAAGGGCATCCCCACCGCCGTGGACGGCAAGGAGATGGAAAGCGTTGAGCTGGTCGAGTACCTGAACAAGCTGGGCGGCGCCAATGGCATCGGCCTGCTGGATATTGTCGAGAACCGTCTGGTCGGCATGAAGAGCCGCGGCGTCTACGAGACCCCCGGCGGTGCCATCCTGTACAAGGCGCACGATGTTCTGGAAACCATCACGCTGGACAAGGAGTCGATGCACTTCAAGGCACAGCTGGCCCAGAAGATGGGCGAGCTGGTCTACAACGGCCAGTGGTTCACCCCGCTGCGCGAGGCCATCAGCGCCTTTACCGATGACCTGCAGAAGACCGTCACCGGCGATGTGACCCTGAAGCTGTACAAAGGCAACATGATCAACGCCGGCGTCACCAGCCCCTACACCCTGTACGATGAGCAGACGGCCTCCTTCGGCGAGGACGAGGACTACAATCAGGCAGACGCCAACGGCTTTATCAACCTGTTCGGCCTGCCCATTGCCGAGCGCGCCAAGCTGGCCAAGAACTGGCCCGCACAGGACTGATTTATAAGCGAACGAACGCCGAATAAGCAACCGCCAAGGGGCGCGGCAACCCTTTGGCGGTTTTGATGTTACTATTAAAAAGCAAAAGCCTTCCCCTGAGGGGGAAGGTGGCCGAGCGAAGCGAGGCCGGATGAGGGGCGGCGCGCCCGCGATTGCCCATGAATGGGTCGTGTCGGCAGGTCTGCCCCTCATCAGTCCGCTTCGCGGACAGCTTCCCCCAAGGGGGAAGCCTTTAGAAAACGGAGGAAAAACTTATGCCCCAACTTTGGCAGGGCCGGGCCAGCAAGGCCGTTGACAGCCGCGTAAACGATTTTAACTCCTCCATCCGCTTTGACGCGCGGATGATCGAGCAGGATATTCAGGGCAGCCTCGTCCACTCGGCCATGCTGGGCAGACAGGGCATCATCTCCCAACAGGATGTGGACGATATTCACAAAGGTCTGCACTCTATTTTGGACGATCTGCACAGCGGCGCGCTGGAGATCGACCCCAACGCCGAGGATGTACACACCTTTGTGGAGCAGACGCTGACCGCCCGCGTCGGCGATGCCGGTAAGCGGCTGCACACAGGGCGCAGCCGCAACGATCAGGTCGCGCTCGACATCCGGCTCAACCTGCGCGCCGCAAGCGAGCATATGCAGGGTCAGATCAAAGAGCTGATCGCTGTGCTGTGCGACCAGGCTGAGAAGGGCGCGGGCTATGTCATGCCCGGCTACACCCACCTGCAGCGCGCCCAGCCGGTCACCTTCGGCCATCAGCTGATGGCCTACGCATGGATGCTGCTGCGCGATCTGGGCCGTTTGCAGGACGCCACCCGCCGCATGGACGCCGAGTGCCCGCTGGGCTCGGGCGCACTGGCCGGCACGACCTACCCGCTCGACCGCTTCTACACCGCCGAGCAGCTCGGCTTTGCCGCGCCGTGCGGCAACTCGATCGACGGCGTGTCCGACCGTGATTTCTGCATTGAGCTGTGCAGCGCCATGGCCACCTGCATGATGCACCTTTCCCGCCTGAGCGAGGAGATCATCCTGTGGTGCAGCTGGGAATTCAAGTTCATTGAGCTGGACGATGCGTTTACGACCGGCTCGTCCATTATGCCGCAGAAGAAAAACCCCGATGTGACCGAGCTGATCCGCGGCAAGACGGGGCGCGTCTACGGCGATCTGAACACGCTGCTCGTCATGATGAAGGGCATTCCGCTCGCCTACGACAAGGACATGCAGGAGGACAAGGAGGCCATTTTTGACGCGGTGGATACGCTGGAGCTTTGCCTGCGCACCGTCACGCCGATGCTGGCCACCATGACCCCGCTGCCCGCCAACATGCGCCGCGCCGCCGCCAAGGGCTTTATCAACGCGACCGACTGCGCCGACTATCTGACCAAGAAGGGCATGCCCTTCCGCGATGCGTACAAATGCACCGGCACGATGGTGGCCGCCTGCATCCGCGAGGGCAAAACGCTGGAGGAACTGACGCTGGACGAGTTCAAGCAGTACAGCGACCTGTTTGCGGAGGATGTGTATACCGCCATCGACCTGACCACCTGCTGCGAGGGCCGCACCAGCTACGGTGGCCCGACCAAGGCAAGTGTGCTGAAGCAGGTGGAGCTGGTGAAGGGGAAGCTGTAAAAGCCTTCCCCCACGGGGGAAGGTGGCCCGCAGGGCCGGATGAGGGTAGACCTTGCTGCAATTGCCTGTTTTACGGGTTGCTGCCGGAGGCTTTGCCCTCATCAGCCGCCTGCGGGCGGCAGCTTCCCCCGAAGGGGAAGCCTTTAGAAGTAAGGGGTGCAAGTATGGGAAAGTACAAAATTTTCGTGGATGGAAGTTCCGGCACTACCGGTCTGCGGATCGCGGACCGGCTGGCAGAGCGGGATGAATTTGAAATTCTGAAAATTTCCGAGGCAGACCGCAAGGATGTCCGCGCCCGGGCAGCGGTCATCAATGAGAGCGACCTCTCGTTCCTCTGCCTGCCCGATGACGCCGCGCGCGAGGTCATGCCGCTGGTGCGCGAGGATGTGCGGATTCTCGACACCAGCACGGCGCACCGCACAGCGCCCGGCTGGCTCTACGGACTGCCGGAACTGCACGGCACCCGCGCGGCGCTGCCTGCCGCCGCCCGCGTGGCGGTGCCCGGCTGCCATGCCACCGGGTTTATCGCACCCGTTGCGCCGCTGGTGGAGTGGGGGCTTATCCCCAAGGCTGCGCACCTTTCGGTCACGAGCCTGACCGGCTACAGCGGCGGCGGCAAAAAGATGATCGCCGAGTACGAGGGCGAGCGCGTCAACACGGCGCTGAACGCCCCGCGCCCCTACGGTCTGGCGCTGCACCACAAGCACCTGCCGGAGATGACCGCCGTCACAGGGCTGGACACCGCGCCCAATTTTGTGCCGATCGTGGCCGACTACTACGCCGGTATGGAGACGATGATCCCGCTGGATCTGGCGGCGCTCGGCATCACGGCGCAGGCTGTGGCCGATACGCTGGCCGGCTACTACGCCGGGCAGGCGATGATACGGGTGCATCCGCTCGGCGAAGGAACGGACGGAGGCTTTCTGGCCGCCAACAAGCTTGCAGGCAAGGACACGCTGGAGATCTTCTGCCTGCCCAACCCGGACGGCACCCAGCTGCAGCTGATCAGCTTGTTTGATAACCTGGGAAAAGGCAGCTCCGGCGCCGCCGTACAGTGCATGAACCTGATGCTGGGGCTGGAGGAAACGAAAGGGCTTGCGCGATAAAGGCTTCCCCCTTGGGGGAAGCTGTCACCGAAGGTGACTGATGAGGGGCGAACTTTCCGAAGCAGCCCGTTCACGGGCAATCACGGCAGACGCGCCCCTCATCCGGCCTGCGGCCACCTTCCCCCTAGGGGGAAGGCTTCAAGGTTTGCTACATATTAAAAGAGGGGTACATACAATGTCTGAATTTAAATCCATCCCCGGCGGCATCTGCGCGCCTAAGGGGTTCTCGGCGGCGGGTGTGCATTGCGGCATCCGCCACAACCACGCCAAAAAGGATCTGGCACTTATCAAGGCATCGGTGCGCTGCGCGGGCGCGGGCTGCTATACCACCAACAAGGTCTACGGCGCACCCATCACGGTTGACCGTGAGCATCTAGCGGACGGCTGCGCGCAGGCCATCGTTGTGAACAGCGGCAATGCCAACACCTGCGCGCCGAACGGCCTGCAGCTTGCGCGGGATACCTGCGGCCTTGTGGCCGAGGCACTCGGCATCCGCGCCGAGGATGTGCTGCCCTCCTCCACCGGTGTCATCGGGCAGGAGATGAGCATCGAGCCGTTTGCCCGCGGCATCCCCGAGGCTGCCGCCAAGCTGGCCGCCGATGAGGCAGGCAGCCATGACGCCGCCACCGCCATCATGACCACTGACACCCACCCCAAGGAGCTTGCGCTGGAGTTCACGGTGGGCGGCAAGCCGGTGCGCATCGGCGCCATCGCCAAGGGCAGCGGCATGATCCACCCGAACATGGCCACGATGCTCCTCTTTATGACGACCGATGCCAAGGTCACGCCGGCCACCCTGCAGAAGGCGCTCTCCACCGTGGTGCCCGCGACCTTCAACCAGATCTCGGTGGACGGCGATACCTCCACCAACGACACGGTGCTGCTGCTGGCGTCCGGCCTGTCGGGTGCAGAAATCGTTGACGGTACGCCTGATTATGATACCTTCGTTGCCGCGCTGACCGAGGCCGCCGAGCAGCTCAGCCGTGAGCTGGCCGGGGACGGCGAGGGCGCGACCAAGCTGCTGGAATGCACCGTCACCGGTGCGCCCGACCTGCTGACCGCCCGCGCTGTGTCCAAGAGCGTCATCCACTCGACCCTGTTCAAGGCAGCCATGTTCGGTGCGGACGCCAACTGGGGCCGCGTGCTCTGTGCCATCGGCTACACGCCGGGGGATTTTGACATCAGCCGGACCTCGGTGCGGCTCAAGAGCAAGGCAGGCGAGGTCTTTGTCTGCGAGAACGCCGCCTACCACCCCTACAGCGAGGACGAGGCCGCCAAGGTGCTGCAGGAGAATGAAATCGACATCCTTGTAGATCTTGGCAGCGGCAGCGCCACCGCCAAGGCATGGGGCTGCGATTTGACCTATGATTATGTGAAAATTAACGGGGACTACAGAACCTGAAAAGGCTTCCCCCAAGGGGGAAGCTGTCGGCGAAGCCGACTGATGAGGGGGAAAGCTGCCCGGAACCGGTCCGCTTCCGGGCAACAACCCGGCAAAGGACGGTTGCGGCAAAGCCGCCCCTCATCCGGCCCTGCGGGGCCACCTTCCCCCAAAGGGGAAGGCTTTAGGAGTAGGGGATGTGGAGGAAAACGATGAAAAACGAACAAATGGCCCTGCTTTTCAGCGAGGCTACACCGTATATCCAAAAATACCACGGCAAGACGCTGGTGATTAAGTACGGCGGCAATGCCATGGTCAACGATGAGCTCAAGCTTGCGGTTATGAACGACCTTGTCACGCTGACGCTGCTGGGCGTGCGCGTGGTGCTGGTACACGGCGGCGGGCCGGCCATCAACGATATGCTCAAAAAGGTCGGCAAGGAATCCCGCTTCGTCAACGGCCTGCGCTATACCGATGCCGAAACGATGGGCATTGTGCAGCAGGTGCTGGCCGGGCGGGTCAACAAGGATCTTGTCGCGCTGCTCAAGGGGCGCGGCGTCGGGCTTTGCGGCATGGACGGCCAGATGATTATGTGTCGGCGCAAAACCGATGCCGACCTCGGCTTTGTGGGCGAGATCGAGCGGGTCAACACAACGCTGATCGACCACCTGCTGGCGGACAGCTTTATCCCGGTCATCGCCACGGTCGGCATGGACAAGAACGGCGTGCCCTACAACATCAACGCCGACACGGCGGCGGCTGAAATTGCGATTGCGCTGCACGCGGAAAAGCTCGTCAGCATGACGGATATTGTCGGCCTGCTCCGCGACAAAAACGATGAATCGACGCTGATCCCCGAGGTCGAGCTTTCCGAGATCGAGGGCTACAAGGCGGCGGGCGTCATCGCGGGCGGTATGCTGCCCAAGATCGAGGGCATGGCGGACGCCATCCGGCAGGGCGTGCATGAGGCAGTCATCATTGACGGCCGGATGCCGCACTCGATCCTGCTGGAAATGTTCAGCGACAGAGGCGCCGGCACGATGTTCTATCAGAGAGAAAACCGGTAAATGGCTTCCCCTTCGGGGGAAGCTGTCAGCGGCCCCGCCCGCTGACTGATGAGGGCGAAGTGTTTGGCGCGGTTCCGCAAACGGGCAGCCGCAGGACACTTGCCCCTCATCCGGCCTGCGGCCACCTTCCCCCCAAGGGGGAAGGCTCCAAAGCGGGCAGCTCCGGCACACCCGCCCCTCATCCGGCCCTTCGGGCCGCCTTCCCTCGAAGGGGAAGGCTTTTGCGTATGATAAAAAGGGGGTCACCCAATTGAATACCGAAAAAGTTATTTCCCGTGATAACGACTACATCCTCCACACCTACGCCCGCAGCCCGGTTGCGCTGGTGGCGGGCGAGGGCATGGTCGCGCGGGATGCCGAGGGCAGACGGTACCTCGACTTTACCTCCGGCATCGGCGTCAATTCGCTGGGGTACTGCCACCCCGCATGGGTGCGCGCCGTGGCCGGGCAGGCGGCTGCCCTGCAGCATACCTCCAACCTGTATTATACCGAGCCGTGCGGCGCGCTTGCGCAGGCGCTCTGCGCCCGCACCGGGCTGGATGCCGTTTTCTTCGGCAATTCGGGTGCCGAGGCCAACGAGGGTGCCATCAAGTGCGCCCGCAAATACAGCGTGGACACCTACGGCCCCGCCCGCAATAAGGTCATCACCCTCGTCAACTCGTTCCACGGCCGCACGCTGGCTACCCTGACCGCCACCGGGCAGGATGTGTTCCACCACGACTTCGGGCCGTTCCCCGCAAACTTTGACTATGTGCCCGCAGGTGACTTTGCCGCGCTGGAAAGGGCCGCCGATGCCGACACCTGCGCCGTCATGCTGGAGCTGGTGCAGGGCGAGGGCGGCGTTGTCGCGCTGGATGCGGACTATGTTGCCAGAGTCGCGGCGTTCTGCAGGGAAAAGGACATTCTCCTCCTTGTGGACGAGGTGCAGACCGGCGTAGGGCGCACCGGGCGGTTTCTGGCATGTGAGCATTTCGGCCTGAAGCCCGACATCGTCACGCTGGCCAAGGGGCTGGGCGGCGGTCTGCCGATTGGTGCGGTCGTGATGAGCCAAAAGGTGGCGGCCCATATGGGCCCCGGCTCCCACGGCTCGACCTTCGGCGGCAACCCGGTCTGCTGTGCCGGTGCGCTGGCTGTGCTGGACACGATGGACGAGGCTTTTCTCGCGCAGGTCAGGGAGCGCGCCGCCCAGCTGCGCGCCGGGCTGGCCGCGCTGCCGCATGTGCAGCAGGTCAGCGGCCTTGGCCTGATGGTGGGCATCGAGCTTGCGGACGGCATCAAGGCCGCTGAGGTCCGCGCCGCCTGCGAGCGCGAGGGTCTGCTGGTGCTGACCGCCAAGACCCGCCTGCGGCTGCTGCCGCCGCTGATCCTGACCGCCGATGATGTTGCGGCGGCTCTTGCCACCCTGCGCCGGGTGCTGGAAAACACCCGCAGCTGAGGCCGCCCCCTTGACAGCCGTGGTATACTGGTTGTATTACTGCCAAGGGGGAGAAAATGGAAAAAGAAACGCTGCAACAAAAAATAAAGCGGGCGCTGGGGCGGTTCACGCCGGGGCGCATCGCCGTTATCATGCTGGGCGCGGCAATCCTGTCCTTCGGCATCCACAATATCCACCAGCGCACCGCCATCACCGAGGGCGGCATCATCGGGCTGGTGCTGCTCATCAACCATTGGCTGGGGGTGCCGGCCTCGGTTGCCTCGCCCCTGCTGGATGCAGCCAGCTACGCGCTGGCGTTCAGGTTTCTGGGCTGGGACTTTCTGCTCTCGGCGGGCATTGCCAGCGTCAGTCTGGCCGGGTTTTACCGCCTCTGGGAGTGTCTGCCCCCGATGCTGCCCGACCTGACGCCCTACCCGCTGGCGGCGGCGCTGCTGGGCGGCGCGTTTGTCGGCATCGGCGTCGGGCTGATCGTGCGGCAGGGCGGCTCCAGCGGCGGTGATGATGCGCTGGCGCTCGTCATCCACAAGCTGACCGGGTGGAAGCTTTCCCGCGCGTACCTTTTTACCGATCTGACGGTGCTGCTTGCATCGCTGTCCTACATTCCGGTGCGCCGCATCGCGTTTTCGCTCGTCACGGTCACGGTGTCGTCCCTCCTCATCGACTGGGTGAAGGAGTACACCCCCAAAAACGGCAAAACAAATGTGTAAAAACGGCGGGAACGCTTGTACATGGGCCGGAATTGCGGTATAATAAAACCATTACCGCATAATTCCGGGTGCGGGTGCGGCGCAGCCTTGGCGTGCGCCCTGCCGCTGCCTGCGGGATTGCTGCGGAGATTTTCTGCAAAGCACCCAATGGAGGTTCACGATATGAAACTTACCCGCAAGCTTACGGCGCTGGCAATGGCGGTGCTGCTGGCCTTCACCCTGACTGCATGCTCCCCCAAGGCGTGGGCGCAGGACACCGTTGTCAAGCTGGTCAAGGCGATGGGGCTGGTCGAGGAGTCCGAGGATGACGACACCGACACCACCACCAAAGCGGCTGCCGGCGGCAGCGTGGAATTTCCCGAGGGGATGGACACCAGCGCGGCCCGCGTTGTGACCTACCCGCAGGACAACACGCTGTATGTCTCCTTCAACGGCATTGCCAACCGCTCCACCGAGTATTTTGTGGCGGGCGGCGACAGCATGACGGTGACCGGCTGCGCCACGACCGAGGCCAGCAGCGAGAAATATATGTACTTTAAGATCGCGTTCTGGGAGCTGAGCGACGACAAGACCAGCACCAGCTATGTGCAGGGCTCGACGATCTACTACTGTGCGGACGGCAGCGCCTACCAGTACAATGTCACCGGCCTGACCCCAGGCAAGCAGTACAAGATCACGATCAGCTACGATAATGGCAACAAGTACTATGTCACCGGCGGCCTCAAGGTCGAGGGGCTGGGCAGCGAAGAGCTGAACACCTACGGCGAGGAAAGCACAAACAGCTGATAACACATACCGCCCGCGCCGCAGATGGCCGGGCGGTATTTTTTGAAGCACAGGGAAAGTATACACAAAGAGGATGGACAGGGGACAGCCCTGCCCGGCAGGTTGTACAACGAGAGAGGATTTTACACTATGGATAAAAAACAGCTGCGCAACACACTGCTGCTGATCTGCGCCGCCTTCATCTGGGGCACGGCCTTTGTGGCGCAAAGCGTCGGCAGCGGCTACATGGGCGCATACACCTTTTTGGCCAGCCGCAGCTGGCTGGCCTGCGTCTTTCTGCTGGGGATGCTGTTTGTGCGCCGCGCCGGGCAGAAAAAGCGCGGCAGCGGCCTGCCCTTCTGGATCCACGGCAAAACGCTGGTGCTGGGCGGTATCTGCTGCGGCACGGCGCTGTTTGCGGCATCGGCGGCTCAGCAGATGGGCATCGGCACGACCAGCACCGCCAAGGCCGGCTTTATGACGGCGCTGTATGTGGTGCTGGTGCCGGTTGCGGGGGTCTTTCTGGGCAGCCGCCCCGGCATCAAGCTGTGGTGCTGCGTGGCGGTCAGCGTTGTGGGGCTGTACCTGCTCTGCCTTGCGGGGCGCGATACGCTCAGCCTGACCGGCGGCGAGTGGCAGCTGCTGCTCTGCGCGCTGCTGTTCACACTGCAGATCCTCGTGGTAAACCACTTCAGCCCCAAGCTGGACGGCATCCAGCTCAGCTTCGCCCAATTTTTGATGGTCGCAGTGCTGTCCACGATCTTTATGTTTGTCTTTGAAGCGCCGACAATCGACCAGTTCCGGAGTGCGGCGGTCTCCATCGCCTACTGCGGCATTATGTCCAGCGGCGTGGCCTTCACGCTGCAGATCGTTGCCCAGCGGGACCTTGACCCGACGATCGCCAGCCTTGCCATGTGTCTGGAAAGCGTATTCAGCGCCCTTGCGGGCTGGCTTATCCTCGGTGAGACGCTCTCTGCGACCGAGCTTTGCGGCTGTGCGCTGATGTTCGGCGCGATCGTGGCCAGTCAGCTGCCTGAGAAAAAGCGCGCCTGACCCCCTGCGGCGAGACTGCCATAAACGGCCTTGTGTGCGCAATACACGAACAAAGTTACAAAAATACCGCAAAAATCCGTAACAGACTTTATTTAATAAAGCCATGCCGCGGATTTTGTATTGACTTTTTCAGCCGGTGTGCTATAATAGAAAGCAGGATCAGGCAGGATGATCCGGGACGATAGCACAGGAACCACGGCGCTATTGTCCTTTTTTGTTATTCTGCCCGATGTTTGCTTTCCGCCGCGCGGCGGCGGGAAAATCTGTGGAGTGGAAAGGAAAGTGTCTCATGAAAAAACTGTTTGCACTCGGTATGGCCTCCGTCATGGCCCTCTCTCTCGCCGCCTGCGGCGGCTCCGCCTCCTCCGCGGCCTCCGGCGCTGCGGACACCTCCTCTGCGGCAACCGCCGAGGCCACCGGCAAAAAGTGGGTCGTGGCTACTGACACGGTCTTTAAGCCCTTTGAGTACACCGATGCTTCCGGCAACTTTGTCGGCATTGATGTGGATATCCTCGCCGCCATCGCCGAGGATCAGGGCTTTGAGTATGAGCTGAAGAGCCTTGGCTGGGACGCTGCCATCGCGGCCTGCCAGTCCGGTCAGGCGGACGCCATGATCGCCGGTGCCTCCATCACCGACGAGCGCAAGGCGAGCGGCTGGATGTTCTCCGACGGCTACTATGATTCCAACCAGACGCTGACCGTGCCCGAGGACTCCGACATTGCCGGCTTTGCCGACCTGTCCGGCAAGAATGTTGCCGTCAAGACCGGCACGCAGGGCGCGTCCTACGCCGAGAGCCTCAAGGACGAGTACGGCTTCACCATTACCTACTTTGAGGATTCCCCCACGATGTATCAGGCCGTTCTGGGCGGTCAGTGCGTCGGCTGCTTTGAGGATACCCCCATTATGAAGGCCTCCATCAAGGACGGCGCCCTGGCCCTGAAGGTGCTGGAGGATACTGCCAGCGACCCCGCGCCCTACGGCTTTGCCATCTTCAGCGAGGACAGCCAGGAGCTGCTGGACATGTTCAACAAGGGCCTGGCCGACATCAAGGCCAACGGCAAGTATGACGAGATTCTGGCAAAGTACCTCGGCTAAACCATGAAAAATACGCGGGGACGCCTGTTTTTGCGGGCGGCCCCGCTTTTGCGACCCCGGGATCCCTCTTGGCCCCTGCGCGGAGAGCGGCTCTTGCAAATCCAACCCCCGAAAGGAGTTCTGCGCCTTGATTTTTAAGATTCTTGCCAACTACGGCCCGCTGCTGCTGGCCGCCATGGGCCAAACGCTGCTGCTGGCCCTGTGGAGCCTTTTCTTCGCCTGTCTGATCGGCCTGTTTGTGGGCATCCTCAGCGTTTTGAAAAGCCGCGTCTGCAACATCATCGCCACGATCTTTGTCGATATTATCCGCGGCGTGCCGATGATCGTTCTGGCGTTCTTCGTCTATTTCGGTGTGCCGATGCTGATGAACGACAACCTGAACTGGACAGCCATGACCGGCAGCAAATTCACCTTTACGGCGCTGCAGGCCGGCATCATCTGCCTGTCGCTGAACTGCGGCGCCTATATGGCCGAGATCATCCGCGCCGGTATCGAGAGCGTGGACAAGGGCCAGATGGAGGCTGCCCGCAGCCTTGGCCTGCCGTACTGGAAGGCGATGTACAAGGTCGTGCTGCCGCAGGCCATCCGCACAATGATCCCCTCGATCATCAACCAGTTCATCATCACCCTCAAGGATACCTCGATCCTGTCGGTCATCGGCTTCCCCGAGCTGGTCAACACCGCCAAGAATGTGAACGCCAACATAATGCGCTCGCTTGAGGTGTGGTTCATCGTCGGCGTCATGTACCTGATCGTCATCACGCTGCTGTCCCGCTTTGCCAAGCGGATGGAAAGGAGGCTCAACCGTGGCCGTCAATAAGAACAATGTAAAAATTCATGTTGAGCATCTGAAGAAGAACTTCGGCAATCTGGAGGTTCTGCGCGATGTATCGACTGATATTTATGAGGGCGAGGTCGTTGTCGTGCTGGGCCCCTCCGGCAGCGGCAAGTCCACCTTCCTGCGCTGCCTTAACCGGCTGGAGGAGATCACCGGCGGCACGGTCATCGTGGACGGCCACGACCTGACCGATAAAAAGACCGACCTGAATAAGATGCGCGAGAATGTCGGCATGGTGTTCCAGCACTTCAACCTGTTCAACAACCTCAATGTCATGGGCAACATGACGCTGGCGCCGGTCGAGCTGAAAAAGGCCACCCGCCCCGAGGCTAAGGAGAAGGCGCTGCAGCTGCTGGACCGCGTGGGCCTGTCCGATAAGGCTGATGCCTACCCGGCGCAGCTGTCTGGCGGGCAGAAGCAGCGTGTGGCCATTGCGCGCGCGCTGGCCATGGATCCGGACATCATGCTGTTTGACGAGCCGACCTCGGCGCTGGACCCCGAGATGGTCGGCGAGGTGCTGCAGGTCATGAAGCGCCTTGCCGCCGAGGGCATGACGATGGTCGTGGTCACCCATGAGATCGGCTTTGCCCGCGAGGTTGCAAGCCGCGTCATCTTTATGGAGGGCGGCTACATCGTGGAGGAAGGCACCCCCGATGAGGTCATCAACCACCCGAAGCAGCCCCGCACGGTGGACTTCCTGAGCAAGGTGCTGTAACACAGCAAAATACGCCAAAGCGCCCCGCACCCACCGGTGCGGGGCGTTTCGTGTGGAAAGACGCATTTCCCCGGCGTACAATACGGGCGGGACTTTACCGCCGCCGTATTGCACCCGGGGCGCGGGTTTGCTACAATAAGGATAAGCGAAAGGAGCGTTTGCCAATGGAAAAAATCAAAAGGAATTTCGGCTTCGGCTGTATGCGGCTGCCCATGCAGGGCGAGGAGGTCGATCTTGCCCAGACAAAGCAGATGGTCGATGAATTTTTGGCGCAGGGCTTCAACTATTTCGACACCGCGCACGGCTACATCGGCGGCAGAAGCGAGACGGCGCTCAGGACCTGCCTGACCAGTCGTTACCCGCGCGAAAGCTATGTCCTGACCGATAAGCTGTCCGGAGGCTTTTTTGAAACCGAGGCCGACATCCGCCCGTTCTTTGCGCGCCAGCTTGCGGCCTGCGGTGTGGATTATTTTGACTTTTACCTCATGCACTCCCAAAATGCCGAGAATTTTCAGCAATTCAAAGCGTGCCGCGCGTATGAGACGGCGTTCGACCTCAAGGCCGAGGGCAAGATCCGCCATGTCGGCCTCTCCTTCCACGACCGCGCCGAGGTGCTGGACCGGATCCTGACCGAGTACCCGCAGATCGAGGTCGTGCAGATCCAGTTCAACTATCTGGACTATGATGACATCGCCGTGCAGAGCCGCAAATGCTACGAGGTCTGCCGCCGGCACAATAAGCCGGTGCTTGTCATGGAGCCGGTCAAGGGCGGCAATCTGGTCAACCTGCCCAAGGACGCCGCCGCGGTGCTGGAATCGCTGCACGGCGGCAGCCCGGCCAGCTATGCCATCCGGTTTGCGGCGGGCTTCCCCGGCATCATGATGGTGCTGTCCGGCATGAGCAATATGCAGCAGATGCAGGACAACCTCAGCTTTATGCGGGACTTTCAGCCGCTGAGTGAAACCGAGCGCGCCGCCGTTTCCAAGGTGGTGGAGATCTTCCGCAAGCAGAACCTGATCCCCTGCACAGCCTGCCGCTACTGTGTGGACGGCTGCCCGCAGCAGATCGCCATCCCCGACCTCTTCGCGATCATGAACACCAAGAACATCCACCACGACTGGAACGCCGATTATTATTACGAGGATGTCCACACCCGCCCCGGCACCCGCGCATCGGACTGCATCCGCTGCGGCAGATGCGAGCAGATCTGCCCCCAGCACCTGCCCATCCGCAAGCTGCTGCAGGATGTGGCAAAGGAATTTGAAAAGTGACCCCTGCACAAAAACACCCCCGCCCGCCTTCCTTTATATAAACGGAAGGCGGGCGGGGGTGTTTTGTATGTAATGCGGAATGTCGGACAGTCCGCATTTGTGTCTGTGTGACAAAAGAGATACCCTACTTTTTGTCTTTCTCTGCGGTTTCTGCGCTGACTTCTATCAACTCGGTGACAGCCTGATTAAGCTGTGCGGCATTTTGCGGGGTGATGACCGATGTTCCGGTTTCGGACTCCAACGCCTGCCGTGCAACCTGTGCGACCTTGCCGCCGCGCTTGGCTACATGGACGCTCTCGGAGAAGCCCTCCGGCTTTTCAGCGGCGGAAATATCCTTTGTGGAGGTTTCTGCCAGCATCGTCAGGATGATTTCCGTGGTGCTCATGTTATCGCGGAGATTTTCCTTTTTAAGACCCTTTAAGTTTTTGTACTGCCGCGTGGTCATTCCCGACCATGCTTTTGTGATTTCATCTGTCAGGATGGCATATTCCCGGCCCTGCTCCACACCGCGTGCCTGCCACTCGGCGGTCAGTTCGTTGCGGACGCGGATAGACAGCAGCCGCTGGTGAATCCAATCGGTGCTGTAGCCTTTCTTCTGGTAGGTTTCCAGCGCGCGGTCAATCGTCAGTTCGGGGTCTATCGTTTCCTCAATGCGCTCCCGCCCGACCTGTGCCAGCCAGAGCTTGAACGGCTCCGCCTTGGGGGAGGGGATGGACTGAATCACGCGGAAAAGCTGCTCGGTGGTGGCAACATCGGTTTTGTAGCGTTTTCCGTCCTTGGGGGACTTCAATTTCAGTTGGTTACAATCTGTTACCAACCGGCTGCCCTCGTCATTCAGCCTCTTTTTTGTGACCTTCCAGTAATTGCGTGCTGTATCATAATCCTTGGCATCCGTCAAAACCGCCACCACATCCACAATGGAAAAGTACCATTCTTCCTTTTCCTCGTCCCATGCGGTGCGGATTTTCTGATTCTCAAAAAGCTGCAGCTGTTCATTATCCAGCATTGTGAAGGAACCTCTTTCTAATCGTCTGCTGACGAGTCTAGTATACAACAAAAAAAGGTCACTTGCAATTGCAAGTGACCTTGGTGCGCCGGAAGAGACTCGAACTCCCGACCTTCTGATTCGTAGTCAGACACTCTATCCAGCTGAGCTACCGGCGCATATTCTCTTGTGCGTTCCGCTCGAGAACGTGTTCTATTATAGCGTCATCCGGGGAGAAAGTCAACCCCTTTTTTCAAAAAACTTTGAAAAAAACGCAAATGGGCAACTTGCCCTAAATTTCGCGGGACGGGGGAGAGCATTTCGGCTATTTGTTGTTGATTGTTGGTATACAGATAATTGACAAATACTTTGCAACATTTTATAATAAGATAAATTCTTGGATATTGGCGATGGTGTTTGCGGGCCGCAGCCGCCATCGACTTTTTTATTCTTCAATGTGTGCGCCGTACACGCACAAGCGTGTGCGTACAGCGCAGGATAGGGAAGGATTGACCCGGAATTACCCCCAATTTGTATTCCAATAAGAAACGGAGTGGCACTAAACCATGGCGAAGTACATCGTCAAGCGCGTGGCAATGGGCATTTTCAGCGTGTTCATTGTTGCGACCCTTACCTTTTTCATCATGAACCTGGTCCCCGGCGGTCCGTTCGTGGCTGAAAAGTCCATCAGCAAGGCAGCCCAGCAGGCTCTGGCCGAGAAATACGGTCTGGACAAGCCTCTGGGGGTACAGTACCTTAACTATATGAACAGCCTGATCCACGGCGACATGGGCCTGAGCTTAAAGCAGCGCGGCCGTACCGTCAACCAGATCATCTTCTCCAAGCTGCCGGTCTCTGCCCGCACCGCCGGTCTGTCCGTGCTGGCAGCGCTCTGCGTCGGCATCCCGCTGGGCTGCCTGTCTGCGTATAACCGAGGGAAATGGGCTGACAACCTGATTATCGTCTTTGCCACCTGCGGCATCGCCATCCCAAGCTTTATCTCCAGCGTTGTGCTGCTCTACACCTTCGGCATGAATCTCAAGCTGCTGCCCACCGTCGGCCTGAACGAGCCTGCGGCCTACATCATGCCGGTCACGGCGCTGGCCATCTATCCCACCGCCTACATCACCCGCCTGATGCGCTCGAGCCTGCTCGATGTCATGGGGCAGGACTACATGCGCACCGCCCGCGCCAAGGGCGTTTCCAGCGTGAAGATCCTCTTTAAGCATGCGCTGCGCAACGCCATTCTGCCCGTTGTCACCTATGTCGGCCCGATGCTGGCCGGCCTGATGACCGGCTCCTTTGTTGTGGAGAAAATCTTCTCCATCCCCGGTCTGGGCCGCGACTTTGTGTCCGCCATCACCAACCGTGACTACACGATGATCATGGGCACCACCATTCTGCTGGCCGGCCTCGTCATTGTGGCCAATGTGGTCGTTGATATTCTGTACAAGATCATCGACCCGCGCATCAAGCTGAAGTAAGGAGGAGCAGACAAAATGGAAAATCTGAAAAAGAATCCGTTGAGCCTGCAACTCAACGTGGAGGATTTCGCCCCCGCATCCAACGAGGAGAAAAAGAGCCTTGTCATCATGCGCGAGAGCGTCAACTTCTGGAAGGACGGTATGCGCCGCCTGAAGAAGAACAAGATCGCCATGGTCAGTCTGGTCGTCATTCTGCTCATCGCGTTTATGGCCTATGTTCTGCCGTCCCTGTGGCCCTACAGCTATGAGCAGCAGATCAAGGGCAGCAACAATCTGGCCCCGTTTGCCTACTCTGCCGCTGAGCAGGCCAAGATCGACGCGGGCGAGAAGGTCTTTCCGCATATCCTCGGCACCGACCGCATGGGCCGTGACTTCGCCGTCCGCGTCATGATGGGCACCCGCGTTTCGCTGTCTGTCGGCCTGCTGGCCTCGGTGCTGGTCCTGCTCATCGGTGCGACCTACGGCGCCATCTCCGCCTTTGCGGGCGGCTGGGTGGACAATATCATGATGCGTATCACGGATATTCTCTACACCATCCCCGACATTCTGCTCATCATCCTGCTGGCCATGGCCATCAAGGAGCCGCTTGAGGTGCTGGCCACCAAGCCGGGCTTCGGCTGGATGCAGACCCTCGGCCCCAACATGGTGTCGATCTTCATCATCTTCGCGCTGCTGTACTGGGTCGGCATGGCCCGTATCGTCCGCTCGCAGGTGCTGACCCTCAAGGAGAGCGAGTATGTCACCGCAGCCCGCGCACTCGGCGCGTCCGGCGGCCGCATCATCAAAAAGCATCTGCTGACGAACTGCATGGGCACCCTGATCGTCACCACCACCCTGCAGATCCCGTCCTCCATTTTTACCGAGAGCTACCTGAGCTTCCTCGGTCTGGGCGTTGCGGCGCCCATGCCGTCTCTGGGCTCGCTTGCGACCGATGCCGTCAAGGGCATGAACACCTACCCCATGCTGCTGATTGCGCCCGCGCTGATGATCAGCGTCATGATCCTTGTGTTCAACCTGTTCGGCGATGGTCTGCGCGATGCCTTTGACCCGAAACTGAAGAGCTAAAGGAAGGGAGGAAGAATCATGAGCGAAAAAATTCTTGAGATCAAGGACGAACGCCTGTCCTTCTTCACCCCTGCCGGTGAGGTCAAGGCGCTGAACGGCGTTTCCTTCAGTATGAATCAGGGCGATGTGCTGGGCATTGTCGGCGAGTCCGGCTCCGGCAAATCGGTCACGGCCTACTCCATCATGGGCCTGACTGCCTACCCCGGCCGTCTGGTCGGCGGTACGGTGTGGTTCAACGGCCACCAGATCGACAAGATGACCGAGAAGGAATTCCGCAAGATCCGCGGCAATGAGGTCTCGATTATCTTTCAGGACCCGATGACGAGCCTGAACCCGGTCTACACCATCGGCAACCAGATCGTTGAGGTCATCCGCCTGCACACCCAGAAATCCAAGCAGGAGGCGTGGGCTCGCGCCAAAGAGCTGCTGGAGCTGGTCGGCATCAACGAGCCGGAGCGCCGCCTGAAGCAGTACCCGCATGAGCTGTCCGGCGGTATGCGCCAGCGCGTGATGATTGCCATTGCACTGGCCTGTGAGCCGAAGCTGCTCATCGCCGATGAGCCCACCACCGCGCTGGATGTGACCATTCAGGCGCAGATCCTTGAGCTGATGAACGACCTGCGCCACAAGCTGGGCATGTCGATCATCATGATCACCCATGACCTCGGTGTTGTCGCCCAGATGTGCGAGAAGATCGCCGTCATGTACGCCGGTCATATCGTGGAGTACGGCACGACCGATGAGATCTTCTACAACCCGCAGCATGAGTACACCAAGGGGCTGATCAACTCCATCCCCAAGCTGAACGCCGAGGAGAAGGAGCGTCTGGTGCCCATTGAGGGCCAGCCCGTTGACCTGCTGAACCCGCCGGCCGGCTGCCCCTTTGCACCCCGCTGCAAGAACTGCATGAAGATCTGCCTGAACAAGATGCCGCCCAAGACCGAGCTGAGCGACACCCACTACACCCACTGCTGGCTGCGCCAGAAGGAAGAATTTGAGAAAGGAGGCAAGGCCGAATGAGTGAGCAGAAGAATCTGGTCGAGGTACAGCACCTGCAGCAGTATTTCCCTGCCGGCGGCATGGGCAAGAACAAGCAGTATGTGCAGGCTGTCGATGATGTAAGCTTTGCCATCCGCAAGGGCGAGACCTTGGGTCTGGTCGGCGAGTCCGGCTGCGGCAAGACCACCACCGGCCGCACCCTGCTGCGTTTGTATGAGCCGACGGACGGCACCATCATCTATGACGGCAAGGTGCTGTTTGACAAGGAAAAGAAGATTGCGGTGGACATGCTGCCCTACCGCCGCCGTATGCAGATCGTCTTTCAGGACCCCTACGCGAGCCTTGACCCCCGCATGACGATCGGCGACATCGTGGGCGAGGGCATCGACATCCACCACCTGTGCGCCAACGCCAAGGAGCGCCACGACAAGATCATCTCCCTGCTGGAGCGTGTCGGCCTGAACAGTGAGCATGCCAACCGCTACCCGCACGAGTTCTCTGGCGGTCAGCGTCAGCGTGTCGGCATCGCCCGTGCGCTGGCTGTGGACCCGGAGTTCATCGTCTGTGACGAGCCGGTCTCCGCGCTGGATGTCTCGATTCAGGCGCAGGTCGTCAATATGTTTGAGGATCTGCAGCAGGAGATGGGGCTGACCTACCTCTTTATCGCGCATGACCTGAGCGTTGTCAAGCACATCTCCAACCGCATCGGTGTTATGTATCTGGGCAAGCTGGTCGAGCTGGCCGACAGCTTTGAGCTGATCGCCCACAGCGTCCACCCCTACACCCGCAGCCTGATCTCGGCCATTCCGGTGGCTGACCCTGTGACGGCCCGCCAGAGCCACCGCATTGTGCTGCAGGGCGATGTGCCCAGCCCGCTGAACCCGCCGAGCGGCTGCCGCTTCCGCACCCGCTGCCCCTACGCCGATGAGCGCTGCGCCGCCGAGGTGCCCGAGTTCAAGGAGGTTTCCAGCGGCCACTGGGCGGCCTGCCACCATCTGGATAAGGTGAAGTAAAATTCTGTCCGCCGACTGACTTCACTCAGCTTGCAGCTTATACTTATACAGGGCGGCTCACCGCGGCCGCCTTGTGTTTTTGCCAAAAATGTGCGCGGAAGAGAGACATTCATCTGTGTGCCACAGAATTGTATGCGAGTGAAAGACAAACGGATTTTCTATCAAAACAGTTACAAAATTTACAGAACACTTGCAAATGCCGCTTTAGAGTGGTAAAGTATAAATATTCACTCCGCAGGGGGCAGCGCCCCCGAGGGGGTTGGGTATAAAGTATAATGAATTTGGAGGGTATTTCACATGAAGATGAAGAACGTTGCTGCCGTGGCTATGGCCGGCTGCATGGCTGCTTCTCTCGCTGCCTGCGGCGGCTCTGCCAGCTCCGCAGCCTCCACCGAGACCAGCACCGCAGCATCCACCGAGGCTGCCACCGGGCGAAGAGAGCACTGGCGTTGCCAGCGGCTTTACTGTCCAGCTCGGTTCCAACCCCGAGACGCTGGACCCCGCGCTGAACAACGCAATCGACGGCGCCAACACGCTGATCACCGTCTTTGAGCCGCTGCTGCTCATTGATGAGAACAACGAGGTCATCCCCGGTCAGGCTGAGAGCTACACTGTCAGCGAGGACGGCCTGACCTGGACCTTCACGATGCGTGACGGCCTGAAGTGGAGCGACGGCTCCGACCTGACCGCGAAGGACTTTGAGTACTCCTTCAAGCGTCTGGCCGCGCCCGACACCGCTGCCCCCTATGCCGAGACTGTTGTCGGCATGATCGACGGCTACGCCGATGCCACCGGCAACCCCGATAAACAGGGCAACATGACCACCGAGCCTGACTTCGACGCCCTGAATGTCGTTGCCAGCGAGGACGGCAAGACCCTGACCGTCACCCTGAGCTACCCCTGCGCTTACTTTGACAAGCTGGCTGCCTTTGCCGCCATGAGCCCTGTGCAGCAGGCTACTGTTGAGGCCAACGGCGATGCATGGTGCACCGAGCCTGACACCTACATCTGCAACGGCCCCTACTGCATCTCTGAGTGGATTCCCTCTGAGCGCATCGTGCTTACCAAGAACCCGAACTATGTCGGCGGCTGGGATTCCTCCAAGATCGTTTCCGACACCATCACCCTGCTCCTGCTTGAGGATTCCAGCGCCTCCTACACCGCTTACAACAGCGGTGAGGCACAGCTCATCAAGGATGTTCCCACCGATGAGATCCCCAGCCTGACCAAGGCTGAGGACGGCGGCGACTTCTATGTTGACACCATCCTGGGTACCTACTACCTCTCCCTGAACGACCAGAAGGAGCCGTTCAACGATGTCAATGTCCGTAAGGCGCTGAGCCTGGCCATCGACCGTGACTATGTTGCCAACACCATCATGCAGGGCACCTACACCCCCGCCTACAACATCGTTGGCCCCGGCATCGTCGATGAGAACGGCATGTTCTACGACAACGCCAACGGCGGCAAGACCTACATCAGCGAAGACTACGAGGCCAACCTCGAGGCTGCCAAGCAGGCTCTGGCCGATGCCGGCTACCCCAACGGCGAAGGCTTCCCCGTCATCGAGTACAGCACCAACGATGCCGGTTACCACACCCCCGTTGCTGAGTATCTGCAGCAGGCTTGGGGCGAGCTGGGCATCACTGTGAACATCAACAAGGTCGAGTGGGCCAGCTTCACCCCGCTGCGCCGCGCCGGCGACTATGACGCTTCCCGTAACGGCTGGGTCATGGACTACAACGATCCTTCCAACATGCTCGAGCTGTTCACCACTGGCAACGGCAACAACGATGGTAAGTACTCCAGCGCTGACTTCGATGCCGCGATCGAGGCCTCCAAGGTTGCTGACAAGAGCGTCCACTTCCAGAAGCTGCATGAGGCTGAGGACATCCTGATGAAGGATTACGCCTGCATCCCGGTGGCCTACTACAACGACTTCTGGCTGCAGAGCCCCTCTCTGAAGGGCACCTGGCACAGCCCCTACGGCTACTGGTACCTGCAGTACGGTTATGTTGAGGAGTAATCCCTTATAAAGAAAAGGCACATCCCGCGCTGGGATGTGCCTTTTTCTGTGTCTGGCTTCCCCCTTGGGGCTGCGCCCGCAGGCGCGTGTCGGAGCGCAACCGCCGTAGGCGGCTCTTAGCGCGGAGACTGAAGCTGTCAGCGGCCCCGTCCGCTGACTGATGAGGGAAAACCTTACCATTGTCACCCGCAAGCGGGTTGTCACGGCAAACTTTGCCCCTCATCCGGCCCTGCGGGGCCACCTTCCCCCACAGGGGAAGGCTTGGGACTTACGCGCCTAAGGTTGCGGCCATGACAGCCTTGATCGTGTGCATACGGTTTTCGGCCTCCTGAAAAACGATGGACTGGCGGCCGGTGAATACCTCGTCCGTCACCTCCATTTCGGCGCGGCCGAACCGCTCACCCATTTCCCGGCCAATGGCGGTCTTGTGGTCGTGGTAGGCCGGCAGGCAGTGCATAAAGACGGCGGTGCGCTTGGCCTTGGCCATCAGCGTGGCGTTGACCTGATAGGGGGCCAGCGCGTTGATGCGCTCCTCCCATACGGCGGTCGGCTCGCCCATGCTGACCCAAACATCGGTGTAGACGGCATCGGCCCCGGCTGCGGCATCGGTGTCCTCGGTCAGGGTGACGCTGCCGCCGCTCAGGCGGGCAAACTCCTCGCAGCGGGTGACAAGCTCGGGGTTCGGCCAGTAGGCCTTCGGCGCGCAGGCCACAAAATGCAGGCCCATCTTGGCGCAGCCGATCATCAGGCTGTTGCCCATGTTGTAGCGGGCGTCACCCATGTAGACGAGCTTTAGCCCCTGCAGGCTGCCGAAACGCTCGCGCAGGGTCAAAAGGTCGGCCAGAATCTGGGTGGGGTGGTACTCGTTGGTCAGGCCGTTCCACACCGGCACGCGGGCGTGCAGCGCCAGCTCCTCGACAATCGACTGGCCGTAGCCGCGGTACTCAATGCCGTCAAACATGCCGGAAAGCACCTCGGCTGTGTCGGCAATGGATTCCTTTTTGCCAATCTGGCTGCCGGTGGGGTCCAGATAGGTCGTGCCCATGCCCAGATCGTGGGCGGCTACCTCAAACGCGCAGCGGGTGCGGGTGGAGGTCTTTTCAAAAATCAGCGCAACATTTTTGCCGCGCAGCGTGTCATGGGGGATGCCGGCCTTCTTTTTAGCCTTTAGCTCGGCTGCCAGCTCCAGCAGGCCGCCGATCTCTGCGGGGGTGAAGTCCAGCAATGTCAAAAAGTCATGCCCTACGAGGTCCATATTCATTCTCCTTTTAAAAATTCATTGTGCGTGTATAAATATACATGAATTATAGCACATTATCCACGGATATGCAAGCGCGGCTTTTTGTGATATAATGATACCATGCAAAAAATGCCCGGCAAGGAGGGGAGCGGTATGGCAAAAATCTACTTTCATGTCGATGTGAACTCGGCGTTTCTTTCCTGGTCGGCGCTCAAGGCCCTGCAGGACGGCGGCACCGTGGACCTGCGCGCGATCCCGGCTGTGGTCGGCGGCGATGAAACCAAGCGCCACGGCGTTGTGCTGGCCAAGAGCGGCCCTGCCAAGCAGTACGGCATCAAAACGGGGGAGAGCCTGTTCGCGGCCCGCACCAAATGCCCGGGGCTGACGATCGTGCCGCCGGATTTTGACTGGTATGTGCAAAACAGCAAGGCGCTGATCCAGATCCTGAACGATTATACACCCGACGTGGAGCAGTACAGCATTGACGAGGCGTTTCTGGATATGACCGGGACCGAGGCGCTGTTCGGCCCGCCATTGACGGCTGCGCACACGATCCGCCGCCGCGTGCACCGCGAGCTGGGCTTTACGGTCAATGTGGGCATCGCCCCCAACCGCCTGCTTGCCAAGATGGCCTCGGACTTTCAAAAGCCGGACAAGGTCCACACCCTCTATCTGTACGAGGTGGAAAAAAAGATGTGGCCGCTGCCAGTGGGGGAGCTGTTCGGCGTCGGCCCCAGCGCGGCCAAAAAGCTGAACAGCTGCGGCATTTATACAATAGGGAATCTGGCCGCACAGGATCGGGCCACGGTGGTTTCGCTGTTCGGGGCGCGCGGCGATACGCTGTGGAACTACGCCAACGGCCGCGAGGCCGACCCCGTGACAAAGCAGGGCAGCCGCGACAACAGCTACGGCAACAGCGTGACAATGCCCCGCGACCTGCCCCGCCCCGAGGAGGCGGACGCCACGATGCTGGCGCTCTGCGATTCGGTCGGTCGGCGGCTGCGGGCGGACGGTAAGACCGCCCGGGTCGTGACGGTGCAGCTGGTGGACAATGCGTTCCGCCGCACCAGCCACCAGACGACCCTGCCCAACCCGACCAACTCCACCGACCGGCTCTACCGTGTGGCGGTCGAGCTGATGCGCCAGATGTGGCCGGCCCGCCCTGTGCGGCTGGTGGGCGTCAGCGCCGAAAAGACCGGCGAGGATAACTTTGAGCAGATGGATCTTTTTACCGATGCCGCGCGGATCGACAAGCAGGAAAAGCTCGACCGCGCCGCCGATGCTTTGCGCCGCAGGTTCGGCGGCGCTGCCGTGACCCGCGCCACGCTGCTGACCCCCGACACCCGCAAGCCCGAGGCGCTGAGCGCCGCCAAAGAACGCGAGAAAGAAAAAAAGTGACGGGCGCGGCGGCCCGACTGGCAGACAGCGGGCATCCGCGCACCGCAGCTTGCGTACAAAGTATGGCTATACCTATTGACAAGCAAGTGTATTATGCATATAATACACTTAAAGCACAAAATAAAACCGGGAAAGGAGGCGGAGCAGTTGGTCAATTTCAGCGGGCTGCAATTTCATGACGGCGCGCCGGTCTACCAGCAGATTGCGGAATACCTCAAGCGGCAGATCCTGACGGGCGCGGTGCAGGACGGCGAGCCGATGCCCAGCCGGCGGGAGCTGGCCGCGCAGACCGGCATCAACCCCAACACGGCCCAAAAGGCCTACCGCCTGATGACAGAGGAGGGCTATGTCGTCACGGACGGCAACAGCGGCAGCTATCTGCGGCTGACCCCCGCCCTGCGGGAGAAAATTGACGAGGAGCTGACCCGCGGCCTTGTGGAGGATTTTGTGGCCCGGGCCAAGGCCAACCGACTGAGTTACAAAAAGGTCATTGCGCTGGTCAGCGAGCTTTGGGACGATGAGGCGTAGGACGAGCCGTTTGTTTTTTTAGGTTGATCGTACTATAATTATAATACACAAGGAGGAGTCCAAATGCAGCATACCTTCACCCTTGCCGCGTGGAATTTTCGTTTGGCGCGGCGCAGTCTGCTGGCACTGTGGGGCGTTTTTGCCGCCCAGCAGGCAGCGGTCATCCTATGGCGGGCCGCGCAGCCGGGGGCGGCCGGGCTGGGACTGGCATCCCATTATTACGCTACAATGCAGATTTTTGCCTACCTGGGGTTCTACCTGCTCACCGCGCTGGAAGCGGGGATGGCCACCCACAACAGCCGCCGCGCCCGCAGCGGCTATACATGGGCCACGCTGCCCGGCACGCCGGGGCAGAAGCTTGCGGCCAAGGCCATCACGATCGCCGCTGCCGAGCTGGTCTTTGCCGCGTGGCAGCTTGTGTGGTACATCGTGGAGTTTTACCCCGTCACAGCGCTGGAAAGCTGGCACCGCCGCCAGATGTACGGCGCGGTGCTGCCCGCCGCCAACCTGTATGAGCAGGTCGTTGCCAACAACCTGTTCGCCCGCCTTTTGCCGCGCCGCCCGGCACAGATCGTGATCCTGCTGGGGATTCTGGCCCTGTCCGCCGCGATGCTGGCCGCGCTGGATACGGTGCGCGGCTGGCGCAAGCTGCCCGTCTTTGCCAGCGGTATGTTTTGCGCATGGGTGTGCTTCTACATCGTGAGCATCGAGCAGCATCTTGCATGGCTGCTTGACGAGCCGCGCTATGCCTTGCGTATCGCTGCGGTCGTTGTGCTGGCTGTGCTCACCGTCTGGTGGGCGGTGCGCAGCATCCGCCGCGGCGAGGCAGCCTGAAAGGGGAGTGACCAGACATGAAGACGAAAAAATCAACATCTCTGCGGAATTTTGTGACAGCAATCGTTCTGGCCGCCGCCCTGCTGGCCGCAGGTGCGCTTTGGGTGCTGCTGGGCTGGCGCGGTGCGCTGGATGTCACCCTCACCGATCTGGCAGGTGACCCTGCCGCGCTGCGCGGCTTTACGATGCGCGGCCAGAGCAGTCTGGGCAGTGCCCACACCTACTGGGAGCTGCACGATGGGTATCTGGATACCGCCTTTGCGCTGGACCCTGATGGGGACGAGGAGCAGTATCGCTACAGTGCACCGGGTGTTGCCACGCGGACGATCTACGCGCTGACGCCGGAAAGCCGCGCCGCCGTTGACGCCGCTGCCCGCCGTGTGCAGAGCTACGCAGACAGCTGGCGGCTGGAGAGCGCCGCATCCGCCTTCCGCGTTATGGCCGAAATTTATATAAACGGCGGCGTGCTGCGCGTGGCGCTGCGGGATGCAGCGGCGAACGAGCCTGTTGCGGTAACCACCTACGCAGAGGTACCGAGTTATCTGGCACGCACCAGCTGCCAGTACGACTATGAGGCCGACAGCCCCGAGCAGCTGCAGAACATGGAAACGGACTACGATTTTATTGCCGGGCAGCTGTTCAGCTTGGGCGGCGGGCAGGGCCTTGTCTGGAAGCGCACCATCGGCAGCCGCAGGGCGGGTCTGTACAGGGCAGCGCCGGTCAGCTATGAGGCGCTTGAGGCGCTGCCCGCCGATGGCAAAGCCGGTGACCGCGCGGTACTGTGTGCGACCACCGAGGTTGGCACGCTGGAGCCGTTCTATTGCCCCGAGGATGCCCGGCTGGTCGCCTGCGGCCTGCCGATGGCTGACGGCCTGACGCTGTGCGTCTATATAAATAAGGTAGACAAGGCCTGCGCTGACCTTGTCAATGCGGCCGGTGTGCGGGTCGATCATCTGGAGCTGGCGGAGCTTGCTGGGCAATCGGACTTTTCCGCCGTGGCCCTCCCGCGCGGCACCGACTGCGATGCCGTGCTGCACATCTACGGCGATGACTACTCCGGTTATCTGACTGCGCTGCGCGTGGAGAATGGCAGCTTTGCCCTGCACCAAAACCTGCCGGTGGGGGGAAGCGTTTACCTGCGCAACGCCGAGGCAGCCGTGCTGAACACAGCCGGTGATGCACTGCTTATTGCCACGCCCGAGTACACCACGGTGGGCGAGGGCGGCACAGACAATGCCTACAACATATACCAGACCGGCACGCTGCTGCTGGTCTGCCCGCTGGACGGCAGCGGCACGCGCTACCGGGGCCGCCTGAACACCGGGGCCGAGCGCGACTGGGGCGCGCAGCAGCTGGGCGAGGACTGGCGCAGGGTCTCTCTGCGCCGCTACATGAGCTACGAGCTTTACGAAAAGGACAGGAGGAGACAGCTATGATCGAGGTGCGAAGCCTGCAGAAAACCTACCGCAGCCACGGCGCGGCTGTGGGCCTGCTGGGTGCGGATTTCCTTGTGCCGGATGGGCAGATCGTGGGCATCCTGGGCGAGAATGGTGCCGGTAAAACAACGATGCTGCGCTGCATAGCGGGGCTTCTGCCGCACAAGGGCACAGCGCTGCTGGACGGCCGGCCTGCCGGGGTGCAGTACGAGCGCATCAGTTATATCACCGGCGAGGGCAGCTATTACCCGGCGCTGACGGTGGCAGCCTACGGTCAGCTGCTGACCGACCTGCACCCCGCGTTTGACCCTGCGCGGTACGAAAAATTTCTGGAATTTTTCGCCCTGCACGGCACGGATACGATCGGGCGGCTTTCCACCGGGCAGCGCGCACGGGTGGAGCTGGCTGCCGGCTTTGCCAAGCGGGTGCCGTATTACCTGATGGATGAGCCGTTTTTGGGCAAGGACCCCTTCACCCGGCGGGATTTCATCAAGCTGATGAGCGCCACGCTGACCGGCGGGGAAACGCTGCTGCTCTCGACCCATTATATTGAGGATGTGGAGCATTTTTTGGACCGCGCACTGATCCTGCATGACGGCCGCATTGCGGAGGACCTGCAGCTGGACACGCTGGCACCCGGCGACAGCCTGCTGGCCCACATGGCATCGGCCTGCCATTGGGACCCGCAGCGGTATCTGGCGTTTGAGGAAGAATAAAAAGTGACCCATGAGCGGGCAGGCTCATGGGCCACTTTTTTAATTCGCTTCAAACAATAAATATTCCCTGTCGATCTCCACAACGATGGAGTTCTCCCCGGTCAGCCAGTAGGAATACCCCGTGCCGAAGTTGGAGCATCCGTCCGTCTCCGGGAAGGCATCGTGCGCCACACTGTCCGCAATCACGCCGTCCGGGTCGCGGTTGGCGGCAAAGTCAATCTGGGCGGGTGACTCAAAATATCGCACACCGTCCAGCTGCACGCACCGCGCCACGCCCAGTGCTGTGGACGATTCGGCGGTGTCCTGAGCGCTTTGGGCGGCCGCCCCCTCGTTGGCTTCTGCATTGCCCGCGATCTGCGGGGCGGCGGTGTCGGCCAGCGCTTCATCGGGGGCGGCCTCGGCTGCCGCAGTCTCAGGCAGCTGGTCGCTCAGCATCACGGCATCGTGGGGGATGGCGCTGCGCTGCCAAACCGTCACACCGCCTAAAAAGATGCAGGCGCAGGCGGCTGCAGCGGCAAAGCCGCGCCAGTACACCGGCGGCCTGCGGCGCTTTTTAACCGGCGCATCGGCGGCTAAAATCAGGTCATCGTCCAGATGGCCGATGGCCTCAAACAATTCGCGTTCTGTCAAAGCGCAGCACCCCTTTCCTGTAAGTATGCGGCCAGCTTGCCGCGCGTGCGGTGCAGCGTTACCCGCACCTTGCTCTCAGTCAGGCTGTACCGCGCGGCAATGTCGGCGGTGGCATCGCAGTACCAGTACCGCCGCAAAAATATGTTGCGGGTCTCCTCGGGCAGCGTGCGCAGAAACGCGCTGATCAGCCGCCCGGTCTCGGCGGCGTCAAAGCTTTCCTCCACGCTGCCCGGTGCGGCTACACATTCGGCAAGCTCGTCCAGCGGGGCAAAGCTCTGGCCGCAGCCGCGCTTCTGCGCTGTGGTTTTGTCAAGGCGGTCCAGCGCAAGATTCCGCGTGATGCGCCCGAGGTAGGGCGCCAGCCTCGCGGGGCGGTTGGCGGGCATGCTGTTCCATGCGGCCAGCCAGGTGTCATTTTCGCACTCCTCGGCATCGTGGGCGCTGTGGAGTATGTTGTCGGCAATTTTGCGGCAGTAGGCGCCGAATTTGGCGGCGGTCTCACTCAGGGCCTGCTCGTCCCTCGCCCAGTAGAGCGCCACGATGGCGGCATCCTCCATGATTTTGCCCTCCTTTTAATAGTATAGTAGGAAAATAATCGCAAATGTTACAGAAAAAGCCTGCCGGCAGGGGCAGACTTTTGAAATTGTGATGGCAGGGCGGGCGCTTACAGCATATGGCTTACAGCATATGCTTTTTATGCAGCACCCATGCCGCAAACACGCACAAAGCCAGCGTCAGCGCCAGCACGATGGCAAACCCGGCGGTGGTGTTGGCAAACGGCATACCATCGGACTGGACATTCATGCCGTACAAACCGCTGATGACGGTGGGCACGGCCATCAGCAGGGTGATGCTGGTCAGGTACTTCATCGCATTGTTCAGGCGGTTGTCCAGAATCGAGCTGAACAGCTCCCGCGTGCCCTTAATGTCATCGCGGTAGATGCTGGTCATCTCAATGGCCTGCCGGATCTCAACGATGACATCGTCCAGCAGCTCGCGGTCATCAGGGTACTGCTCCAACCGCTTGTAGCGGGTCAGGCGGTCCAGCACGGTAGCGTTGGAGCGCAGACTTGTCGCAAAATAGACCAGTGTGGATTCCAGTGCGTGCAGCTCCATCAGGTCGCTGTCCTTCAACTCGCCGGACAGGTTTTTCTCAATGGCCTGACGGCGGCGGTCGATCAGGCGCAGCTCCTGCTGGTACATCGTGGCCGCACGGTAGAGCAGCTGGTAGACGAACCGCATCTTCTTCCGGGTGGAGAACCCCTTGACCCGGCAGGCGGCAAAATCCCCGATAACGGCGGTATCGGCCGAGCAGACCGTGACAATCAACTCCTGCGTCAGCAGAATACCAAGCGGGATCGTGGAGTAGACGCCTTCGCCGGCACCCTCGACCTTGATAGGGATGTCAACGATGATGACGGTGTAGCCGTCCTCCAGACTGATGCGCGCCGACTCCTCCGGGTCGGTCGCGGCCACGATGTCGGCTGTCTCAATGTCCAGCGTAGCCGCCACCCGGCGCACCTCATCGTCCGTGGGGCTGGTCAGACAGATCCAGGTCCCCTCGCTCATATCATCGACCCGCGTCAGCTGCTTGTCCTGCGTGCGGTAAATCTTCATCATGGCTCGTTCCACCCATACATTATTATAGTATCAGTATAAAGCTTTTCCGCATGATGCGCAAGCAGATATTTTCCCCGGCCGTAACCCCCGCGGCAGCCACCCACCAAACGGTCCGCCCGCCCCCGAGCCTTCCCCTGCGGGGGAAGGTGGCCCCGCAGGGCCGGATGAGGGGCAACCTTG
>ERZ835109.459-NODE-459-length-47135-cov-33.035705_pt1 | contig 47135 bp, 42 predicted proteins | sample MGYA00519946_ERZ835109 | MGnify/ENA primary metagenome ERZ835109 (study PRJEB31850, sample SAMEA3708771) | human gut metagenome | biome: human gut; feature: human-associated habitat; material: faeces | place: China | collected 2014 ...
CAGAGGGGCAAAGGCGGCAGGCGTGAAGCGTATCCGCATTCACGATCTCCGTCACCCGTATGTCAAGCACACGACAAAAAAATATAATTCTGAAAAGCAGAAAACCCAAGCTACCAAGATGGATTTGATAGCCTGGGTTTTCCGTTTTTGTACCTTCAATTATTCAAAGAGGTCATGGACTTTGTAAACAATCTCAATGCGGTTGTCGGGGAATACATACACCTTTTCAATCAGCAGATCGGTCAGCTCAGAGGTCAGCACATCCGCTTCTGCAATCGAGTGAACAATTTCTTGTCGGCTGCTTTGGCGGGCCTGTTCTTCTCGCTTCAGCTTTGCCTGGGCGGTGACAGCAGCATAGGCATTTTTGACTTTCAGTATTTCTGCGTCATAAACTGCTTTCTCCGATTTATATGTGTCCAGCTCGATCTGCCCCAAGAGATACCGTTCAAAGAGAGCTTGCTTCTGGTCCTTCAGAGCTTCCAGCTGCTTCTCATACTCAGAGCATTTGGCAGCGGTAGCCTCCAGGTGAATGGTGCCGTCTTTATGTACGGGTAGCAGGATTTCCAGCTGCTTTTTCAAAGTGAGGAGGACGGCTTCTTCCAGCCCAGCAGCATCTGCCCGGACATCGCGGCAGCGGCTGTTCACATCAGCGGTAGAATGGCGGCACATATAAAACGGTCTCTTTTGGGCGATGCGGGAGAGTGCATGATCGCAGCAGCCACAATAGACCTTGCCTTTTAGTGGGTACTCCCTGGTTTTCTTGGTCGGCAAGGAAAACCGGCGCTGCACAGCCTGTACCTTTTCAAATAGTTCTTTGTCAACGATTGCCGGATGATGGTCGGGAATAATGAACCATTTGTCCCGGTCCTTCTTGCGGCTTCTTGTGCCGCCCACTTCAATGACTGCACGACGCCCGATGACATAGGAGCCGATATAGCGTTCGTCCTCCAGGATACGGAGAACCGTAGAACTGCTCCAACGGCCACGGGTGCGGGAAACATCATGGAATTGCTGCCCATGAGCTGCTTTGTATTCTCCGGGGGTCGGGATACCTTGCTTGAACAGCTCTCTGGTAATGGCTGCCGCTCCAATGCCGGTTGCAGCAAGTTGGAAAATGAGCTGTACCACAGCAGCGGTTTCCGGGTTCGGTTCCATTCTGCCATCGGCGCTTTTGCGATACCCGTAAGGGCAAACTTTGCTCTGGTATTCGCCGCGCTGCATTTTGGCGTACTTGGCGCTTTTGGTCTTGATGGACATATCACGGCTGTAATACTCGCTGATCAGATACTTGAACGCCACATCCATACCGCCGGTATCGCCCTTGTGCTGATCGCTGTCAAAATCATCGTTGATGGAAATGAACCGGGTGTGAAACAGCGGGAACACACGCTCAATGAAATAGCCAGTCTCAATGCTGTTTCGCCCAAACCGGGAAAAGTCTTTTACGATGATGCAGTCGATTTTATTGGCCCGCACCATTTCAATCAGCTCCTGGACTTTGGGACGCTCAAAGTTTGTCCCGCTATACCCGTTGTCGATAAATTCAAGGACTTCTGCATTAGCGGACTCCGGCATGGACGAAACAAATTCGTTCAGCGCAAGGTGCTGGTTTTCAATGCTCATACTGTCGTATTTATAATCCTCCAGGGAAAGGCGGATATAAAGGGCAATCACATATTTCTGCACTGGCTCAGCACCTCCTCACAATGTTCAAATTCGCTCTGGAAGCGGAAACGAACCGTAATCCGCTTTTCTCTTGAGACCTCTACACGGTCAATCAGGCGATCAATCAGGGCTGCCGTCAGCTGGCGATCTTCCTTGATATGCTGTGCATCCTGGGACAGCATTTTGTACTGTTCCAGCTGCTTGGAGATGATTGCAAGCCCTGCTTTCAGCTGTTCAATTTCCTTGCTGATGGCCTCGATTTTGGCTTCGTATTTCTCTTTGAAGGTAAAATACTCGTCTTTTGACAGATGGTTCTGGATCAGGCCCTCATACAATCCACGCTGATAGGTTCGCAGCTGCTGGATTTCCTGTTTCCGACTGGCGATTTTAGCCTGTATGTTTTTCTGTTCCTCGGCTTCTTTGGAGAGGTTTTCCAGACCAAGAGAGTATTGCCCCAGCGTGGTATCAAGCTGTTCCTGTATCATATCGGCCAGGGCATCCAGCAGCTCTTTTTCAAAGATAAACGCACCAGGGCAAACGCCCTTTTTGATACGGTTGTTGCTGATACAGTGGTAGACATATACCTCCTGAGACTTTCTGCGGACGCATTTTTGCCGGTGAAGGCTGTGTCCACAGTGGGCGCAGAAGATTTTTCCTCTCAAAAGATTAGGGGACCAGGAATGTATCTCCCTATCTTTTGCCTGCTGTGCAGCCTGGTCCAATGTTTTCTGAACAGCGGCAAACAGCTCTCTGCTGATGATAGCTTCATGGGTGCCTCGTACCGTTGTCCATTCATCGGCGCTGGCTCTGACCTGTTTGTGGTCAATGATTTTAGATACCCCTTGCACCAGATCTCCGGTATAAACCTCTGCGCGGAGAATTTTGGCAACGGTGCGGGTTTGCCAATGCCCATTGCCCACCAGATTCTCATGGGTGATCTCTCCCAAGGTTCTTTTGTAGTGGCTGGGAGAGAGATACCCGGCCTCGTTCAATCGTACTGCTATGGTGTTTAATCCTGCGCCCTCGGCGGCCCATTGGAACATGGTTTTGACTACCTCGGCAGCCACCGGGTCAACGATCAGCTGGTGGCAGTCATCTGGAGCTTTCAAATATCCATAGGGTGTACGCCCGCCAACATACTTGCCGTCTTTCATGGCCTGCCGCTGCTGGGCTTTGATTTTTCTGGCAATATCCATCGCATAGGCTTCGTTAATCATGTTCCGCAGCGGGATGATGATACCATCATGGGCATTATCCGGGGAAGAAGAATCGTAGCGGTCATTCACGGCAATAAAGCGGACTTTCTGCATGGGAAAGTAACGCTCGATATAGTAGCCCGTGTCTATGACATTTCGCCCCAGGCGAGAGAGGTCCTTTACAATGACGCAGTTGATAAGACCCGCTTCAATATCGGAGAGCATCTGCTGGAAGCCGGGGCGGTGGAAGTTCGTACCCGTTGCGCCATTGTCAATGTAGGTCTGTACCACAATAATCTCCGGGTTCTGCTCCAGATACCGGGCGATAATCAGCTGCTGGGTTTCGATAGAAACGGTGTGGGTATGCTTATCCTCAACGGAAAGCCGCACATAAACTCCGGCGCGGCAAGAGGTATCTATCTCCGGTGCAGGAAGCACCACAGTTTCTTTTCTGCTTTTTCTTGCCACAAATCATCCCACCTTTCTTTGGCTTGTTTGCTCTGCCAGCTGAATCAGCTGGATCGCTTTCTGATATTCGTCCTGATATGTAAAGGTGATCTCCAATTCCTTTTTTCCAATCACCTTGATACTCTGTATCATGTGGACCACGGCTTTGCGGTCCAGGGTCTCCATTGTAGAGAACTGTGTGAAGTGGGAAATCCAGCGGTTCCGTTCACTCCGGTTCTCCAGAACATCAGCCAGCTTTTCCTTTAAGACCCGAATACTCTCTTTTGCATTTTCCGCAATCCTCGTGTATTTGGCCTTATAGTCGGTATATTCCTCTTTGCTGATGGTGCCGGTAATCAGGCTTTCATACAGTCGGGCCTTAAATTCAAGTGCCTGTTCCACCTGCTGCTCATTGGCGGCGATGTGGGAGGCGTATTCATTGGCAAGCGCCTGATTGATGCTGCTCTGGTCGATGCCGTCCAGGATGGCTTGCAGGCAGCTCACATTGTCGATGTAGCCTTTCAGACTGTCCTTGACGCACTCTACAAGATCGCTTTCCTTGAGCATTACCGGGTTGGTGCAGCCATGCTTTTTCCCGGTGGGGCAATAATAATAGTGATATTCCTTGCCCTTGACCCGGTTTGTTTTCCGCGTCATGCGGCTCCCACAGCAGCCGCAGATCAAGATGCCGGAAAACAGATACACCGTATCCTGTTTGGGAGAAGTCCGGGTATCCAGTCTGCGGATACGCTGGACAAGTTCAAAATCCTGCTTGGCAATCAGCGGCTCATGGGCATCAGAGACGCGAATCCATTCAGAGGATGGCCGCTGTTCCATCTGCTTGATTTTGTAGTGTGGGGTGCCTTGCTTCCCCTGTACCAATGTGCCGATGTAGGTTTCATCCTGCAAAATACGAATAATCGTTGTAGCAGACCACTTGCAATCCTCTTTGTCGGCATAGCCGTGTTTGGCATAAGGAAAACCATTGTTTTTCTTATAGGCCAGAGGGGAGAGGATGCCCATTTCGTTCAGCACGGTGGCAATCCGCAGGGCGCTTGTCCCGTCCAGGCGCATACGGAAGATGTCCCGGACAACGCGGGAAGCATACGGGTCAGGCACAAGCAGGTTTTTGTTTTCCTCAGACTTCATATAGCCGTAAACGGGAAAGGCTCCAACAAAATCTCCGTTACGCCGCTTTATATCCAAAGAGGTACGGGTCTTGATGGAAATATCCCGGCAATAGGCTTCGTTCATAATGTTCTTGACGGATACGGTCAGATCGTCACCGCTGCCTTCATGGGCGGTGTCGATGTTATCCGTGATGGCAATAAAACGGACCCCATAAGTGGGGAACACCCGGCGCAGGTAGCGTCCGGTTTCGATGTACTCTCGTCCCAGGCGGGAGAGGTCCTTTACAATGACACAGTTGATCTTGCCATCGGTAATGTCCTGCATCATTTCCTTAAACGCCGGACGGTCGAAAATGATACCGCTGTAACCATCGTCAATTTTTTCGGATACGATTTGGATGTCCGGGTTTCGTTCAATGAAGTTCTCAATCAGCTTCCGCTGGTTGGTAACGCTGTCGCTCTCGCTGGAGCGATCATCTGTGTAAGACAGACGAATGTAAGCTGTCGCCTGATATTTTGGCATGAAAAAGCACTCCTTTCCTCCCGGAAGCTCCCGCAAGAAAAGAGTGGATTTTGAGGTTTTCAGTTTTCATCCTTTTCCATGCATATCGTAACACGCTTTTGAAAAAAGAGCGAGGATGTCGATTACCTTAAAATCCCTTGCAGGCATTCCTCCAATGTGACCCCGTTGCTGGCAAATGCAGCGTTTACCACAAAATCGCCGCAGCGAAAGCGATAGGGGTTTTTGATCTGGTGAAGAAAGGCCGCGATCCGTTCCTCTTTGGGAAGATCTTTGTCTACCGTGACTTCACGGATGTCAACCAATTCATCGGTTGTCGTTTTTGGACAGCATTGCGTCAACTGGCTCATAAGGGTTCTCCTTTCTTTGAAGTCGGTTTCAAAATCACATGAATGAGCTGGCAACCGGAGCTGCCAGCTCATGGTATCTGACTTTGAAAAGAAAGGGCTGCACCCAAATGATGCCTTGTTGTAGCTAACAGCAAATGGACGCAGCCTTTCAGATTATATCCGTTGCTTTCGTCACATTTGCCACGCGTCCCTGACGATAGGGACAGAGCAGGTCTCCGCTGGCGCGGCTGTCATAACTCCGCAGCGTCGTTCATAACGTGCGCCGCAGGGTTCCCCCCAAGTCTTCAGGAGGCCGTGAGGAAGTATCTTTAAGCCCCCGCGCCGTCATCGCGCCGGATGTGCCACCATCCGGGTTACAGGGCCGTTGATCGCTCCGAAACAGCTTGTCCATCACCTCCTGGCTGCTCCATCTTCGCGGCGTCCTGCACTCGCTCATGCGCGGGTTATGTACCTGTTCTGCCGTGTATTCAGTTGTCAAAGGTCAGCGGAAGGAAAGCTCCTTCTTGATAACCATGACAAAAACAGGCGATTTGTCCTGCCTGTAATGCGATTTTTTGAAAAATATTTTTGCCTTGCCGCTTCATTAGGAGCTGCGGGCGAGGCAAGCATACAGCAAGCACAATAAAATAGGTACTATCGTACTCAAAAACACCTTTTATAAGGTTCTTCCTGCAAGGAAATGGGCACGATAAAATATAATTAAGGAGACGATAGTGCCTATGGAACTGATAAAAGAGCTGGGACGAAGGATACAAAAAGCGCGTAAGGAAAAAGGACTGACGCAGCAGGAACTCGCAGATCTGAGCCATGTTTCTCTGAAGCACGTTCAAGGCTGCGAAAGAGGGGTAAAGAACCCTTCCTTTGAAGTTCTGCGCGCTTTTTGCAAAGTCTTGAATTTATCTTTAGATTCCCTGATGAATCTCGATCTGCCAGAAGATGAGCAAGCCGCCAACGATATGCGGCAGCTTTACCTTTCGTGCCCTCCGGCTGCCAGAAAAGTGTTATTAAACTCGGCCCGTGCGCTGGCTGATGAGCTAAAAGAGATGGTGCAGACGGCCGGAACTGAAGAATTAGATGAAAATTTAGAGGATAAGTAAGCCGGTGGAGGAGTAAAAATCCCCCACCGGCTCTCTTTTTGCCGCTATGCGGCGGTCAGGTTATCGGGCCGTGTCCAGCAGACGCGCCAGCTTCTTCAGCCCGCGCCGGATGCTGTCCCACACGCGGCGGCGGTCCGCACCCTCGATCCGGGCAATCTCCACCACCGTCATGCCCAGGTAGAACCGGGCGTAGATGCGCCGGGCCTGGATGGCGGGTAGCTGCATCAGCGCGGCATACACTTCCTCCCGCAGCTGCTTCTGCTCCAGGATTTCCTCCGGGGTGAGCGACCGGTTGAGGGCATCGTTTTCAATGCCATCCTCCCGGTTCAGAGAGTAATGGGCCTTGTGCCGGTACATCCGGCGCTCATAGGCGGCATCGTCCTGTTGCTGGCCCCGGATCGCGGCCACGACTTCCTCGGCCACGTCCACAAAGACATCGGTTTTATACACATCGGGATACAGATCCCGAAGATTGATCTTCTGCATTATGTACCTCCATTTCGATTCACGGGTTGACGGGTGAACCGAAATGAAGGCGGTGGGCGACACCTTTCGGGGAAATTCCCGAAAAAACGACAAGCAAAAGCGCCAGCATCCGAAGAACGGCGGCTGGCGCTGCTAAAAGAGGACTTATGACGCTTATGGACCAGCCACGATAGTGCCTGTTCATAAGCAGATGGGGGCCGATTGACGGTCAGGCTTTTTTTGACAGGTAAATTCCTGCCGAATTATGTCGAAGCGGTCTTTGCTTCACGGCGGCTCCCTCCTAAAGCCGCCGTCACCTTTGAGATATGGTCGTCACTCTTTGGGCATAAGGAACGGCGGCCTTGATTTTGTCAAAGCCGCCGTAAGTGTGTTTAGGGCATGGCGATTGCCTGCTGAACGACGGCTTTTTTTCTTTTGCCGTCGTCCGGCAGATAAATTGCATATGGATTTAGGTTATGATTGGTCTTGTAAGATGCTTTGTGCCTCACCCTCGCTTATGTAGCCGTATTGAACCATTCTCTGTACGACATACTCTTGGCGCTGTTCTGCCAGCTCCGGGTTAGCGGTCAGTGAATAAACCGAGGGCGCATTGGGAATCCCCGCCAAAAGAGTACATTCATAATCCGTCATATCAATGGGGGCTTTCCCAAAATACCCTTGGCTTGCATCGTAAATACAGTAGTAGCCGTCTCCAAAATAGATAGAATTGACATACAGCTCTAAAATCTCGTCTTTTGTATAGGAGTTTTCCAAACGGAAGGCCATAAACATCTCAGCAATCTTGCGGATAATACTTTTTTCCTGCGTGAAATACAGATTTTTGGCAAGTTGCTGTGTTATGGTGCTGCCACCCTCACGCAGACTCCAAGAGGTCAGATTGTTCCAGGCGGCTCGGCCTATGGCAATCAGGTCAATCCCAAAATGCTGTTCAAAACGGTGATCTTCCACTGCCACAACTGCGTCCAAATAAATCTCCGGGATTTCAGCCAGGGTAGTATAATCGGGATCAGCTTGAATCTCTGCGACCTTCTCAACAAGAGGCAGTTCAGCAAGTGCATCATGATACATTTTATAACCAAATCCGCCCAGAACACCGCCAGCAATGAGCATAGCGAGTATCGCCAGAGCGAAAAAACGAATTATGAATTTTCTGACTCTTTTCATGTTCTACACCTGCCTTTCCGTTGAAAGTAACGTTTATGCCATAGGCCCCAGCTTACGAATTGCCGCCGTATCGTTCCTGCACAGCGGTAGGCATTTCCTCAAATTGAACTTCCGCCCAGGTCACGACACCACGGAATGGGGCTACCTTCAGACATAGGTAGGCATCGTCAGTGAGAATCCGGCTCGTTTCAAAGCTCAGTTCTTTTTCGGCCCCGGTTTCATCGTAGGCGCTTAATGTGTAGCGATAATTCATCGCTCCGTGTGGTGCGATCTCGGTTACACAGCCGTTGTCAATTTGCGTGTAGTAATCGGCGCTTTTCTGCGTGGCAAGAAAAGCAACTGCGATAAACGCTACTACCAGAACAGCTATAACAGCAATGATGATCGTTTTTTTCTTTGCGCTCATAATGTGTACTCCTTACTCAATTTCGATGGATACGGTTCCGTCTGTCTGGTCGCCCCACACACCGATATAAGTGCTTGTGCCATCCACTTCTACCGTGCCATCATACTCACCGCTCTCCGAGAGAAAAATGACTGGATCATCTGCCCCTGAGCGAAGAAAAACTGCTGCTTCGCCGCTTTCGAGGGAAAGAGAACAGGTAATATGGATCATATTTCCTGCTTCTCGCTCCAGCGTAGTACCGCCAAACAAAATCTCTGTGCCCGCAAACTCGGAATACGTTGCTTCATAGGACCCCGTGTAATCATCTGCCCCGTTTTCTTTGTGCCCCTGTAATTTACTTTGGGGCGTAAGGGCCGCATTTCCCGCATCGCCAACAAGTTCGCCAAAGGCTTTCACGATACTGTCCTTTGCCTGGCCATCGTCAGCCTCTGATAGACCGCCAAGAGCCTGGTCGGCTCCTTCCGCTAAGCCATTCAACACAATATCTGTACCGTCCGCCAAACCGTTCAACACGGCATCCGCACCATCAGTCAAAGACTGCATGGCCGTTGAACATCCAGACAGGCTGACGACACAAAGAAGCGCGCAAAGAAAAACGCAGATTTTACCTTTATAGTTTGATTTTCGCATGAACTCGCTCCTTTCATCCGGCGCGACGCCTGCCGCGTCCTTTTTTGACTTTTTTCTTTTTGTTATTGCCTGCTTTTTTGCTGGGGCGGGAAAGCAGTAAAACCGCCATCGTCAGAACCAGCACCGCCGCAATGCCTACCACTGCCAGCAAAACGCTGGGAGCCTGCGTAGCGCCGTTATACGCTTGCATATCAAAACCGGCAAGGATCAACGCCGCCGAAAACGGGTAGGCAGAGAGCAGGAAGCCGCTCTTGAAGAACAAAATGCAATACCCCAGAAAGAATGTCAGAAGCGACCCGCCCAGGTAGGCTCCCCGCATCTGGCCGAAAATTAGAATCATCGGCATACAGACCAGGCTGGTATTGAAAGCGGCCGCGACCACCTGCACGCCCTGCTGAAGCAGAACGGCGGCAGAAAGACCATCCAGGCCGGCAATCAAGCCTGTCAGAACAGTTATAGCTACACTGTAAATTCCGAACAGCAGTGACAGAAAAATCGTGACGATTAGTTTTCCGCCCAGCAGCTTGGGGTATGATACCGGCACCGTCAATAGATTTTTCATAGTGTCATTCGTGTTCTCACGGTCGATCAGCCAACCGCCGATCATCACAAGCGAGATCGGCAGGAAAATCTGCGTGTTTCCCCAAATGACATTGGCAAACAGTTTGACAAAATCAAAGTTCTGGTCCCGCATTTCCGGGTTGATAATCAGCTGGGTGCCATATTGCACGACAGGACACAGTGCCAGAGCCACAATACCAACCAGCAGGATCTGGCAGCGTCGCAGCTTGCGCCATTCCCCTTTTAGAATACTCCACATAACGCACACCTCCTTAACAGCTCTGGCGCTTATAGACCAGTGCGATCAATGTCAGGAATACCGCCGATTCCAGGATAACGACCAGGAACGCTTGGGGCGTTGTCACAAAGTAAGGACTGATCCGCTCCATCAATTCCGTCATCTGTGTGCCGGATGTGTCCAGATACTGAAAGAACCAGCGGAAGGTCAGTGGTCCGGGTAACAGCGTACCTGGGTTGAACCCAAAGGGCTGCATGATGAAATAGTCGTTGGTGCCAAAAATATAATTGACCGCCGTGTAGAAGAACGTGATGATTACGGAGATAATGTAACTGCGGTTCAAAAGCACTACCAGGAGGACGCAGGGCAGCGCCCCGGCCCACATCATGATTCCTTGTCCGATGCCTACAAAAAACAGTTTCCAAAAGCCGACCGGCTCCAGCCCGGATGCCAGCACAATAGCCAGATTGACCAGGCCGCCGACAGCCATGAACGCAACGGAAAACAAAAACAGCAGCGTCATCTTTGCCAGGACCAGCGCAGGTTTGCTCACAGGAACGGTCATGAGATTCTTTAATGTGTCGTTATCCTGTTCTTCAAAGATCAGATTCGATGCCAGCACCACCACGGCAGGCATCAGGAGCAGATAGGCGCTCAGCTGAAACAGAGTAGACATCAGGCGGTCCACCGCTTCTGCACCGCTTGAAAATTCTTGCATCTCCGGCAGAAACAGCGCACACCCCAAAGGAATCAAAGCCGAAATGGCCGCAGCCGCAAAGAACAGGGGTTTTCGTTTCAGCTTGGCAAACTCACAGCGCAAAAGTTTAAGCAATGCCCTCACCCCCTGTAACCTGCTTGAAGTAATCTTCCAGGGTGTCCTTATAGAGATGGGCATCGGACACAGATAATCCTGCGTCCACAAACAGGCGGACCGCCGTGCCAGTGACCAACCGAAGGTCGCGGACAGTCAGCTCATTGGCACTATCCACTTGGACATTCTGAATACCCAGTTTGCTTTGAAGCAGATTGGCAGCCAGTGCCGCATTGGAAACAGTAAAACGGAAATATTTCCCGTTCTTTGCTTCCAGCTCTTCCAGGCTTTCTTCTTCCAGCAATACGCCGTGGTCAATGATTCCGATGTCATCGGCCAGCAGGGAGATCTCCGACAGGATATGGCTGGAGATTAAGATGGTTTTCCCTGTGGCGTCGCACAGTTCCCGGATGAAGCCGCGAACCTCTGCGATGCCGATAGGGTCAAGGCCATTGATCGGCTCGTCCAGAATCAGCAGTTCCGGGTTGTGCATGACGGCCAGTGCGATGGCAAGACGTTGCTTCATGCCCAGCGAATACTGGGAAAACAGCTTTTTGTCCCGGTACGGCAGGTTGACGACTTCCAACGCTCCCTTGATGTATTTGGGGCTTTTGAGTCCTCGCAGATCGGCAAAAATCTGAAGATTTTCCGTCCCTGTAAGGTTCGGGTAAAATCCCGGCGCTTCAATCAGGGAGCCGATGCGAGGCAGAATGCTTTTTTCGTTGCCGAGAAGCGGTTTGCCGAAAATTTTCACATCGCCGGAAGAAGGAGCGGTAAGACCCAGCAGCATCCGCATGGTGGTGGTTTTTCCGGCACCGTTCCGGCCCAGCAGGCCATAGATACGCCCTTTCCTCACATGAATGGATAGATTGGATACGCTGTTCTGCTCTCCGTATGTTTTGGTAAGACCACGGGTTTCGATAACATAATCGCTCATGTGCGAATACCTCCTTTTCGTGATGGTCTAAGCATACCATCCCAACCTTGAGATAACGCTGAGCCAACCTTGAATTATCTCTGAGATTTTTGACACAGAATAGGCAGCCAACATCCTTTGCGGTATAATGGAAACAAAGATAGGTGGTGAAATTTGCTTATGACAAATCACAAGATACTTTTGGTCGATGATGACCATGATGTGTTGGAGATGCTTCTCTCTATTTTCCAACGGGCGGGATATACGAACCTACGAACTGCCGTATCCGGCGCCGAGGCGCTGCGGACATGGCAGGAAGAACATCCAAGTTTGATCGTGCTGGATGTGATGATGCCGGGCATGGACGGATTTTCAGTTTTGAAAGAGATACGCCGCACAAGCCGGGTCCCCGTTCTGATGCTTACCGCCCGTGGGGAAGCGGAGGATCGCATCGAGGGGTTAGAGATTGGAGCAGACGACTATCTCGCCAAGCCCTTTTTACCCAAAGAATTGCTGCTCAGGGTCGGCGCAATCTTAAACCGTGCTTACCCAAAGCAAAATGAAATGGTGGAACTCGACGGAGCCACCGTGGATATGGCCAACGCAGAAGTTTGGAAAAATGGCGAGAAACAAACATTGACAGCCAAAGAGATGCAACTCTTTGAAAAGCTGTATCAAAACGCAGGGCGGATCGTGACCACGGGTATCCTGTGTGAGACTATATGCGGAGAATTTTGGCAGGGATACGAAAGCACCCTTTCCACCCATATCCGGCACTTGCGGGAAAAAATTGAAGAAAATCCGTCGAAGCCGGTTTCCCTTGTTACTGTCAAGGGCCTTGGTTATCGCCTTAATCTCAAGGGGGTGTCGCCATGAATACAGTGCAGCGTTTTTTCCGACGATATATCTTTTCCACTATCGGGATCGTGATTTTATTTTTGGTCGTCAACATCGCTTTGCTTTTTGCAATCATCATTGCAGGGGGTATGAGCGGGGCGGACACCTCTTTTTCCGTCCGCGATTTCTCGGACCATGTTGTGCTGCGGGATGGAAAATGGGTCGCAGACGATACTGCTCTTTCCATGCTGCAAGAACAATCTGCCTGGGCGATGCTACTGAATGAAGCTGGCGATGTCGTCTGGCAGCAGGATCTGCCGGAAAAACTGCCGCGTTCTTATACCAGTACGGAAGTAGCTTCTTTCAGCCGATGGTATCTGGAGGACTATCCGGTTAAAATATGGACGCGTGCGGATGGCAACCTTATGGTTGTAGGCTATCAGCCCGGGACGCTGGTAAAATATTATTTTTCTCTAGAGTGGTCCTACATGGGGGTTTTACTCGGTGGAATTGCAGCGGTTTTTATCATCAATTTGTTGCTCATTGTTTTCTTGATTTTGCGGAATACGCGAAAAGTCGAAAAAGCTATGACCCCCATTCTACAAGGTATTCAAAATTTGAGTCATGGAAAAGCTCCGCATCTGGAGGAGCAAGGAGAACTGGCCGAAATCAACGCTGGGCTGAACTGGGCCGCAGACTATATGAGAAAAAAGGACAACACAAGAGCGGAGTGGATTCGCGGCGTATCCCACGACATTCGCACGCCTCTCTCGATGGTGCTGGGGTATGCCAGCGAGCTGGAAGATGATCGCAACCTTCCGCCGGAAGCAAGAAAGCAGGCAAGTATCATCCGTCGGGAAAGCGAAAAGATGAAACGGCTGATTGACGATTTGAACCTGACCACCAAGCTGGAATATGCGCTCCAGCCTGTTCATTTCAAGGATGTTGATTGGGTAGAGACCAGCCGCCAAGCTGTCAGCGAAGTGCTGAATAGTGGTCTGGACAGCCGGTATGAGATCGTATTTTCCGAGATGCAGCCAGGGCGCTCGATCCACCTTTTGGGGGACGATGGCCTGCTGCGGCGTCTGCTGGATAATTTGATCCGCAATAGCATTACCCACAATCCGCAGGGATGCAGAATCTCCGTTTCTGTCGGAGAAGAAAACGGGCGCTACCTTTGCGTAATTTCAGATGACGGAGTGGGAATCGCGCCGGAACGCCTGAAAGCATTAAATCGTGGGGATGGTATTGCCAGCACTCAGGGCAACGATGAAAAGGCTGAGCATGGTCTGGGGTTGAAGCTGGTAGTGCAGATCGTAAAAGCCCATCGTGGAACCGTTTCTTTTTCCGGCAACACCCCGCATGGGTTAGAAGTCAGAATTTCGTTGCCACCCCAGCCGCTTATTTCATAAATTCCAGTATTAGCATAGAACAAAACCCGGAGAGGAAAACAGATGAGCCAATATCTTGAAGCACTGCGGCAGGCGATAGTCATTTACCCAATGATCGTCGTCCTGTTTACAGTGCCATACATTGCATGGAGTTATCATAAATATGGATCGGTTCTCAGTTTACGGGTCCTGATCGTGTACAGTTTTCTACTGTACCTTCTCTGCGTCTACTGCCTTGTCATTCTACCGTTGCCTACACCAGAAAAGGCCGCCACACTGCAAGGGCACAAGATGCAGCTTATCCCGTTTTCTTTTCTCGCCGATATAGTCAAGCAAGCAGAGATCCAGCCGGAACAGCCTGCCAGTTGGCTGCATATTTTCACAGGCAGTGCCTTCTGGACAACCGTGTTTAATCTATTTATGACGATGCCGTTTGGCGTCTATCTGCGATACTACTTTTGTTATCACTGGCGTAAAACATTGCGGCTGTCCTTTTTATTATCTTTGTTTTTTGAGCTGACCCAGCTCAGCGGTCTGTACTTTGTCTATCAGGGTAGCTACCGTTTGTTTGATGTGGACGACCTGATCGTCAACACTGCGGGCAGCATGATCGGATTTGCCTTGGCCGGATCGGTGAGCCGTCTGTTGCCTACCCGGCAAGAGTTGGATACCGTCAGCTTCCGGCGGGGTGCTTCCATATCCTTTACGCGGCGTGTTTTTGCCTTTCTGGCCGATATGGCTTGCCTGACCTTTGCATCGTGCATTCTGGCCGTGATTGTAGTCCCTTTTGGGATCACTCTTTCCATTCAATGGATGCCGGTTCTGTTTCTTCTCTACTTTGGATTGCTTCCTGCTTTTTATCACGGTCAGACCCCAGGTAAGCACCTGACCCGAATGAAAATCGTGCAAGTAACCGGCAACACAGCGCATTGGTATCAATATTTCCTTCGCTATGGGCTGCTGATGGCTGGCCTGGTCGGGGTCCCGTACTGGTTGAACCGGTTGCTGTTTATTCTGATGAATGTATTGCACCTAGACAGCTTGGCATCTCTCGTACTTCATGGATTACTGGTTGGCGGGTATCTGTTCTGGCTATTCTTTGCCGGGATTCGGATGGCCCTGCACAAGCCTTTGTTCTACGAGCGATGGTCACGGACAAAGTTAATAAGTACAGTAAAACGCACATAAAATCAGACTTTGTAAGATAAGGACGGGAGTGACTGGCAAGCGATGCCTGTGGCTATCCAAATAGCCCCACGCGCTTGTTGTGGGAAGTCCCCCAAGCCCCCTTGGAACACAGATTTTCAATCTGTGGCTGCGCGTTCTTGCGAACGCTTTTGACCGCGACCAGCTCACCGCTGGCCGTGGTCTTTTTCTTTCTGTTGCGACTCGACCTGCTCCATCGCCAGGACCCGATCCACATTGTTCTTGACTGTCAGCAGCTCCCGCATGGCGGCGCGGGCCTGCCGGTACTCTCCGTAAGCCTTTTTCTTGTCCGCCAGCAGCTGGGCGTACTCGGTCTGAAGCTCCTTGATGGTGGGCAGCTTCTTCACATTCAGCTCGTTGAAGGCTTCCTTGGCGGCCTGGTGCAGCAAGATTTCCTCCTCATGCTCCTGCCGGAATTTCTTTGAATACCCGGCCTTGCGGTAGGCCACATAGGTGTCGCGGGTCTTGGCGTAGTTGACGATGTGCGTGCGCAGCACGGCGATCTCGGCCATGCGCTTCTCAGCGGCCTTGATCTGATCGGACAGCGCATTATAGCGGGCCGTCGCCTCTGCTGTTTTGGTTTCCAAATCGGCATAATCCAGCAGCCCATGTTCGGACAGGTAGTTGAGGGTCTGTGCCATCTGCTTGAGGTTGAACACCTTTGCCCAGCGGGCATATCCGGCGCCTTTCCCTGCCTGCAATTTTGCCTGGATGTCCACCAGCAGATTGACCTTCGGCGGAGCGGCCTGCGGGGTAGGCTGCTTGCGGGGCGTATGCTCTTTCTGGCCGGAGAGGACCGCCAGCAGATCGTTCAGCGTGTAGCCGTCCCCCAGCCGGTCAAAGCGGACGTTGTTGCCCCAGCCCTCCGCGCCGATGGAGATGGTTTTACCGCGCCGGTGAACGGTAAAGCCGTCCTGCTCCAGCAGACGCAGCAGTTCCTCCAGGCTGGTCGGTTTCTGCGCCAGCGCCCGGTCGATGGCCTGGCGCAGCTGCTCTTTGTGGGAGGGCTTTGCCGCATCGCCCAGCCACTTGTTGTAGCTCTGGCCGCGCCGCTTTGGAGCCTCCACAATGGAGTAGCCGTTCTCGATGCAGATGGTATCGCTCAGGCGGTGAACGGCGCGGGTGCTGCCCCAAAAGTTGCGGAACTTGCGGTCACACTCCAGCGTGGTGGAGTTCCATATAATATGGTTGTGGACGTGAGCCTTGTCGATGTGGGTACAGACGATGAAAGCGTGCTTGCCCTTGGTGAAGCGCCGGGCCAGCTCCACGCCCAGCCGGTTGGCTTCATCCGGCGTGATCTCGCCCGGCACAAAGGACTGCCGCAGGTGGTAGGCGATCACATCGTCCGCACCGCGCACCCGGCCGGTGCGGGCGGCGTAGGTCTGCTTGTCCATCAGGAACTGCGCGTCGGCTACGCGGCTGTCACACTGGTAGCTGGTGATGAGCCTGCCGTGGTCGGTCTTTTCTGGATTTTTTACATAGTCGATGATGTCGCTGATCGCCTTGCCGACCGTGCGACCCTTGCCGGCGTGCAGCGGTATGATGCGGGTGGTGGCCATGTGGGTGACCTCCTTTCTCCCGGTGTCCGGGCAAAGAAAAAGCAGGAAACCGTTCCATGATTTCCTGCTCGGTGGTTCCGCCGGTGACGGCTGGTATTCAGTTTTGAAAGTTCGTATCAGGGGGTTCGACAAATTAGGATAAGGGAGAAGTTTACTCATAGTCTTTTCCCTCCATAAGCCGCCGTAGCCGCTGCAAGGCAAGCTGGATATGCCGCCCCGCTGTGCTGCGTGTCCGGCCGATATGTACGCCGATCACTCGCTGCGGCTGGCGCAGGAAATAGTACCGGAAAATTTCTTCCTGTGTCTGCTCCGGCAAAAGGGCAAGGGCGGCGGCAAGTTCCGCATGGTACAGAACGGCGGTCTGGCCGCAGGCAGTAAAAAGATATTCTTCAAGCTGCTCCGGCTCGGCAAACTGGACAAACTTCTCATTCATCAGGTAGTCAAGGGAAACTTCCCGTTCCCACCTCCGGCGCAGCTTCAAGATTTTATCTATGGCTGCATGGCGAATAACAATCTTGCAAAAGGCATTGTAATGTGTACTGGATATGCGCTTTGTAGGCTTCATCTTCAGTCATGGAAATTCCCCCTCTCTGATAATAGTGCGGGGCGGCAGCACTCCTTGCTGTCGCCCCTTGATTGCTTATCTGCAAAGGCGGGCGGGGCTGTCAACGGCGGCGCGGTACGCGCCGTTCATCTTGACCGTTGACTGGCTCGGCTGGCTTTGCTAATCAGAATTAAATTTATAACCATAGCCAACTACTGTTTTTATATATTCGTGTCCTTTACAATGCGGTTTCAACCTTTTGCGTATTTGAAAAACTGTGTTTTCTACTGCGTGTAAATGGTTATTGGTTGGTTCATGCCATATCCTTTCATAGATTTGTTCCTTTGTAAATGTAATTTGAGGCGATAAGTATAGCATGTAAAAGACCTCAAATTCATTTGCTGATAAATACACTTCCTGCTCGCCTACCATTACACAATGTCTTTTGACATCAACATATAAGGCACAATTTGTTTGCTTTAATCCCCAGAATTTTCTGGCTGATAATCTATCAGTTGCAACTTGTTCTATCAGCAAGGATAATTCATTAAATTTCCTGACTTCTCTTATTTTTTTATATAGATAGATAGTCATAGTACGCCCGTATATATCGTTATCAAAATCAAAGATATGAGTTTCGATTGAAATGGCTTTATCGTTATCAAGTGTAGGTCGCATTCCAACATGGGTAACACCATAATATGTCTGACTATCCAATAGGATTTTTGCCACATATACACCTGTTTCTGGTAAAGTCGCGTGTTCGTCCACTTCTATATTTGCGGTAGGTGTCCCAACGTGCTTTCCGATTCCTCGGCCATGCACAACAGTTCCCGTTATCGTATAAATAGGTTCCATATTGTCCTTTTCTTTCATAGCTATCCTCATATAATTCCATTCATTGATAAAATGATTAGAACACAAGTAATAATAATCATAACAGCCAGCAAGATTAACCCATTTCGTTTTTGTTTACTATTTTCTTTCTCCGACATGGCAACATAACCGCTTTTCCTTAAGGCTGTAATTACAGGTTTATATAGCAAAAATGTTATCGCAGCGTTTAACACACTTTTTAATAAATTGAAGGGAAGAAATGCCGGGAGCAGTAATTCTACAACTGCTTCTCTTGGGTATCCCATATAAAGCGGTGTAATCAGGTAATTCCACAACATCATAACTGAAACCGTGGTTACACACCCAACGAAAAGACCAATTACTGCGCCAGAGATAGTCCGCTTTTTCTTATAAATCGCAGAAGCAGTACACGCAAAGGAAACCGTTTGAACAATATTCATAATGCAACCTAAAATTCCCGTGTCACTAACTGTTATCATTTCAATAGTGGCTACAATAACCGATACAATGCAAGAAGTCATCGGCCCCCAAATCAATCCACCTAAAGTAACTATAACGTCCGACGGGTCATATTTCAAAAATAACACGACAGGTATTCTTCCAACGGCCATGATTACATATGTAATTGCACATAGCATACCGATTGTTGTGATTTTTTTAGTTTTGCTGTTCATATGAATTTCCTCCATTGCGTAAAAAATAGCACCTAAAAGGAAATGCCTTTTGGGTGCTAAAAATTTATAGAACGCAAAACATGATGTGGCTGTTTTGAAATCCTATATTATCTTCTTTTATCCAGACTATACTGTTGGTTTTGGAATTGCACCAAATCATGCGTTTTCACGCTCGCGGACTTTACCGCCAATCGGGAATTTCACCCTGCCCCGAAGACACTTCTATTCAGTTGTTCATATCAAGAATACCTCTTATATCGAACATCTGCAATAGCTCTCGAAGATTTCGGAAACATTTCGGAAGTGTATATGTATTCTGAAGATAACGGAATAGGGGTGGCTGTCTATCAAATTCTTGTGTGTGTTACTTTATGGCACATGAGCATTGCGTCCAGGTCCATCGTGGAGCGGGCGTCCAGGCCGACCATCGCGGCCACCAGCATCCCGCCCTTGAGGATGAATTTGTCCCGGTAGGACGAGAGAGAAATGCGTTCCAGAAAACGCTCCATCATATAGTTGCGCATCAAAATCTGCGCATCCGCAGCATTTTTCTTTGACAGGTTGCGGATCAAATCTTTCAGCTGTCTGGCTGTCTTTATCATAACAGTACCTCCAAATACTGGCGTAAAATCTTCTCGACCCGGAACAGTTTGGCATAGCGCACCAGCGTCCGCAGGTCCTTGTCTTTCCGGCGGGCATACGCTTTCAAAGCGTCCTGGAATGTCTGCATCTCGATGTGGCTCCGGCTGCGCAGCACATCGCAGATCGTCCGTTCCATATCATAGACCGGCACATCGTGGCCGAAGGGGGTTTGTGCGGTTGACAGGCCGACCTCATGCAGCTCCGCCTTGATGGTAAAGACCTGAACGCCCTCACTTTTAAGCCGGGTGGGGTTGTAGCCCGTCTTGACCGTAATGGAATAGGCCAGCGGCTCCCGGTCGGTCAGGTCGTGGAAAAACAGCGCCGTTTCATGGGAAAAAACTGCCTGCGGACAGCGAAGATGCAGCAGATACATGGCGTCCACCCAGGCATCTTTGGAAAGATAAATCCCATGCGCCGCCTGTTCCAGCCCACGAGACTGCACGAATTGATAAAAAACAGGTTTTGAGATCCCGGCCGCGAGGGTCTGCCCGGTGCGCAGCATCCCGTCCTGACGTTCCATCAGCTGGTCCAGCTGTTGAAATTGGCTCACGTTCTTCACCTTCCTTTCATGCTAATATTATACGCGAAATTAGCACGAAAGTAAAGTCAAAAAATTGCCGGGCAATCACTCCCGGCAATTCTTCGCTTCCTATTCAGCCGTACACCGCGTCCTGGATCGCATACCGCAGGTCCTGCACCTTACCCACCAGCCAGGCAGCGGCCATCGGCAGGCCCAGCGGGCTGACCAGGAAGGCAATCACCAGCAGGATCAGGCCGTTTTGCGGCGAGTAGGTCACAAGCACCGCGATCCCCAGCAGCGCCACCACTGCGGAGGTCAGGCCGAAGATAAAGCTGGACACATACAGCAGCCCGAAGCACAGCCAGGTGAACAGCATCAGCGCCAGCACCACCGGCGCGGCAAGGATTTTCAGCCCCAATTTCAAAATAAACAGCACCGCCCTCATTTCAGCGCCTCCTTCCGCCAGTCCAGGTATGGCTGGCACAGTTCCTCTACGGCCTTTTCATCCTCCTCTGTGACCTCCCGGCGTCCCCGTGTCCGGCAGATCATGGCAAAGTCCTGAAAATCCGAGAGAAGTATATCAAACAGTTCCTCCGGGGTCCGGCAGAGAATGCCGTCCACGCAGTAGCGGGAATCCTTGTCCCAGCTCAGTCGGACGTAGCCGCGTTTGCAGGGAAGAACTTCTTCCTCCGGGTCACGCAGCAGGTACTCTTGAAAAATCTCCAAGACGTTTTCAAACGTCAACATCAGCCATCACCTCGTTTCTGACTCCATTATCAATCACAGCCCGCCAAAACGCAACGATACCGGCAAAGAAAAAAGAGGGAGGCCCGGCGATGCAGCCTGCACGCGCCGGACCTCCCTCACAGCCGGGGCGTATGCCCCTGTCACGACAGCTTTACCAGCTGGGTCAATACCTGATGCACCCCATCCCACAAAGCCTCCTGCCGCCGGGTTATATCCTCCAGGTCGGCGTCGTAAATGCGCCCGGTTTCATGCGCACGGCGGGCCAGCTGGTTTAAGTTGTTGCTGGAATAGCGCATCAGGGAGACCAGCTCCTTCAGCTCCGGCAGTTCCAGGCGCACCACATAACCGTCCAGGGCCATCTTGCGCAGATAGGCTTCCCGGTTCTTTGTCCCCAGCTGGGCCATCTTTTGTTCGATCAGCGCCAGTTCTTCCGGCGAGACCCGGAAGTTCAGCTGCACCTCCCGCTTGCGCTTGGGGGCGCTCACCGTTCCGGCTCCTTTTTCTTATGGATGGGGGATTTTTTCTCCGGCTTTTCAGCAGGGCGCGGCTCCTGTTTCAGCTGGCGGCGGACCGAGGGGCGTCGCTGGCGCAGCTCCTTGGAGCGGTCCTCGCTGGCCAGGATGGTGACATAGGTGCCGGGCAGGTCCTTCATGCCGGTGATCGCCAAACTGCGAAACGGCAGCAGCGCCATCAGCTGGTCGTGGGCCTGGGTGCCTGCGCGGGCCAGAAAGTCCGGCGAAACGCGGGCCATGTAGTGGGTGCCGTGGGGGCTGTTGGGCGTATCCGGCGCACGAAGCTCCTGCAAGAGCCGGGCGGCCTCGGCGTGGATTTCCTCCGGCGTCAGCGGCTGGAGCCGCAGATAGTCCTGCCGCGCCTGGCTTAAGAACAAATCGACCAGGCCGGAGTGGCTGTCCACCACAAAGTCCAGGTTGCGTTCGCCGCCAAAGCCGTCCGGGTTGGGCGGGATGTCCACCGTCCTGGCCCACGTCTTGTTGGCCGGGCTGAAACGCTCATCCCACTCTTTCTGCTGCACGGTGTTTGCCAGCACATAGAGAGTGCGGGTGTAGCCGAACTGCTCGATCACCTGGGGTACCGCGTCCTTGTCCAGCCGGTTGTCCCGGTAATGTTCCGAAATGGACGCCTCGATGGCCTCCTTGCAGGCGATGTTGGCGCGGCGGGACGCCCGGTACAAATCCAGGTCGCCCTGTTCGCGGGCATAGGCGGCGTCGTGCCGGTAGAGCGGCAGTTCCCGCTGGGCGTCCAGCGCCGCCTCGGCCCGCTGCTCGATGCTGTCCCGCACCACATCCATGTAGGAAGTCTCCCGGTCAGAAAATTCCTTGTAGACATCGGCCAGCGGGGACGGCGACGCCAGCAGCGCGGCGGCCCGGCTTTGGGGCAGGTCCGGTTCCTCCATCGCCATCAAAATGTCCTCCCGGACCGTGTACTCATAGGTATGCTTTAGAATTTCCTCCGGGGGCTGGCTTTTCAGCCAGTCCCGGAACTTGTCCTGTTCGGCGGCCATCTTTTCATAGAGGGCCGTGTTTTTATCGGTATTCATCTTATCGCACCTCCTGTTCGTGGTGTTTGGGTTTCTTTTCGGGACAGCGCGGCGGCACCGGCCGTTTCAGCCCCTCCAGTACCGAGGGGCGGCTGCTCTTGGCAAGCACCGCCTCCGGCGCAGGTCGGCTCCGGCCGTCCATGTTCAGCAGAACATCCAGTTCGGCCAGCCGGGCGGATTTGTCCCGCAGTTCCTGCTCCTGGGGGAAGGGCTTGCCCACCTCCGCCTTGGCAGCGGTCTGCTGTTGGTAGAGATTGTCCAGCTGGTTCTTCACCGCCTCCAGCCGCTGGGGCATCTGGCTGAGCGCATTGTCGATACGGGTGAGATTTCCACGGGGGTCTGTGCCAAGCGTCGCCCGGTGGGTCATCTGGCCTTTCAGCAGGAGCATATACTCCTGCCGGAAAGCGTCAAACGACACCGACATGGTGAAGCCCCGGTAACTGCCCACCGGCACCGGGTCGGCCCCTTTGACCTCCTTGCAGGCGTCCAGCAGCGCGGCCCCAGCGTTTTCCTTGTCGGTGAGGGTGTCGCCACGGACTTCCATCCCGGCAAAGCCGTCCTCCGGGTGGGGATGGGCGGCCAAGGTCGCCATATCGGCTTCCAGTCCGGCGATAAAGCCCTTGTTTTTCTCGATCTCCTCCGGGAAGGTTTTGAGCAGCTGGTCCTCCAGGCGGTACTGCTTGCTCTGGTGGTCGGCCTTCATCAGCTTTAACCGCGCCACGTCCACATCCAGGTCCATGCGTTCCTTGATGCGCGGGTCCCCGGCGCACAGCGCCTTGATCTCGGCAAAGGACAGCGCGGTTTCGTCCACATCGTCGCAGCTTCGCACCGGCGATTTGGAGGTCATAATCTGGCTGATGAATTTCTGTTTGTTTTCCACCGTCTGCCAGAGGTAGGCGTCAAACGTCCCCTCAGTGACATAGCGGTACACATGGACAGTCTCGTTCTGGTTGCCTTGGCGCTCAATGCGGCCCTTTCGCTGGGCCAGGTCGCCGGGCCGCCACGGGCAGTCCAGGTCATGCAGCGCCACCAGGCGATCCTGCACGTTGGTGCCTGCACCCATCTTGGCCGTGCTGCCCAGCAGGACGCGCACCTGGCCGGTGCGGACCTTGGAGAACAGCTCCTTTTTGCGCACCTCGGTGTTGGCCTCATGGATAAAGGCAATCTGCTCGGCGGGCACACCTTTAGCGATGAGCTTCTGCCGGATGTCCTCGTAGACCGTAAAGGCCGGTTCCGGCTCGTCCAGCGGCACCGCGTCCTCCAAAGCGTGGAGGGTCGGGTTGTCCAGCGCCTTCGCTACCTTTTTGGCAGGCCGGGCCTGGGGCGTGGAGATGTCGCAGAACACCAGCTGGGTCAGCTTGTCGGCCTCGCCGTCCCGCCAAATCTGCATGATATTGTCCACGCATTGATTGACCTTGGTGCCCGGCTCATCCGGCAGCAGCTGGTTGATGATCCGTTGGTCCAGCCCCAGCTTGCGCCCGTCGCTGGTGTCGGGTAGGATACCGGCGAGGTAGCAAAAGCCCCTTTTCCGTTATCCCCCCTCGGAACCGGACTTGATACTTTCGCATCATCCGGCTCCCCAGTAATTTCATTTCAAGAACGTACATTTAATGTTCCATTGTGGATAGCTGTGTGGCATTCCCGACATACCACCAGCGTTTTTCTCTGCCGCGCAGCCATAATCTGAACCCAAACCGGCGGCGCTGACTTACCTTTGGTCTTTAAGTCCGCCAGCTTGCGGATATGATGTACTTCAATATCTTTGCTGCTTCCACATAACTCACAAGTATCTGCTGTCAACCGCTTAATGAGTTCTGTACGCCCTCCATATACCTTGTAGGGCTTATCCTCTATGACAGCTTTACGCTTATGGGCAAGTGAAATTCCTCCCCAGGTAGCCACCAATGGCTTTTTCCCAGGGCGTTCTACAACCACTTGCAGGCAGGGTACCGTTTTTCCGCTTGTGCTTGTGGTCGTAGTTTTATACTTTGCCTTTTGCTTTTTGATAGATGACCGATGTTTGCAAGCCAAGGTTTTCAGCAGAGAGGTTTCCATTGTCCAGTAGAGTTTGGAAAACCAAGATAGGTTTTGGGCCAGAACATAGTATTGTACCAACCCTCTATATTCCTGCTGAAACCTTTGGACAATAGAGAAATCATCATCGTGAAGCAACGCATTTCTGTGGGTCACTTTCCCATATCGCATGAACGACCTGCATTTATCCTCAATTACCCTTGCTGGAACAAGCAATGCAATAGCGCCATTAGCGCCTCTGCGCCCTTTGGGGTCGATGTAATCGTTGCACCGCTGCGCCTTAATTTCATAACCGAGGAATTTTGCCGCTTGACTGCTGGCATTGGTAATCAATGTCTTTTCCTCTGACAGTTCTAAGTGAAGCTCTTGCTTTAAGAAATCGTGCATTTCTGTTTTGATTTTCTCTGCATCGGCTTTTGAACCGGTGAATCCGATGAGGAAATCGTCAGCATACCGAACATAGCGGCATCTGCGATAGTTCTCGTCATAAGGGTCAACCGAGGGAATACCACGTCGTTCTACTTCAAGTCTGTGGGCAGTTTGAATATCACCACGCTTTCTTGCTTTACTGATTTCAGCATTCATCCGACTATACACAGGATTCGCCTTTTGCCGCTTCCCCCGTGTGTTATTAGGAATCAGAACTTTCTCAATCCATTGGTCAAACTCATTGAGGTAAATATTTGCCAGAAGTGGACTGATAACGCCACCCTGCGGAGTTCCGCTGATTGTCTGATTAAACTTCCAGTCCTCCAAATATCCGGCTTTTAGCATATTAGATACCAGGCGGATAAATCTGCCGTCATGGATATTTTTCTCAAGTATTTTCAGCAGAACAGCATGGTCTATTGTGTCGAAGTATTTAGAAATATCCCCTTCGATAAACCAGCGTGTTCCTTTCCACACTTGAATTTCCTGCAAAGCCGTGTGGCATCCCCTGTTGGGCCGGAATCCATGAGAATGTGTGCTGAATTGCGGTTCATAGTACGCTTCCAAAATCTCGCGCATCACTTCCTGCAATAACTTATCTCCCCATGTTGGAATGCCCAGGGGACGCTTCTTCCCGTTTTTCTTTGGGATATATTCACGTCTTGCCGGTTTCCACTGATATTTTTCTTCTCTAAGAAGTTCAATCATCCTATCAATTTTCTGAATTGACATTCCATCAACCGTTTCTTCAGTGACACCTTTTGTCATTGCTCCGTTATTCGGGTATAACTTTGCATAGGCGTTTAGATAAAATTCACGGTTGAATAAGAGCTTATAAACTCTCTCGATAGGTTTGTGCTGTTTTCCACGTTCTTGAATGACTGTTAAAATAGTTTTGGCTGTACGCATCTCACGCACCTACTCCTTTCTAACAAATCGAAATTACCTGCCGTCCTTCGCCATGTGAGCGGCTTTCCCGCTTCCGATTTTACGGCTATCCCTGTCATTTCAGGGTTCTCGGACTACTATGACGGCTCCGTGACCATGGGGGTCTCCCCCTTTAGGCCATCCTGCCATTCGTCAAAAGTGTACGTTTCGAGCATCCCGTAGGTCCCTCGTTCGTTCCTTTATTCCCGTTCACTGCGGGCTCTTTCACTGCAAAAAGTTACTCGCCCAAAATCAACAACAGCGAGCATACAGTGACACCGGTATCAGTCGCTTTCCGGTGGGCGATGCTTTGCACCAAGTCAGAACTGAGGTTCAGGCAGTTTAGCTTTAACCATAGGACGCGGAACTTGCGGAGCGTCACGACCTTGCGACTGGTCCCTTATCCGCTTTACCAACATGCGATTGTCCCCTTTGAGTTTCCTCGCCAGGTAGGTTGGTCGTTCCCATTATTCACTTTTAATAATGTCCCCCTGCGGGGGAGATACACTTTTGCGCGTAGCAGCGCACGATCTTGAGCATATTGTCCTGGGACGGGTCCACCGTGCCGCTGTGTACCAGGGAAGCGCGTTCCGAGAGCGCCTTCACCATTTCCTGCTGCTGTTCGGTGGGCTGGGCCACGATGTTGTGATATTCTACCTCCGGGGTGGGAAGATGGAGCTGGTCGGCGGTCTTGATGTCTGCCACCTCTTTGAACAGGTTCATCAGCTCCGGCAGGTTGAAGAACTTGGAGAAGCGGGTCCGCGCCCGGTAGCCGGTCCCTTCCGGGGCAAGCTCCAAAGCGGTCACTGTCTCCCCGAAGCGGCTGGCCCAGCAGTCAAAGTGCGCCATGCCCAGCTCTTGCAGCCGGTCATATTGGAGATACCGCTGCATGGTGTAAAGCTCGGTCATGCTGTTGGAAACCGGCGTGCCGGTGGCAAAGATAACGCCCCGGCTGCCGGTGATCTCGTCCATGTAGCGGCACTTGGCGAACATATCCGAGGATTTCTGCGCGTCCGTCGTGGAGAGGCCCGCCACGTTGCGCATCTTCGTATATAAGAACAGGTTTTTGTAGTTGTGGGCCTCGTCCACGAACAGCCGGTCTACGCCCAGCTGTTCAAAGGTCACCACATCGTCCTTGCGGCCCTCCGCTTGCAGCTTTTCCAGCCGCGCCTCCAGAGACTTTTTCGTGCGTTCCAGCTGCTTGACAGTGAACCGTTCCCCGCCGCTGGCCTCTACCTCGGCGATACCCTCGGTGATTTCCCAAATCTGCTCATGCAGCAGCCGCTCCTGGCGTTCCTTGCTGATGGGGATTTTCTCGAACTGGGAGTGACCCATGATAATGGCGTCGTAGTCGCCGGTGGCGATGCGGGCGCAGAACTTCTTGCGGTTGTGCTTCTCGAAGTCCTTTTTGGTTGTAACAAGAATGTTGGCGGACGGGTACAGACGCAGGAACTCCGAAGCCCACTGTTCGGTCAGGTGGTTTGGCACCACAAAGAGGGATTTCTGGCACAGCCCCAGGCGCTTGGCCTCCATTGCGGCCCCCACCATTTCAAAGGTCTTGCCCGCGCCCACCTCGTGGGCCAGCAGCGTGTTTCCGCCGTACAGCACATGGGCGATGGCATTTTTCTGATGCTCCCGCAGGGTGATGGACGGGTTCATGCCGCCGAAAACAATGTGGCTGCCGTCATACTCGCGGGGGCGGGTGGCGTTCATTTCCTCGTTGTACTGGCGCACCAGCGCCTGCCGCCGCTCCGGGTCCCGCCAAATCCAGTCCTTGAACGCCTCCCGGATGGCCTGCTGCTTCTGGGCGGCCAGGGTGGTCTCCTTGGCGTTCAGCACCCGGCGCTCCTTGCCGTCCGCGTCCTCCACGGTGTCGTAGATACGCACGTCCCGCAGATTGAGGGAATCTTCGAGGATTTTATAGGCGTTGGCGCGGCCGGTCCCATAGGTCGAGTAGGCGGCCACGTTGTTTTGCCCCACGACATTTTTGCCGGAGATCTGCCACTCCGCCGTAAAGGGGGTGTAGTGGACTTCAATGCTGCGCTGGAGGTAAAAAGGCGTGTCGAAGGTCTCGTACATGAATTGCTGGATATACTCCTTGTCGATCCACGTTGCCCCCAGCCGCACCTCGATCTCGGAAGCGTCCAGGTCTTTGGGCTGGGCGGCAGTCAGGGCCTCCACGTTGACCGCAAAGGCCGAGTCCTGCTCCGCCGCCCGCTGGGCCTGGCGCAGCTTCCGGCGCACGTTGCCGGAGAGGTACTCGTCCGCCGTGACGTATTGGGGCCGTTCGCCCTCCGGCACCGGGCCGGGCAGGCGGAAAATCACGCCCCGCAGTTCAGCGGCCAGTTCCTCGCCGGTTTTGCCGGTGAGCTGTTCCATGTAGGCCATGTCCACGCAGGCTTTCTCCGAAATGGAGACTGCCAGGGCCTCGGAGGCGGTGTCTACGGTGGTGACGGCCTCATGGGGCTTGATCGTGCGCTTGGTGAACATATCTGCCTTGCGTTCCAACCGGCCGTCCTCGTCCAGCACCTCCAGCGCACAGAGCAGGTAATAGCTGCTGTCATCGGCAAAGGCCAGCCGGTTCGCCCGGTCATTGATAAGGCCGTACTTGGCAGAGAAATCGTCATAGCGGCGGTTCAGTTCGGCCATTTGTTCCCGGATGTCGGCATCCGGCGCGGCGGCGTCCATCTCCAGGTCGATGAGCCGCTGCACACAATCCCGCAGCCCCACCAGCCCTTTGACGCGGGCCTCAGCGGTGGCGTTCAGGTCGGGGCGCACCATGCGGCTGTTTTCCCGGAAGTACACCGCGCCGTCCACCACCGTGTAGGAGTAATTCTTCACGTTGGGGTCAGCCGGGAGGGATTCGTCGATGTCCTCGCCCTCGCCCAGCTCCGGCAGTGCGGCCTCCTGGTAGGTGCCGCGAATGTACTTCACGGTATCGTGCAGCTGATCGGCCAGCTCCAGCCCTTCGATGGGGGCCACGGTATAATCCTGCTTGCCGTATTGGGTGCTTTCGGCGGTAGGGCGGCCCAGCACCATCTCCGGGTGATCCAGAAAATATTGGTTGACCGTGAAGCCTTCCTCGGTCCGGCCGGTTTGGGTCCAGTCCGGGGCGATGTCCAGCGGACGGTCCCGCTTTTGCAGAAACAGGATGTCGGATACCACATCGGTCCCGGCGTTGGCGCGGAAAGCGTTGTTGGGCAGACGGATCGCCCCCAGCAGCTCGGCCCGCTGGGCCAGATACCGGCGTACGGTGGAATCCTTGGCGTCCATTGTGTAGCGGCTGGTGACAAAAGCCACCACGCCGCCCGGCCGCACCTGGTCCAGCGCCTTGGCAAAGAAGTAGTTGTGGATGTTGAAGCCCAGCTTGTTGTAGGCTTTGTCGTTCACCTGATACTGGCCGAAAGGGACGTTACCGATGGCAAGGTCATAGAAGTCCCGCCGGTCGGTGGTCTCGAAGCCCGCCACGGTGATGTCGGCTTTGGGGTAAAGCTGCCTGGCGATGCGCCCGGAAATGCTGTCCAGCTCCACGCCGTACAGACGGCTCCCGGCCATACTCTCCGGCAGCATCCCGAAGAAGTTGCCCACGCCGCAGGACGGCTCCAGAATGTTGCCGGTGCGGAAGCCCATCTGTTCTACCGCGTCGTAAATGGCGCGGATCACAGTGGGGCTGGTGTAGTGGGCGTTGAGGGTAGAGGCCCTGGCCGCTTCATATTCCTCCGGGGTCAAAAGCTCTTTCAGTTCGGCGTACTCCTTGGCCCAGGCAGTTTTGGATGGGTCGAAGGCATCCGCCACGCCGCCCCAGCCCACATAGCGGGACAGCACTTCCTGTTGTTCCGGCGTGGCCTGGCCGGTGGTTTCCTCCAGGTATTTCAGCAGCTTGATTGCCGCCACATTGGCCTGGTACTTGGCCTTGGGGCCGCCCTCGCCCAGATGGTCGTCGGTGATGTGAAAATTCTGCGCATTGCGGCGCAGGTTGTCCCGGTACTCCTGATAGGCCGCCTGCTCGGCAGTCCGCTGGTTGGGGAAGGTCTGCCACTCGCCGTTGACCGGGATGGCGACCGGGTGTTCCGGCTTCTCGCCAGGCTCCACGTCCGGCGTTGGTTCGGGCGGCGTAGGTTCCGGCTGGTCAACGTGCAGCCGTTCCACCACTACGTCATAGGGCAGATGGTTCTGTTCGCCAGGATAGACGGTCACCGGATCGGAATGGAACGCCGGGGCCTCGGTGGCAGGTTCCTCAATGGGCTTGGCGGGTTCAATAGGTTCTTCGACAGTGGTATCAGCGGTAATAGCCGGTTCGGCCTGCTCCCGCCCAAAGCCGTCCAGCTGACTGGCATACAGCCCGCGCAGCAGGGGCGCGACCTCATCCCAGCGAAAATACAGCATGGCCAGCCGCTTCTCCTCCGCGTCCAGCACTTCCAGTTCGATGCCTTCGGACGTGGTGCGGTAGTCGGCGGTGTCGCCAGTCTCCAGCTCCATCGTTTCCACGATGCCTGGGAAGGCCCGGCCCAGCCACTGGGCGATCTCGCGGTTGGGCTTGCCGGTGTGCAGCAGCTCGGAAAGCTCCGCCTTGTCCGGCGCGCCGATCAGGCCGTGGACCAGCACGTCCCGGAGGTCCTGGTCAGCCGTGTCGGGGTTTACAGGCAAAAATTCGTTGATGGCTTCGTTGCGGGTGTCCGCACGTAGCAGCGTCTCGAACCGCTCCCGGCTCTCGACCCGGTAGATGGGGTACGCCATATCGGAGGGTAGCAGCTGCACCGTGTCCTCCCGCAACTCGGTGATCTGATATTCCTGATTGTCCAGATAGACCGTATCACCCACATGGTAAGGGGATGTTGCAGGGTCAGAGGCGGTGGGGGCCTCTGTTTCCGGGATGGCCTGCCGGATGGCTTCATATTCCCCGTCCGACACGGCAATGTCCATCTCGTGGGTAGGTTCGCCGCTGCCGATGGTGAGGGTGTCTCCCTCGCGGGTGACGGGCTGGCCGGATAAGTCCGGCACAGGCGGCTTTGCCGCTGCCTCGGCCTGTTCCTCGGTTGCGACGGCCTCCACATCCCGCATGACCTGCCGGATGAATGGATCACTGTCCAGCTTTTCCGGGTCCACCACCTGGCCGTTCACGATGCCGCGCTCGGCCAGGGCCTCCCGGATGGCGATGGGGTCGATGTTGTCAAATCGGTCCTGCTCCGCCTCGGTGTAGAACCGATCTTCCTTGATGAGCTGCGCAATCCGGCGCTGCACCTTGGGCCAGGGCAGCATCGTTCCATTGGGGCTTTCCGGGCGTACCGCAAACGGGGTTTTGCCGTCGCCGCCGTCAAACTCATGGGCCAGCCATTCGGCGGTATCTTTTTCCCGCGCATGGTCTTTCATGTAGCGGACAACGGCGTGCTTGCTTTCGATCTTGCCGTTCCAGTCCTGGATAGCTCGGTCAATGTCATTGTCCGAAAGTGGGCGCAGCAGCTCATGGAGCTTGGGATAAGTCTCAGCGATGACTTCACGGTGAAGGCGCTGCCGGAACTCCGGGGTGTAGGAATAGAGGTGAAGCAGCTCCTTATTGCCAGACGCTAAAACAGCGCGCTGGATAGCCGATCTTCCTTCGATCACGGCGCTTTCATAATCACCGTGACCGCAGGTGTTCTGGTATCTGGTGTCTTTGGTAACGGCCTCCAACACAATGGGTTTGTATCGCTCATGCAGCTCCCGGAGAGTGAGCCTTGCCGCCTCCGGCTCATGGTCGGCAGCTTCTGACTGCGGCTGTTCCTGGGCAAAAGAAAAAGCAGAGGGCGTTTTCACACTCTCTGCTTCGTCGATCTGTTGAATCTGTTCCGCTTCGGAGAGGAACAGGTTTAGGGTCAGCTGTTGATAAGTTCCGCCATCAGAATTTCCTCGGCCTGGGCTTTGCAGGTGTTCATCAGGCCCACCCACTGCATCGGGTCGGCGGCTTTCAGCGCCTCCGTCGCGCCCGCCGCCTCGGCCAGTTGGGGCATCATCTGCTCCAACCGCCAGTTCGCCGTCTCGTCGATCTCCAGAAGGTGCGGGTACAGCTTCTCGGTCATCAGCAGCTGGTTGTACAGGATGGGCCGGTGCTGCTTCAGATAGGCTTTCCTCATCCTGCCGTACTTGCCCAGGGGCTTCTCCGGCAGCTCGCTCAGGCTCAGGTCGGGAATCAAGTAGTCCCCGTTCTGAATGTAAGTCAGGTTGTTCTCCATGTGTGGCACTCCTTTCCGCGCTCTTGGCGCGCTCATAGTTCTGGATGGTGACGCCGATCTGCCGCAGCACCTGCTGGTTTATCTGGCTGACCGCCGTGCCCAGCGCCCCCACGGTGGCGGGGGTGTTGAAGTCGAAGATCGCCATGAAATCCTCATGGCTGAAATACTGCTCCGGCTCCAGCCCGCAGCGGGACATCAGGGCGTAGGTGATGCTGACAGCGGCGGCGGATTTGAACTGGACTTCGATGTTGTACTCATCGTACTCCTCCAAAAAGGAACCGTCAACGATGTAGAGAATGTCCTGCCGGTGATCCGTCCAGTATTCTTCCGCCAGACCGGCGGCCACATCGGCCAGCTGCTGGGGCAGTTCTTCGCCGCCCACACCGTAGTTTCCCTCCAGCATCGCCATGACCGGCGCGGTGTGTTCCTCGTTCATCGTCCACAGCCATGGGGTACGGGAGTGTTCACGGGTGCCGGTATCGGAAATGTCAAACACATACCGCAGCCGGGGCCGGTCCCCGGAATCATCCACCAGGGCGATGCCCTTGGACCCGCGCCGCACATACCGGCCCATGCGGTTGTTCCACAGGTCGTACTCGGCGCAGGCGGTGGCGTCCGGGCGCTGGGCGTAGATCATCAGCTGCTCATGGAACGGATATTTGTAGAGGCGGGCGGCGTTGGTGAGAAAGCCCGCCCACTCCTGCCAGCTGCCGGTGAGCTGCCGCGCCACCTGATCGGCCATCTGCGCATATTGTTCTGCTTTGGTTGGCATGGGGTTCTATCCTCCCTTCCTTCGGATATGAAAATGGGGCGGCACGGCGGCCGCCCCGGCTGGTTAAAACAGGGGGTTACTCGTCAAAATCCGGGTACAGTTCCAGCTCATCAAACTCGGCGTCTGTCATGGCGCGCAGTTTAGCGAGGGTGCTGTCGGTCAGGGCCAGCAGCTCGGTCTCGTCCGCCTGCAAGTGGCCGCGCATCTCGGTCAGGGCCTCGATGGCCCCCTGGCGGGTGCCGGGGTTGTAGATGCACAGCAGGTTGGTTTCCTCAAAGGTCAAAGCGTTCATATCAGATCTCCCTTTCCGCGCTCTTTTTGGGCGCTGTCTTTTTGTGTTCGGGTTTGGGCTGGCTTTTCAGTTGCTCCACAACGGACTTCTTCTTGTCCCGGTCCTCCCGGTGAGCGGCGGCAGCCAGGTCCATCAGCGAAATAGGCTGGCCGCTGCGGGCCTGCTGTTCCAGCTGGGCCACCGTCGGTTCCTTGGAACCGTTGTTGAGAATCCCGTCGATCATGCCGTAGTCATCCTCCACGGCCATCTCCGCATTTTTCAGCGGATTGTCCGGCAGGAATCCGGGCACCTCGGCAAAGCCGAAGCTGTCACAGTAGTGACAGGATACCTTGCCGTCCCGCTTGATGGCAACAATGTCGCTGACACTCATAGACGGGTGGCGGTAGTCGGCGGGGTGTTCGTTATTGAAGCGGTATTCGAGATTGTCCAGCACGCTGCCTTTCAGGTCGCCGGGGGCCAGCGGCGCGGTGTAGACCAGATCATAATTGTCCCGCTGCACCGTGCGTCCGATGGACTTGATCCATTCCAGCCCCTCATAGCGGATGTCCCGCAGCTCATCGGTGTGCTTCACCTGGTAGATGGCAAAGCAGTCGCCCTTGTGGCCGAGGAACGCCTGCTCCCGTTCCTGCTGGTGGTCCATGCGCTCCTTGACCTTGGCCTCAAAAGCCGGGCTTTCCTCCCATTCCTCGCGGGTGACGGCGAAAATGCCGTTGTGGGCATCCAGGTCGTCAGTGTCAAAGGCCATCGCCGGGTTCTCGCCCTGCTGAACCATGTAAACGGTCAGGTCCTGCGCCATCAGCTCATAGGCCCGCTCTTTGGAGAGGGGCAAAAGGTCCCCATCCAGGTAGCCGCATTTCTCCAGATCGTCCTGGGTCAGCGAGGGGTCGGGCATAGGGTATTCGTCCAGGTGCTGTTCCGGGGCGTCCGGCGGCATGGTAGTTTCCGGCGTGGTGGCTTGGGCCGCTGTCTGCATCTGCTGGACAGCCGCCTCCTGCAAAGTTTCGATCATGTTCAGTGGCGCATACTGAATGTTCTGGCCACCCAAGTCGTACATCTCACAGATTTTCAGAGCGGCGGTGGACAGAGGAAGCTCCGGGGCGTCCAGCTGGCCGCCGTCCAACTGCTTCCTGGTGGCGGCATCGTAGAGTGTGTAGTCCCAGCCGGTGTTGCAGGACTGAACATGAAGATAGGTGGCATCATCAACCAGCAACAGGGCCTCCTGGGCTTCGGCGCTGGGAGTAGGTGCGTCGGGTGTTTCTTCTGCGGGCTGCCGGGGTTCAGCCTGTTCCGGCTGGGCAGTCAGGTCAATGCCGCGCTCCTTGCAGATAACCTTATAATGTCGGTCAATGTCCGCAATCAATTCTCCGGCGGCCTTGTTGATGGTCTCCAGACTGGCCCGCAGCTCCGGCAGCGTCTTGTCCTGGCTCCAGGTGGCGATATAGCCGAAGCTGTTTTCGCCGGTCTGGATGCCATAATACTGACAGACGGCGTAGGAGATGCTCTCGGCCTCCACCTCCTCGGTGTTGCGGTTCTTGACAGCCTGTTTCACCGCCGTCAGATCTTCCTCCACCTCCAGCCGCCACTCAAACTGATTTTCGTCCACATAGCGCCAGTCATCCTCGGCGGCGGCCTGTTCCGCCTCTGCTTCGGTGGCGAAGTCCAGGCGATAATCGTGCTTGACACCGTCCCCACTCACCATCACAATTTTCCAGGTCGGCTCCGCCTCATACTTTTTGGGGTCGTGCAGCTTGCTGTGGGCGATCTCATGGACGGCGGCGGAAACAGTCTGCACCTCGCTCATGCCCTCACGGATGGCGATGCTCTGCCGGTCCGGCGAGAAATATCCATCCATGTTGGTAGCCATCGGCTCCACAGAGAGCGGCACCGGCGCGGACCGGCGCAGCGCTTCCATGAAAATCTCGTAGTTCTGGACACTCCCGGACAGGGAGGACGCCAGCTCCGGCAGGGGCTTGCCGTCCGTCTGGCTTACATCGAACACCTTCACCGGGCGGAACATGGGGATTTCGATTTCTTTTTCCTCCATGACCGCCTTGCCATCTGCATCCAGGATGGGGGCTTTGGTGTCCGGGTCCAGTTTCTGTTCCTCGATCTTTTTCTTGAACGGTGTGGGCGCGATGATGGTAATGCCATGCTCACCGCGCTTCACATGGCGCTCAAACTGATTTTTCCACTTGTTGTATCCGGCCACCAGCGTGGCGTCCGGCTTCTGCATATAGATGAGCATAGTGTTGTTGACGGAGTAGCGGTGGAACCGGGACATCACAGACAAGTAACGCATATACTTTTCGCTCTCGAACAGCTCTTTGATACCCTGCTCGATGCCCGCCGTGATTTCCTGCAACCGCTCCCGGTTGGTGGGTTTGTCAGCCATGATTTTCACTCTCCCTTCTATGGCCGAGATTTCAGCAGTGTGTTCTGCAATCCATTGGTCCTGTGCCTCGGTGCTGCTGTCGAGAAAGGTGTCCAGCAGATAGCCCATGTAATCTTTCTTTTGGATGGCCTCCAAAAAGCGCGGGTGCGGGTCCTCGTCCGGCGTTTTGGGGGAATAATCGGTTTCCCATTTTCGGAGCAAGTGATAGTAGTCCGTCAGAACACGCCAGCCATGTTCCCGTTTTTCCTTTAACTTCTGCACTTCGGATTTCTGCCGGACGTAACGCCTCCGGGGAGGGGCCTGACTGTCATAGGCCAGGCCAAAATCCAGGGCCAGCTTTTCGGCGGCCTCCTTGGGGGACAGGTCATAGAGCCGGGCGGTGAAGTCGATCACGTCGCCGTCTGCGCCGCAGCCAAAACAGTGGAAACGGGTGTCCACCTTCATGCTGGGGTGGCGGTCATCGTGGAAGGGGCAGCAGGCCATGCCGCCGCGCCCCACCGCGATGCCGTACATTTCAGCCGCTTCCCGGACGGCGACGGACTGCTTCACGACTTCAAATACGCTCTCGCCCATACTCATTTTCCGCCCGCTTTGGGGACGGGCGGCCTGTACCCGGCGGCTTTGGCCCGTTCGCTGGCAGCCTTGCGGCGCTCGGCGCTGTACGGCTCCCGCACCGACACGCAGCGTTTGGGCACCGTGAAGGTCTGGCGGTCCTTTTTCACGATCTGGTCCGGGTACTTCTCCGCCAGCCGCCGCAGCTTTTCCAGCAGACGCGGGTCGTGAGAATAGACCTCGGCGGTGGCCTCGGCCTGGTTGTAGAGGATAATCGTTTCCTGTTCATACAAACTCAGTTTCATTTGCCGCCGCCTTTCTGCCGGTCAAATTCCAGCTTGAAATTGACGTACTGGCCGGTATCCTCCAGCACCACGGTGGCGTCATAGGTCTTGCCGCTTTTCTCGGAGTACAGCCCGGTCACATGGGCGCGGCCATCTTTCAGCAGCGCCGCCACAATGGCCTTGGTGGGCTGCTTGCGCTTCGCTGCCCACCAGTTGTTGTTCTTCCAGATCGCAAATTTGCAAGATTGGTCCTGACAGAAGAAGCCTTTTTGCATTTCTACAATTTCACCGCCGCAGCGGGGGCATTTGCCCACCACCTCGCGGGGCGGGGCAAACAGGTACTCGCTGCCCTTGATGACCTGATAAGTCCCCACCAGCTCCTTCAGCATGGCGGTGATCTCGGCCATGAAGTCCTCCGGGGCCAGCTCGCCGCGCTCGATCTCACCCAGCCGGTACTCCCACTCGGCGGTCAGCAGCGGGGATTGCAGCTGCTCCGGCAGGACGGTAATCAGGGAAATGGCGTCGTGGGACGGCATGAGCTGCACGGTTTTCTTGCTTTTTTTGCGTTCCAGAAAGCCGGTGGACACCAGCTTTTCCAAAATCCCGGCGCGGGTGGCGGGGGTGCCGAGACCTTTGCGCTCGGCATCCTCCGGCATATCGTCCTTCCCGGCAGTTTCCATCGCAGAAAGCAGCGTGTCCTCGGTGAAGTGTTTGGGCGGGGTGGTCTTACCCTCCTTGACGGCGGCCCCCGTGACCGGCAGCTCCTGGCCCTCGGTCAGTTCTGGCAGGGCCTTGTCCTCGGCCTCTTTGTCCGGCTCCGCATTTTTCATGCTGGCGCGGTAGGCGGCGTCCAGTGCCCGCCAGCCGGGCTGCTTCACTGTGCGGCCTTTGGCGGTAAACTCCGCACCAGCGCAGTCCACAACAACGGCGGTTTCTGCAAAGTTATAGGGCGGGGCCACCGCGCACAGCAGCCGCAGCGCCACCAGCTCCAGAATGGCCCGTTCACCCACCGGCAGAGCGGACAGATCCGCCTCGCGGATGTTCCGGGTGGGGATCACCGCATGGTGGTCGGTCACTTTCTTGTCGTTGATGACCGCCGCCGCATCGCAGGAAATGGCGATGCCCTTGCGGAACGGCATGGCGTTGGCGACCAAATTCACCAGCACCGGCAGGCCCTCGGCCATGTCGGAGGTCAGGTAGCGGCTGTCCGTCCGGGGATAGGTGCAGAGCTTCTTTTCATAGAGGTTTTGCAGGTAGTCCAGTGTCTGCTGCGCCGTGAACCCCAGCAGGCGGTTGGCGTCCCGCTGGAGGGTGGTCAGGTCATAGAGGGCGGGCGGCTTCTCGGATTTGTCCCTGCGCTCCACCTGCTTGACTGTCACCGTGCCGCCCTGGCAGGCGCTTTTCAGCTGTTCGGCATCGGCTTTTTTGTCCATCCGGGCGCTGGCAGCGGTAAAACCGAGCAAGTCCAGAGCCACGGTATAGAACGGCACCGGCTTGAAGGCGTCGATCTCGGCCTCCCGCTGGACGATGAGGGCCAGCGTTGGGGACATGACGCGCCCAATGTTGAGGGTGCGGTGGTACAGCACCGAAAACAGCCGGGTGGCGTTGATGCCCACCAGCCAGTCAGCCTTGGCCCGGCAGAGGGCCGCCTGGTGCAGCCCGTCATAGTCCGCGCCGGGGCGCAGGTTGGCAAAGCCCTCCCGGATGGCGGAATCCTCCATGCTGCTGATCCACAGCCGTTTCATGGGTTTGGTACAGCCCGCCAGGCAGTAGACCGTGCGGAAAATCAGCTCGCCCTCGCGCCCGGCGTCGCAGGCGTTGACTACCTCGGTCACGTCCTCCCGCCGCAGCAGGGTGCGCAGCACATCGAACTGATCCCGCTTGTCTTTGGCGATGGTGAAGCGCCAGGACTCCGGCAAAATGGGCAGGTCATCATAGCGCCACTTGGCGTAGTCGGGGTTGTAGGTGGCGGCGTCCGCCAGCCCGGCCAGGTGCCCCAGGCACCAGCTCACCAGCCAGCCGCCGCCCTCCAGGTAGCCGTCTTTGCGGGTAGCAGCGCCCAGCACGGCGGCCAGGGATTTTGCCACAGAGGGCTTCTCAGCGATCACCAATCGCATCTTCCTCTACCTCCATTTCTTCGTTGGATTTTTTCAGTTTTCTGGAAACGCTGTTGCCATCGTCCAGAAGGCAGTCATAACCGACGTTGTAATCATAGCGGTACAGCTTTCCCAGCAGGTCGTTGATGATGACACGGCAGGCCAGCAGCACCCGCGTCTTATCCACCTGCATGAGCTGGTAACGGCGGTAATCGCTGAAATATTCCTCGCGCAGATGTGTCCGGGCGGCGGTTTCCTCCATCAGAATGTCGATCACGTCCTTGTCGCCGTCCTCTTTCGCGCCCTCGGCATAGTTCAGCATCTCCATCACCATCGGGAAGCTCTGCTCATCCATCGGGGCTTCCTCTTTGAGATAGCCGATCAAGGCGCAGAACAGGAACCTGGCCGCTGTCTGCTCCGGCTCGGTCAGGGCGGAAAGGGTTTCCTGCCCACTGGGCAGAAGTTTGTTGCAGACAAAATCGTGGACCTCGCCGCGGAACAGGTGGCGGATAGCGTCAATGGACAGAGGCGGCTCAGCGGGTTCGTCCTCCACTTCAAATTCATAGGGATCTTTCTGGCCCGGTTTTTTGCGCACCTTGGCAAGCGCCGTGCAAACGATGTCGCCGCCAAAGTAGACGCCGAAGCAGATCAGGTCGAACACAATGAGAAATTGGATAAAATAATTCATTTTGCTTTTCTCCTTTCGCGCAGCCACGCAGTCAGTTCTTTGTGGCAGAAGCCCACGCAGGGCTGGCCGGGGCGGTAGGTTCCGCAGCCATAGCAGGGGTGGCCGGGAGATAAAGAGGGAGGACGGGAAGCTGCCTTCCCGCCCTCCGGCCTGCGCGTCATCATGGGTTCATAAGGGCTGTCGGTGAACCGGGTCATTTGGCCGGGTTCTCGCTTTCCTCATCGCCGCCCCCGCCGGCGTCCTCCGGCTCGTCAGATTCCTCGGTCTCCCAAGGGTCCTCGTCCTCCTGTTCGGTATCGTCCTCGCCGTAGTCGTAATCATCCAGGTTGTCGCTGCCCTTGGTCTTGGGCTTCTGCTTGATGAATTTGAAGTAGACCAGCGCACCGATGCCGCCCAGCACAGCCAGCACCACCAGCAGCATCGCCGGGTTCAGCCCTGCCGGTTCCTGTTCCGGCTCCGGCTCTGTTTCCGGGTCAGGGGTGGGTTCCGGCTCCTGGCCCGTACACTCTGCCATATTCACGGCGCACACCGGGCAGGCCGTATTCACCGCACCGGCGGCGCACTTTTCCGTGCAGTTGCAGACGGCGGGCGTTTCCTCCGCCGTCTCGCCGTCCTCCATCAGCGCCTCCAGGTCGGCCTCGTCCACCTGGTTCAAGAAGTGGACGGCGGTCTCCTTGTCCTCGTTGGCGCGGTCAATGAGGATGTAAAAATAGTTACCCGCCTTGGTGGTGACGGTGATGAGCTGCTTGTTGCCGCCAAAGTCATCCACCAGGGCGGCGTTGCCCTCCGGGGTCAGGGCGGGGCTGTCCTCGGTTTCCTCCACCACCACGTTGCTGTCGTTGGTGGCGTCCGCCGCCGGTGTGGCCGTGGGCGCAGGGTCAGTGCCCTGGGCAAAGGCGGTCACAGAGAAGCCGCCCATCAGCACCAGGCAGGTGCAAAGGGCGGCAAGGGTTCTACAAATTTTCTTATTCTTCATGGGTCATATCCTCCTGTTCGGAATCGGCGGGAACCGCCATCTGACCGGGCATCATACCGCCGGACAGCATGGCGTTCAGCTGGGCCGGGGTCATGCGCACAGCGCGCACCATCTGGACGATTTCCAGGTTCTCCGCCTCGGTTTTCTGCGCTTCCAGGGCCTTCAGCTTTTCCTGCTGTTCCGCGATCTTCTCGCGGGTCTTGGCGATCTCCTGGTCGATGCGCTCGATTTTGTTTTTAGCCATAGTCAAATCACTCCATTCCATATCGCTCTTTCCAAGCGTAGTTGCGCCCCAAACCTTTGACGGTTTTGAGATGGGGCATCGCGTTTTCTTCGATGGCAAGCGCCCGCCGGTACAGGTCGGGGTGCTGCCGTTTCAGGGCTTCGATTTCCTCTCGCTTCATGCTGGGACAGAAGAAGCAGGACGATTTGCCGGGCAGAGGCAGACCCGCCTCCTGGATCGCCCGAATACAATCGTCCCGCGCCCAGTGCCAATCCTCGATCAGCGGGTAGCGGTTCTCATATTTTTTGTCCGCTTCATTGAATTTTCTGGAATGCTCATACCGTTTCCGCTCCCCGGCATCGTAGCCGATAAACCGTGTGACCCGGTTCCCGGCCTGCCACACAGCGCGGCACAGGGGGTGGTGGTTACAGAACTTTTCCTGCGGCCCGACCTTGTGCTTCTGAGAACACCGCTTAAACCCGTAAGCAATGGAGGGAAGCGTGCCGGATCGCAGACACTCTGTTTCCAATGTCAGGCGGTTGCCGTTGCGGTCCATCTTTTCCACCACCGTGATGGGCGGCATACCGTGGGCGCGAAGCCATTCGTTCATAGTTTCAAGGAACTGATAGGTGTGGGGATGTTCCGCCCCGGTATCCGCAAAGGTGATAAGGTCAACGGGAATCCCGTGCTGATGAAGCCCAACTAAAAGAGCGGCACTGTTCGTGCCGCCCCCAAAGGATACAATATTCAGTTTTTATACCTCCGCAAAAAATCACCAATTCATCAAGCCGTAGCCCTTGATGCACTCGTAGGTCAGGGAATAACTCTTGATTTTGCAGGCGTCGCCGGAATTGCCCTCCACGGTGTAGACCCGGCTGCCATCGGTGCCGACAACGATGCCCACATGGTCGGCGCTGCCATCCAGGTCCCAATCGAAGAAGATGGCGTCACCGGGGGCGATATTGGCGTAATCCCGCCCGCCCCATTGTCCATGCGACTGGAACCAGGGGATGCCTTGGGACTGGCAGGCGGCAAAGCGCGGCTCGGAAAGGCCCATCTGGCCGTAACACCAGGACACGAAGCAAGCGCACCACTCCACGCGGGAATTAAAGCCGTACCAGCTCCAATAGGGCTGGCCGCCCACGTTGCCCACCTGGCTTTTGGCGATGTCCACCACCGCCTGATTGCCGGGCCGGGTGCCGTTGACAAACTCCACACCGGCCAAACTCTCGGAATCGCTGGTGTCGGCGGACCCGCCGCCGAAGATCAGGGGCTTGTTGCCCAGCGTCTGCCGGTACACCTGGTACATTTCCAGCTGATCCGGCGTCAGCAGCTCCAACGCCACGGAGGAGATGGGCTTGCTGGTGAGGGTCACATTTAAGATGTAGTAGTTGTAGGGCACTTCCACGTCATACTCGTTGCCCTCGCTGTCTGTCCGGGTCTCGGTGCGGTAGCGCACCTCCACTTCCTCGGTCAGCGTCAGCTGGTATTGGGCCGCGAAAATGCGTTCCAGCTCCGCCTGGGCGCTTGCCCGCGTGTAGCCTTGCAGCACAGCGGACAGGTAGGCCGCCAGCTCGTGGGGGTCGTGGCCGATCATATCCAGGTCATAGCGGTACTCGTCATAGCCGGGGTGGCTGCTCTCGATGTTGTCGATCTCGGCTTGCAGCGCGGCCTCCTTGGCGGCGTAGTTGGCCTCCACCGCCACCAGCTCCGGGTCATCCGATGGGTAGGTGGTGCCGGAGATCATCGAACCGATGCTCTGCGCCATCATGGAGCAGGAGGACATGGTGTTGAGCAGCAAGCAGACGATTAAAAATAGGCCCAGGGCGATGCCAAAGCCCTTTTTATGGCGCATCACATAGGCCCCGGCCTGCTGGGCTTTCTCCTTGACCGTCTTGGCCGCTTTGCCGGTCTTTTGGGCGGCACCGGCGGCGCTCCCGCCGGACTGTGCGGCCCGTTTGGCGGCGGCGTACTGCTTCTTGATCTGCTGTTTCTGCTGCCAGCGGGACAGCGGGTTGCTGGCTGCCGCAGGGTTTTCATAGACAGACTTCTGGAACAGCGCCTCGATGTTGGCCTTTTCCAGCTTCCGCTCGGCCTGGGCGGCCTTGCGGTAAGGTTTCAGTTTGTGGCTGCGGTAGCCCTCCCTCGCCAGATGCACGCCGGTCTCTACGGCTTCCTCAGACTTGTGGGCGCTTTCCACGCCCACGTTACCGTCCTCGGTCTTGCGGATCTCCTGGTGGAGCTTGCCCGCCACTGCGTTGCCCGGCGCGTCCCGCACTGTATGGGACAGTTTGGAGGGCGGCCGGGGCTTATCCTCCAGCACCAGCTTGGTCGTGACCTTGCCGGTCTTGGGGTCCACCTCGGCCCGTTTGACCTGCTTTTTCGGGATTTTTGCCTGCGCCTTGTCCGCTTTGACGGCGGCCTTCTCCGCCTTGCGGATGGGCTTTTCCAGCGCCGGGTCCGCCCGTTCTTCCTCCGTGAAGCGCAGGCGCGGTTCCTTAATCAAACCATTCCCCCAGCATGAGGGAGGCCGCCATGCTGGAAAGCTCCGCATAGGCCGCCAGCCCCAGCGGACCCACGAAGCGGCACTCGGTCAGGCAGGCGTAGAGCTGGGCCACTACGTCGGCCAAAATCTGGACCTCGGTGCCCTCCAGCACAGTCTCACCGGCCTGCCCGCGCTGGACCTTGGCGGCGCACAGAATCTCCACCAGCCGCAGCAGGCCGGTCTCGCCGGTCTCGGTCAGTTCAGCGGCCTGATCCGCCGCCGTGCGGCACTCGGAAACGGCGTCCGCCATCGCCGTCAGGAGCGCGGTGCGCTGGGTTTCCAGCGCCCGGTCCAGAAACATCATGTGGTCGTTATGCAGAATTTCGGGTTTCATCGTCTATCAGCCTCCTTCATTTCCTGGGGTTTGGTCGTCATAATGCGATACAGTTCGGTGTTTTTCGGGAAGTGATCCACAAAGGGCAGAATCGTGGAGCCGTAGAACAGCAGCCCCTCGCCCTCGCCGGAGTGGGTCACATAGGACAGCTGGTGCGGGGAAATGCCCAGCTGCCGGGCCAAAATCTGCCGGTCGCCGCCCGCCTGGTTGAGCATATACACGAAGTCGGAGTTTTCAAAGATGTTCTCCACCTCGCGGGAAGAAAGCAGGTCCTTCACGTTCTGGGTGATCCCGGTCGGGATGCCGCCCCACTTTCTGAACCGCTTCCAAATCTCCACCGTATAGGCGGCGGTCTGTTCCTCTTTGAGCAGCAGGTGCATCTCGTCGATGTAGTAGCGGGTGGACTTACGGGCCGCCCGGTTGATGGTGACGCGGTTCCACACCTGGTCCTGCACCACCAGCATCCCGATCTTTTTCAGCTGCTTGCCCAGCTCCTTGATGTCATAGCAAACAATGCGGTTGTTGATGTCCACATTGCTGCGGTGGTTGAACACGTTGAGGGAGCCGGTGACGTAGATTTCCAGCGCCGTGGCGATGTACTGCGCCTCTTTCTCGTCCTGCGCCCGCAGCAGGTCGTACAGATCCTCCAGAATGGGCATATTCTCCGGGCGCGGGTCATTGAGGTAGTCCTGATAGACCAGCCGCACACAGCGGTCGATGATGGTTTTCTGCACCGGCTGCAACCCGTCCTTGCCACCCACGATCAGCTCGCACAGCGACAGGATGAAGTCGGATTTCAGCGACAGCGGGCTTTCATCGTCCGAATAGTCCAGGTTCAGGTCCATCGGGTTGATATAGTTGGTGGAGGTGGGTGAGATTTTGATGACCTGCCCGTGCAGGCGCTCCACCAGCGGCGCATACTCGGCCTCCGGGTCGCAGATGATGACATCATCCGAAGTCAGCAGGAAGCAGTTGGCGATCTCGCGCTTGGCGCTGAACGACTTGCCGCTGCCCGGTGTGCCCAAAATCAGGCCGTTGGGGTTTTTCAGCAGCTTGCGGTCCACCATGATGAGGTTGTTGGACAGGGCGTTGATGCCGTAGTACAGCGCCTCCTTGCCGTTCTGAAAAAGCTCCTGGGTCGTGAACGGCACGAAGATGGCGGTGGAGCTGGTAGTCAGCCCCCGCTGAATTTCCACCTGGTTCAGCCCCAGCGGCAGAGAGGACATCAAGCCTTCCTCCTGCTGGAAATCCAGCCGGGTCAGCTGGCAGTTGTACTTCTGTGCGATGGAACTGGCCTGGAAGATGTTGTTGCCCAGCTGGCGGGGATTGTCCGCCGTGTTCAGCACCAGGAACGTCACCAGGAACATCCGCTCGTTGCGGCTTTGCAGGTCCTGCAACAGCTTCTTGGCCTCGGCCCCGTAGGTGGCAAGGTCAGAGGGGATGATGTCCATGTCATACCCGGCGCGAACGGCCTTTTTCTGTTCCTCGATCTTGCTGCGGTCCAGGTCGGTGATCTTGCGCTTCACCGTCTTGATGGCCTTCACCTGGTCCACCGACTGGATGTGCAGATTGACGATGAGGGAACTTTCCATATCGAGAAAGTCCGCCAGCATACGGTCATTCAGTTCCGGGGCCAGAATCTGCACGAAGCTGACAGCCCCGTACTTCTTTCCCATGCGGAACTGCTTGCCGGTACGGAACTCGAAGCCGGACGGGGCGATAAAGTCTTTGGTGGAAAGGCCGCTGGGGGCCAGCCAGTCCCACTCGAACTGGAACGGCGCCTGCTCGTCCATGTGGAAGATGGCGTGGAGCTGGGCCAGCCGGGCTTTGCCGTCCAGGACCTCGGCGGCCACGCCCAGCCGCTTAAAGTTGTTCAGCACATCGGTCTCGATGCGCTCCAGACGGGGCTTGGCGGAGCGGATGCTGTCGGCCTCGATGGAAAAGGTCAGGTACTTGGTCTTGATGAGGCCGTTGTTGCCCCGCGCCAGCTGATTTTGCAGCATCTGCGTGTACTCCACCCGGATGGGGTCAAAATCATCCCCCTGGGCCGGGATGGTGATACTGTTGGCGAAGGTCTCCTGGGACGCCGCCAGGTTCAAAAAGGACAGCTGGAAGCGGATGGAGCTGTCAAAATAGTTGAGAAAATCGCACCAGCCTTCAAAGATGGCGGTCTTGTCCTCGTTCTGGCTGAGCTGGTAGTTGATGTCCTGGAACTGGATGGTCTTGGTGTAGCGGCCATCCGCCACCTTGCAGATGCCGTCCGGCCACATCCGCTCATAGGGGATGCTGTCCTGGGCGGACAGCTCTTTTTTGTCCGTGCGGTTGGCGCGGGCAATCGCTGCCTCGATCTGTTTGCGTTCGGCGCGGGTCAGCTTACGCCGGGGTTTGGTCTGCGGCTCTGCCGGTTCGGCCTGCCGCTTTGTCTTTGCCGCGAACAATGTCATACACCTCCTTGTCGAGATTTGCCTGCCGCTCCAACACGGCATAGAAGTTGTTGGTGCGGTAGGGGCGCTGCTTGGGCCGGATGACGGCCACCTTGAGGATGTTGCCGATGATCTTTTCCAGGGGCTGGCCGTGTTTTTCATACATCGCCAGCATGAAGAAGGGCAGCATGACGAGCATCATGCACATGGCCGCCACGCTGTTGCCAGCAGGCCCCCGGAGCAAAAAGAAAAGCGGCACGCCGATGAGCGCCCCGCAGCCGAAGCAGACAAGCTGCCTTTTGGTTAAGTTGAATGCGACCTTGGTTTTGACTTTCGTCAGGTCTTTGGGTACGGGTACATAAGCCATTTTGCGTTTCCTCCTTCCTGGCTCAGTGCGCCTGAAACACTGCTTTCGCGAGACTGCCAGTTTTGAACAGTGTGAAGCACAGCAGCACGGTATAGCCCACGCAGCTCCAAATCGCCATGATGATGTCCTCCTCGGTGGCGATGTTCTGCACCAGTACGGCGTAGATCGCCACACAGACGATAATCAAAAACGCCTGGAAGCCCAGGGCCAGCAGGCTGCGCAAGTAGTTCTGGCCCATGCCGCCCCATTCCTTGCCCATCATGGTCGCCATTGGGATGGGGGCCACCGACGTGACAAGGTAAATTTCGATCATACGGCCATAAATCACGATGAAAATGCAGATATACAGCGCCCACATGGTAATGCCGATAAAGAGCGACTGGAACCACAGGCCGAACAACGGCCCCAGGTCCATATCCATCAGTCGGGACTCCATATCGGTCATAACAGCGGAGATGTCGATGGAAGCGTCCGAACCGATGATGCCGGACGCCTGGGCCACCACGCTTTGGGCCATATCGAACACGGCCATGACGAGGTTCCAGGTGTTGGTGACGAGCAAAATCGCGGCGGCGGACTTGAACACCCATTTGAAGATCATCCAAGTGTCCACGTCATGCAGGTTGTTGCGGTCGGTAATCATCTGGATCAGCTCCAGCGTCATCACGATGGCCAGGATCACGCCTGCAATCGGCACCATGATGGAGTTGGAGAGGTTCTGAATCATACTGAAAATGCTGCCGTTCCACCCCTGCGGGGTCTGGCCCACCTGCGTGGCGATGTCCGCGACCTGTTGGTTCACGCTGTCGAACATCCCCGATAAGTTTCCCATGATACCGCCCACCAGCATCTCTTTCAGCCAGTTGGTAAGGGCATCCAATAAGAAATCCATCCGGTGTCAAACCTCCTTTCAGCCCCTCCCGCTGAGCGCGGGAGGGGGCGAGGATTTCAGCGGGGTGCGATCAGACGGTGAACAGGCCGGACAGCAGGGGCACCAGCACCATGCCGACGATGGCGACGCCCGCGCCAGCCATCAGCTGTTTTATCCCCAATTAGGTGTAAAACTCTGCTCGATGGCGGGCGGCGGCGTACAAAAAATCTATATGGTGTTTTTAAGAGAACCGTCCCGGCGGGACAGGTCAGGCAGTGACCTGTTCCACCTCCGGGATGGGTTTGAGATTAAAATGAATTTCGATAGAAATGTGTCTTGTTTTATCTTCGTCAATGCGCTCATGCACGACGATTTCTTTGATTAAGCGGTTGAGGGTGGCTGCGTCCAGCTCTGTGATGTTGGCGTATTCCTGAATGGCTTCCACCCATTGTTTTGCGTCATTGGCAAGCTGGACTTCATCGGACAGCCGCTTTCTGCCCTCGGACACTTTTGTTTTAAGCTCCGTCTGCTCGGTCTGTGTCTTTTCCAGCATGGTGTTGAAATTCTG